>Ga0207433_10012135_pt1 | contig 12953 bp, 9 predicted proteins | sample YelNatPaOPGAMG01_FD_187559 | JGI IMG/M metagenome (GOLD analysis project Ga0207433, IMG submission 187559) | Hot spring thermophilic microbial communities from Obsidian Pool, Yellowstone National Park, USA - OP-RAMG-01 (SPAdes) (version 3) | ecosystem: Environmental > Aquatic > Thermal springs >... | reverse complement strand
AGGTTTGTTTCTATTATTTTATTTATTTTCCATCCAAATAAAAAATTACATTTACATTTCTTCCCTTCAATTTCGTATGCGTGCATAATTATTCCTTTTTTATTCTCAGCCAATTTTAAACAAGATACAACAACATTTTTTTTATCAAGTTGAACAAAACTATTTTCAATTGGTAGAATATTAATAGTTCCTTTTTTATTTTTTATAACAGGAATTAAAGGAAAATTAAGTTCATAACCTTTTCTTGTCACTTCTGTCTTTTGCCAACCGTAATCATGAGGATATAAGGCATAGGTAAATATATGTTCACCAATATCAGGTTTTAAATCAGGGTTAAAAGGTGACCTCACAATGGTTAGTTCAACATTATTTCCTCTGATATTATATCCATATTTACAATTATTAATCAGTGATACACCTAATTCTCCATCACTGAAATTAATAAATTTCTGAACAGGTATTTCTTGTCCATTAACAGGTCGTGTTATTACGCCGAAAGGTATTTCGCAATCTACCTTCTCCGAATTTATATCAAGGACAAAAGAAACTCTCAGCATAGGAGTTCCATACTCAGGTGTCCCTATTTCATTCCAGATAAGTTTTGTTCTGAACTCAATTCTATCAATTTCTTTAAAAAACATTATTTTCTGTGTTAGATAAGAATTCCTAAATTTAATTTCTATTTCAATCAAGTCAAAAACAGGACCTTTTAAAACTTTTTTTATTTTAGCATTCTGGTATAAATAATCTACTGATTTTATCTGACCTATTGTCCATGCAGAACTTTTTTCTGGTAATTCTGTATATAATTTAAATATATTTCCTTGTTCCTGTATATTTATTAACTCTTTCTTTTTAATTTTATTATAAAGTCGTTTTATTCCTCCAGAATTAGAATCAAATTCAAATAAATATCTATCATTTTCAAAAACTAAATTTTGTATATTTTCTTGTTCACCAACATTTGTATCAATCTGTTTTTTTGATAAGTAATAAGTCTTATACCCTATAGATGGAACTTTATTTGCTACAAAAAATAATTTATTATCATATATTTGTGAAGATATTTCTGTTCCATATATATCTTTAACAGAGCATGGGCCAAAGTCAGTAATATCAAGTTCAACAATATCATTTCTAACCCATGAAAGAGGATTAAACACAACAATAGGTATTAAATCATCATTATTTCCTTCAATTGTAATCATATCTGTTATATACTCAGTTGATTTCGTAATAATATTTTTAGCAGTTTTTATCACATTTTCAGCCAGTTGCTGAGAATAATCATATGCAACATGAACAGCGGTTCCACATATAATATCATGAAACTGGTTAAAGCAAATATTTTCCCATGCTTGTGTTATTTCATCTAAGGGATATTTAAGTCCGTATAAAGAAGCAATTACTGAAAATATTTCTGCTGTAATAATCATGTTCTCAGATTCGCGATTAAATTTTTTTATATCAGAATGGGTAGTATATCCACCTTCAGAATAATAATTCAATTCACCTTTTATTATTGGTATATTTTTTTTAGTTTTTTCAATATCCTTAAAAAAATCACTTACAGAACTGAATTTTATTCTATTAAAAATATTAAATTTTTGTAGTTTAATAATTGTCTCAATATCTCTTCTTGTTGGGCCACCGCCATGGTTCCCCACTCCATAACATATTAAATCTCTATTTACTGTATGTTTCAATTTAAGTTTCTCGAATCTCAAAAATAGATCAACTGTAACAGGTCCGCTATACCAGTTAACAAACTCATTAAAAGCTAACACGCGTGAACCGTCGATACCTTCCCAATAAAATAAAGGTATATTTTTACCACAACGACAGAAATAGTAATAATTAACACCACATTTTTTTAAAATCTGGGGATAGGTTGCACAATGTCCAAATGTATCCGGTGCCCAACCAACTTGAATATCTAATCGGAACTTATTTTTGATATATTTTTTTGCATATAGTATTTGTCGGATAAGTGATTCTCCTGACGGTATATTTAGGTCGCATTCTACCCATGTTGACGCTGTTATTTCCCATTTTTTATCTTTTACTTTTGATTTTATTTTATTGAATAACTCGGGATAATTTTTTTCAACAGTTTTATATAAAACCGCCTGACTCTGTGAAAAATGGAATTGAGGATATTCATTCATGAACTTTATTGCTTGTTCAAATGTATCTTTTGTTATTTCGAGTGTATTTTGCCAATCCCATAACCAATTCATATCAATATGTGCATGTCCAATCATATATGAAATATTATTTTTCACATACTTTTCAAATAATTTCAATTCTGTCTGAACTACTTTATCAATATAATCAATAAATCCAATTATATTTTCATTTTCAAGTAATTTTATTGGTATTTTTGAAGTGATTTCATTATATTTTTCTACCAACTTAATATCTCTAATTAGATTAATTTTTATACTGTTATCAATATATTCCAGAACTTTAAAAAAAGCAGCAATCTTAAAGATAACAGATTCAACATTGTCAATATACACAGTAGGAATAATTCCAGGCCACCAATAGATAAAATTACCGTCATATCTTCTGAACCTTATAGTAATATCAAAATAATTTTTTTTCTCAAGCGATTCTGTTAAAACAAAATCTTTATTTACCCACCATTTCTCATCAAGTTTTTTTTCGCCATTTATCCATAACGCAGATGTTGTTTGTGAATAGTATCCATATACAACTTTGGATTTCTCTGTTATTATACCTGCGACTTTTTCTGGAATAACAAGTTTCCCTTTAAACCATACTTCATCACATTTGAATGGCCAATTGAAACCATCCGAAAATAACGGTGCAGAAATTTCATCATAATTTTTTTTCTCTAATCCGTTATGGTTACCATACAAATATTTATATTGATTATATTTTCTTGTCTTATTTACTTTATCAACAAACTTATTGTAAATATCAATATAGTTCTCAATCATAAAAAATTATTTTTTAATTTTTGGGTAGGCAGTATAAACGAAAGTTTTTACGATATAACTGACTACACTTGAAACAGCGGTTTGTATATCTAGTCCTTCATAAGAATACGAATATGTCCATACCACTTCATTCTGTATCGGGTCAATTAACCTTACTGTTACACCAGCAGTAGCATTACTTACAACAATTTGCCCTTTTGTACCGAGTCCGAATGCTGTTCCGAGAGAGTATACATTTGAGCCACTTATTTCCATTACAGGTTGTGTAACAATGACTTGAGTTTGAGCTGTTGTTCCGTTATCACCTATAAACATTAAATATTTTTTTGATGGTGAATATTCTGTAATAGCACCACTTAAAATAATATCAACATCTTTAATAGACCGTTTTACATTATATCCCATAAGTATAAATTCTCTTGTAAATTCGTCTTTTACAATTTCGCTACCAGGACCTTCAGGAGTAATTTCACCTATTCCTATTGTTTTTATTTTAGTAAAATCAAATCCTTTTTTAATAGCTACTCTCGGCGCACATGATATTAAACAAAAAACAATCGCAGAACAACAAACATAATTCCAATTTTTTATTTTCATCTTTTTATAATCTCCAATTGTTTAATATGTTTTTTTGCTAGTTCTAATAATTTTTTATCTTTAGTAAGAAAAACAACCTTATTCCATTCGTTTATTGCTTGTATATCCATCTTTCTCTGTTCATAAATCATAGCCAGATAATAATGTGCTAATAAATAATCAGGGGACTTACTTACAACATCATTAAAACAACTTTCGGCTAAAATGTATTCTTGTAAATGAACATATGCGACACCCAGCATAAATTTAATTTCAATTGAATCCGGTTTTTCAGTAGATAATTTCTCCAATATACTAACTGCCTCTTTGTATTTACCCTGGTTAATAAACTCAATTGCATTTTCATATTTTTCTGCTGAAAAGCACAAAGTTGTAACAACAACTGATAGAATACCTATTAATTTTAAAATTCTCATAAGATTAACATCTCCTTTTTCTATATTTTTCATCTATTTCATTTAATTTATTTAGTCTATTTATATGACGTGGCTCATTTGAGAACGGTGTATCAAGCCATATTTTTATAATCTGAAAAACATTATCTAAACTCAGGAAACGTGCTGATAAACACAAAATATTAGCATCATTGTGTTCTCGAGTTAATTTAGCGGTTTCAACGGACCAGCAAACCGTAGCACGAATACCTGGAACTTTATTTGCAACAATACTCATTCCGATACCGGTTCCGCAAATCAATATTCCACGGTCACATTTCTTTTTACTTACATATTCTGCTACAGGTAAAGCATAATCCGGGTAATCACAACTTTGACTACTGAAGCAACCGCAATCAATAACTTTATGCTCCAATAACTGCAGAAATCCGATTACATTAGTTTTTACAGTATAGCCTGCGTGGTCACATCCAATTGCTATTAACATAAATTATTTATTATTCAAATTTAATTAATTTTATAAATGAATCTACATTCAATGATGCACCACCAATAAGTCCACCATCTATATCAGGTAATTTCATAAGTTCAGAAAAATTATCAGGTTTTATTGAACCGCCATAAAGAATTCTTATTTTCTCACTAATATTTTTACCATACATCTCAGCATAAAGTTTACGGATAAACTCTTGTACTTCTTGTGCTTGTTGAGGTGTTGCTGTTTTACCTGTGCCTATTGCCCATACTGGTTCATAAGCAATAACTACATTTTGTGCTTGTTCATTACTTAAATTTGACAAACCTATTTTAACTTGTTTCTCAATAATTTTATTAGTAATATTTTTTTCTCGTTGCTCAAGTGTTTCTCCAACACAAACAATAGGAATAAGTCCGTATTTTAATGCTGCTAATAATTTTTTATTAACCGTTTCATCCATTTCACCGAAGTATTGTCTTCGTTCAGAATGTCCTATTATAACATATTTACATCCAACATCAACAAGCATTACAGGTGATATTTCTCCTGTATACGCACCTTTTTCTTCCCAGAATAAGTTCTGTGCACCAAGATAGATATTAGTATTTTCTAATAATTCATTAATACTTGCAAGAGAAGTAAATGGAGCACAAATAACAATATCGCGATCAGTTATAGATTTAACATTTGCCTTAAGATTTTTTACGAATTCCAATGCTTCAGAAACAGTTTTATTCATTTTCCAGTTAGCAACAATCAAAGGTTTTCTCATATTTAACTCCTTTCATTTATTCAGAAATATTTCTTATATTACTGAAATATTTCATTAATTAATTTTCAATTAATTTTTTCTAACTTCTATATCCGAAATTTATTCCTATTTTTACAATGAATGATAAAATTTTTTATAATCAAAATATTTATCAAAAAGCAATTTTGCATGATTTAATTTCTGTTTCCCTTTTACTGGAATATGTACAAGCAATCTTTCTATTTTTTCCACTGTAGACAAAGTATCATTTTTAACCAAAAGTATTGGTACTCCCAAAGATTCTGCTTTACCGATAATTGCAGAATTTGGATATAGGTTACCAGTTAATATAAGGCAAACAGTAGGTGTCTCAAGTGCTGCCAATTGTATATCGGATCTATCACCTCCAGTAATAACAGCTTTATTACTAAGTTGTCTAAAGTATTTCAAAGCGGAATTAACATTCATTGCACCGACACAAAAATGTTGAACGAGATTATCAATCTTATCTTTACCACAGACAACTTCGCAAAACAAATTATCAACCAATTCTTTAACAGAGATAGAACATAATATATTACTAAATGGAATTAAACCGAAAACTTCGATTCCTTTTTTTCTCAAATATGGGACAGCATATTTTTTCATATACTCAATTTTTTCTTCAGGAATACTATTAAATACGACACCAATCATTCTGTTATTTAATAACTTTTTTGATGCAAGTATCGAATCTATCATATAATTACCATATTTTACAACAACTAATACTTTTGCATTAAATTCATTTGATAATCTTAATACATCAAGATTAAATATCATACCTGTGGTAAACAAACTTCCTGCACCACCGATTATAAAAACATTTTTACCTATAGAAATTTTTTTATATGCTTGAACAACCTTTTTAAAGTATCTATCAAGATTTTTATTTTCTTCTTTTTGTTCTGATACTATCTGCTCCACAGATTTATCAGTCATTAAAACAGGGGAAATTAATTTTTTATCGAGATTAAGTCCTAAAGTTTTATCAAAATAGAAAGCATCTTCATCAATCAATGAATCATCTATTTTGATTGGTATAGTACCTAAAGGACGGAAATAACCTATTTTTAATCCATTTTCTTTAAATTTTAGTCCGAGCATAAGTGTTATCCATCCTTTACCTGAAAATGGTTCTGTTGATACGATATAAATTGTTTTCATATTGAAAATTCCTCCCTAATTTCTCAAGAGGTATTTTTTACATTCAATGTTTAATAGTAATTTTAACATCAACTACTTTTACACCGCAACTTTCTTCATATGCTATTAATGGATTTATATCCAGTTCAAGTATTTGTTCAAACTCAACACATAATTGTGATATTTTTAATAATGTATTTTTTATAGAATTCAAGTCAACAGATTTTTCACCTCTTACACCGGACAATAATGGAAACATTTTTAATTCTGTTATCATTTCTTGAGCATCTTTTTCAGTTAATGGTGCTATTCTAAACGATACATCTTTAAGTATTTCAACATAAATACCGCCTATACCGAACATTATTACTGGTCCGAAGTTACTATCTCTGCTCATACCAATAATTAATTCTTTACCTTGAGGTACCTGTTTTGTAATAGTTACTCCGACAATATTAGCGTTTGGCATATATCTTTTACATCTTATCATCATCAATTCAAAATTATCTTCTACCTCTTGTTCACTATACAGACCTAATTTAACACCACCTACATCCGTTTTATGTAGAATATCAGGAGAAACAATTTTCATTACGACAGGGAAACCTATTTTTGAACTAATTTTTCTTGCTTCCTGAGCAGATTTAGCTAGTCCATATTCAGGGATACTAATATTCAATGCTGAAATAACTTCTCTTGACTCAAATTCATCAAGATTGACACGATTTTCTTTAATCACTTTCTCCAAAATATTTTTTATTTTATCTCTATCAAAACTTAATTTGACAGGTTTATCGTAAGATATATTTTTAAACTGGTTATATTTAACCATACATTCCAAAGATTTAACAGCACGTTCAGGTAAATAATTAGGTATATTATTTTTTTTAAGTAATTCTATTCCACTTTTCATTTCTGTGCCACCAATAAATGAACATACAATCGGTTTTTTTGTCTTTTTAGCACTCTCGCTAATGGATTCAGCAAATAGAATTGGGTCAGTCATTGATTGAGGAGTAAGGATACATAACATAGCATCAATATTTTTATCTTTTAAAACAATATCCAGAGCAAACTGATATATATCATTTGTCGCATCACCTAATACATCAACAGGGTTATGGAAATTAGCTGCTGGTGACAATTTTGTTCTTAATATTTCAGTTGTTTCAGGTTCGAGTGATGACATAATCAAACCTGATTTTTCTGATGCGTCAGCAGCAAGTATTCCTGGACCACCGGCATTAGTTACGATACCAATTCTTTTACCATTAATTAATGGTTGCATAGAAAAAATCTGAGCATAATCAATTAAATCCTGTAATGTTTCGCATTGAATAACACCTGATTGTCGAAATGCTATTTCATACGACTTTTGTGAGCCAGCGAGTGCTCCGGTGTGCGAAGCGGTTGCTTTTGCTCCTGATTGAGTTGTTCCTGATTTTAGTACAAGAACAGGTTTTTTCTTAGTTACATCTCTTGCAACTTTAATAAAATTTCTACCATCTTTTATTTCTTCAAGATACATTAAGATAACATCAGTTGTATCATCATCTTTAAAATATTCTAAAAAATCAATTTCAGTTAAATCTATTTTATTACCCAAACTAACCAATTTTGAAAATCCGATTTTTTCTTCTTTAGCCCAATCAATAAGACCACTCAATATTGCACCTGATTGTGATACCATAGATATATTTCCTTTAGGTGGTATATCTATACTGAATGATGCATTAAGTTCTGAAATAACATTAATTATACCCAAACAATTTGGTCCGACAACATTTATTTTATTTTCTTTTATAAATGTTATTATCTGATCTTCCAGTTTTTTCCCTTCAATCCCGGATTCGCGGAATCCAGCAGAAATAATTATCACATTATGTACATCTTTTTTAACACAATCTTCTAATACATTAATTACGAACTTACTTGGAACAACTATTACGACTAAATCAATTTTATCTTCTATTTCAATAATTGATGAATAACATTTTAGTCCTAATAATTCTTTCGTTTTCGGGTTTACAGGATAAACTTTACCATTAAAATTACTAGAAACAAGATTTTTCAATACACCGTAGCCGACTTTTTTCTGGTCTGTTGAAGCACCAACAACAGCAACTGATTCCGCTAAAAAGAATTTATCTAAATTTCTATCCATTTTCTCTTTTTGATAATAATAAGGGTATTGACATTAATCAGGATATTAGTATCTCATTAACTGTTTTTAATATACGATTTATATCAAAAGGTTTGACGATATAGTTATCTGCACCCAATGTCATTGCCTGTTCAACATCTTTCAATAAATCTTTTTGTGTCAACATCACTACTTTAACATTTTTAGTTTTCTCTGATTTTTTCATCAATTCCAATACTTGATAGCCATTTAAATCGGGTAACATAATATCAAGAATAACGAGGTCTGGCAAAATTTCATCAATTTTTTTTAGAGCATCTTTACCATTATAAACGCATTCTGTTATATAACCTTCACCAGTAAATACTTTTGATAATAAATTACATATACCTCTGTCATCATCAACGACAACAATTTTTTTTACCATTTTTTCAGTTATCCTTTTACCCTATTTTATTTAAATTCTAAGTTCAATTTTAATTGTTACAAAAAATCTAATCAAGGTTTATTTTTATGGACGGATTAAAGAACTGATTTTTTTCAAATCAAGTTTAACCATTTTTATATCATCAACAAACATTTCTCCTTTTCCTTGAAATTCAAACTTTAATCTACAATATTCATCAACAGGCATAATAGGTATAACCATTTTTCGCCATCCATTAGGATATCTTCTTGTATCAACAATACCCCAACAATTCAATACTTCTGGAACAACAATTTCACCTGTTTTATCAATGTATTCTATCCCAGGCAAACAGATTCCATCATCTATTTTTTCGGTATTAACTTTTATCCAAAAACTCAATTCATACAACTTATTCGGTTCAACATTAAACTGTTCGCTAATTATTGAACCCGAAGAAACATATATTTTAGCAGCAAAGTTACCAGTATGTTTTTCTTTTGAATCAATTATGAAATCACCTTTCCATCCGGTTTTATCCCCCGACTCAAAATCATGATTTATTATAACGGCATCGGAATCAGCGGGAGTGATAATATCAAGTATTTCTATCTGACTTTTATCCCAAACAGGATATTTTTCTGTATATTCTCTAAATTTGTAATATGGTTCAGTTGGTGTATATCCTATAGGAACATTTAAATTTGCTATTTGTTTAGCAGTATTTTCGTCAATATCTTCTGGCGTATCACCCAATCTATCAACAAGGATCATTCCCTTTGGCCAAATTCCTCTGTATTTTAGGTCTGATTTTGGGTCAATAGCCATATAATAATTAACACGTTCAACAACCCCTGATTTCCGACATATATCAAGAAATTTTTCCAGGTATTTAGCCTTATTTTTTGCATCTCGTCCCGGCCAATTAAATTCTGTTATCCAGACAGGATGATCATCGTTATTCTGTAACATAATATATTTCATATAGTAAAGAAGCGTTGGTAGATGCCATATACCGTGTTTATCATCAGGTGGTGGATCATCAAACATATTTCTTGAATGAACTAATTCTAAACCAACATAATAATGTAGATTAACTCTATCAAAATATCCTTTACAACCTAATTGATATAGTTCATCTAAATGATGAAATGCACTGAACCAAATTCCATCCAGTACAACTATTATATTTGGATTAAACGATTTAACTGTTGTATATGCTATTTTCAATATATCAGCATAATACTGAGACGGATCACGCTGGTCTGTTCCGTGCACAGGTAGTTCATCATCTAACCAACCGCCAGTTGGTTCTTCATTTTCAATTTCAACTGCTTCAATCATACCCGGTGCTATCTGCTCACAATATTTTAATACAGAAATAAGGAAATCTCTATAATCTTCAGGTTTATATGATAATACTTTTTTAGGATTTTTTCTTGCCCAGAAAGGTGAATCATACACACATAACGATAATTTAATTTTTTCTTTTGCATCACGATTAGCTGCTTTTAAATTAACCAAATTCGCTTCAAAATCAGATGCACGGTCTGAACCTTTGATACCATCCCAAACATATACATTTTTTTGTTCTTCAAGACATCTCCATGGAACCATAATACGGTAATTAAGTATATGTGCTTTTTTCAAATAATTAATTGTACCTAAATCCCAGAACCAACTATTAATACCGTAGGCGCTATATTTATCTTTTTCTGATATTACATAATTATAAACTATTAGATTAAAAAATATCAATATAAAAAACCATTTTAATTTTTGCATATCTTTTTTTCTTTTTGAAATAACATTCATAATATATTATCAGTATAATATTAACCCAAACTCTATTTTATTATTTATCTACAACAGTGAATTTTCCGATACCTTTTTCTTTAGGAGATGTATATGTAAAAATATATATTCCGCTTGTAACTTGTTCTCCTGACTCGTTCTTGCCATCCCAAAATATTTCATTATTAACAATTGGTTTCGTCTCAAATTCTCTTGTAGTTAAATTAAATGGACTTATTACTTTCACAAGTTCACCAGAAATTGTATATATTTTTATTATTGTCTGATCAGGAACTATTCCTGAACCAAAAAAAACAAGTTTATCTGTTATATTAAAATCCACAGGATTTGGTTTTATTAGGACACAAGTTGCTGTTACTGTAATCAAAACACTTTTATCACCACCATTTGAGAAAACGCTTACTGTACCTGAATGTTTACCTTCTATTTTACCGAGTATATTATTATCAACAGTTACTTTGACCTCAATATTATTTCCGATAAAACTTTGTGGATCAACAATAATCCATGGTTGGTCACTTACTATTGTTCCGTTAAGGGTACCAACATCAAGATTTTTTATATTAAATGATAATGTTTTTTTCTCACCTTTATTTAAATTCCCAAAATCAATTTGAGTTACATCAATATCCAATAAAGGAGTAGGTCCGTATTTAATAATAATAGCATCATCTCCACCTAAATTATAATTCCCATCAATTGAGCCATAAGTTTCACCTACAATATATATATTTCCGAAATTATCTGTAACAATACCTGAACAAAAATCAGTATTAGATGAACCCAATTGTTTTGTCCAGATTCTATTTCCGGAATTATCAATTTTTGATAAAAATATATCGTTATAACCGTTATTCAAATTACCATCAAATCCACCTTTCGTATCACCTCCGACAAAAATATTCCCGTGTATATCAATTGCGATACTGTTACCATAATCATCTTTATCTGACCCGAACTGTTTTATCCACAAAATATCGCCTGATGAACTAAACTTCACTACAAAAACATCTCTGCCACCTGAATTTGTATTTCCTGGTAATGCTCCATTAGTAAATCCAGAGACATACACATTGTTATCATTATCTTCAGTGATACCTGTAGGCCAGTCAATACTACTTGTTCCGAACTGTCTTATCCAGTGGACATCACCTGCAATGTCATATTTAATTATAAATCCATCTACCAATCCATAACTACTTGTCCCGGGTAAAACACCTTGTGTATTACCAACCAAATAGACATCACCATTATTATTAATTTTTATACATCTTGCTTCATCAAAATTATTTGAGCCAATTTGTCGTGTCCAGATTCTATTACCCTCAGAATCATATTTTATCAAGAAAATATCAGAGTTACCAGCACTTATATTTCCATCTAGGTCACCAAGAGTTGACCCTGTAACATACACATATCCATAACTATCAACAGCGATAGCATAACCTATATCAGAGTAGGGAGTTCCAATTTGTTTTGTCCATAATCTAGTCCCTGTTTCATCATATTTTGTTATAAAAATATCCGGTCCTCCACTATTAGTATTACCTTCCAAACTACCTTCAGTTGATCCAGTAATATATATACTATTATGATTATAACACACAATCCCAAATCCAGAATCAATTTGTGATGTTCCGTATTGACTACCCCATATAAAATTCTTAAATCCATCATATTTTGCTATAAAAATATCAGAACTAAATGTATCAGAACTACTATAAAGTAGTCCTTGAGTTACTCCTATAACATAAACATATCCATAATCGTCAGTTGCAATACTATAACCAGTATCATTTTCAGAAGTTCCGAACTGTTCTGTCCATAATTTTTTTATTGTATCCGACAAACAATATCCATTAAATACCAAACAAATACTGAAAAAAAACAAAAACTTATACATATAGTTATTATTATGCTTTATCCAAAATTTTTTCATAATAATTTGTCAATCACAAACGATACAGAAAAGAATTATATAATTTTAATTTATTTTTGTCAAAATATAGTTTTATTTTCGTATCAATGTAAATTTTCCTATTCCTTTTTCTTGTGGGCTTTGATATACATACAGATATACACCACTTGTAACAAGTTCTCCTAAACTATTTTTACCATCCCATACGATTTCATGTTCTTTTGTGTTCTTAATAGAATCACTGTTTGCTAATTCCTTCACCAACTCACCACTTAATGTGTATATTTTTATTGTTGTAT
>Ga0207433_10012132_pt1 | contig 12955 bp, 11 predicted proteins | sample YelNatPaOPGAMG01_FD_187559 | JGI IMG/M metagenome (GOLD analysis project Ga0207433, IMG submission 187559) | Hot spring thermophilic microbial communities from Obsidian Pool, Yellowstone National Park, USA - OP-RAMG-01 (SPAdes) (version 3) | ecosystem: Environmental > Aquatic > Thermal springs... | reverse complement strand
CCTGAATATTTTATTCTCTTTTCCCAAAATTACAATATATCGTAACATATAAGGAAGTTTGTCGAAGCGGGGGACTGGAGAGATGTTTCTCCACTTATTATATATTCTATCCATTTCTAAAACATCCATCTCCAATTCGCTGGGGAACATTTTTTATTGTGGATGCGACGCAGTCGGCAAATGCATTTGCCATCGCACTCATTTTTTCCCGTGCCCTTCCCTTGAGCAAGACCTGAGGAAAGGAAAGATGATGACAATTACCCTCTACCCTCCACAGCGGGGTTTTTGTATTGTAGCACTGGCTGGCAAGCCAGTGCTACTTTTACATTTTGCCTCGCAATAAATTGGAATTTTCTCTGTGCGCTCCGTGATCTCCTCGGAATGATGGGGAAGGGAGAACTGTTGTCAATTTTTTGTATTATAATTATAATCTTTATAGCTATTTGGTATAAAAATTTTGAACAATGCCATATATATTAAACGGAGGTTAGTATGAAGAAATCTTCGTGGGATACTTCAGGGTACAATGGTAAGCAGGATGATATAAGAAGCATTAGTATAAAGCCTGAGCTTGAAGTAATAAAAAACATGTATTCGGATAGGGATTATTTTGTTGAATTAAAAACAGATGAATTTTCTACAGTCTGTCCAAAGACAGGGTTGCCGGATTTTGCAACCCTTATTATCAGATATATTCCCGATGAGTATCTTGTAGAAGAAAAATCACTAAAATTATATTTGACGGGTTATAGAAATCTTGGTATTTTTCAGGAGCATGCAACAAACAAGGTACTGGACGACTTTGTAAGTAAAGTAAAACCTCGCTATATTAAGGTAACCGCGGATTGGAATAGCCGTGGTGGAATTGCAGTACATGTTGAAGCAGAATGGAAAAAATAAGCATTACTTATTCTTTTTTAGCTGTTCCAGGATGTTTCTAACATTATTGATAAGTTCCTGGTAGCGGATATACATTTCCTTTTTGTCTTTCACCCTATCCAGAAATGTTTCCAGATAGATTTTAGCTTCGCTAACTTTCCCGGAGTTATACGCTAAAACCCCCATGGTATAGTAAAATCCTGGATCCTGAATGTTTGGATTTAGTCTCTGTAGATCCTTACCAAGCTTATATGCAAGATCCAGTCTTTGTATCTGAAGTGATACATTATATGCCCAGTTTATAAAACCCACATCATTTTGTTTTAGCTCAAGCATTATATTAAGCAGTGAATCTGCCTGGGTAATATATGGCTGATGCTGGATTGGAAATCCCCTTGCATAAAGTGTAAGAATAACATTTTGCGCTAACATTGAGTCCACAGAAGATGGCTTTTCTTTTATCTGCTTATTTAGAAGCTGGATTTGATTCTGAAGTTGTACAGTTGGAAATTGTTTTAATCCGATAAAGAAGTTTTCAATACCCTCAAAATTTTTCCATACGGGATGTCTTCGGTAGTCCAGGCGATATATTTTTCTATCAAATGTTACTCCAAGTATATTATATGTAATATTTGTTTCTGAAAGCGAAGAACGGTAATGAAGAAGCTCGGACTTAAGCTGGGAAAGCCTTTTTTCTGCCTCACGAATATTCATTTCTTCATTTTCAGGATTTTTGATTGAATCCTGAATTAAAAAGCTAAATGCAAGGGAGTAAGTTCCCCATGAATTTTTGTATAGATCTAAAGCCTTACTTAACATCTGACGGGCTCTTTCATCAAGATTTTCTATACCATTTTTAAGGAACACTACAGATATATTGTGTAGCATGGATATAGAATCGCTCCCATAAACTAAAGCGTCTTCATAATAACTCTTGGCCTTCTGCCAGTATTCTTTAATACTTTCATTAATTTTATTTTTTATATCCTCTCTTTTTTCCCTCGATAGAATTTGCTGTAGTTCCCCAATCCTTTCTCTGTATATTTCTCCCATCTGATAGTCATAATTCATTATGATTTCTCTTGTCAGATTGTCCCAGAACATTGCATTTGGGGCATCTTTCCATCTCAAGATTAAGAAGTCCAGATACTCCCCCTCATGGGGCTGGGGATACATCCTTATAAAACGAACAGAACTTCCGTTTCTATTAACAAGCCCTTCTTTCTCGAGAATACCTATCTTCTGAAGAGTATAGCTTAAATCAACCTGTCTATGAAGCCAGTTACTAAATTGAATTCTTGCTTCCTCCAGGGATATTTCTTTTTTAATTTCAAGCAAATCCACAAGGGCATATTCTATATTTTGTACCTTATACATAATGCCATATCTCTTGTAGTAATAGTCCCCCAGTGTCCACGGTTCAGGTCTTTGCCATGTCAGATACACGGGCCTATATCCCTGCCAGTATGGAATAAAATAAGGGTCTTTTGCATCACGGATGTCTTCATAGAAGGGTTCCTCGCTTGCAAAAAGATGGGTATCAACAAGATTCATACGTTTCGTTAGAGTCTGAGGATCAATATATCGCATGTCCCCATAAATGCGTTTGAATATATTTCCTTTCTGGTCATAAGGAGAAATATCCGGGCGTAATTTCTCTGCATAAGTAAAATAAAGAGAACCAAAAACCTGATTATCTCCACCTTCTGTCATAAATACAGAATCCTGCTCGGTACATACAAGGAGATTCTTTGCGTAGTCATGGTTTAGCCAGTTGAGATGGTTATCATTAAACTTATAATTTTTTACAAATGGAATTATTGATAAAACCACTACAATAAGTAGCGCTAGCACTCTTAAAGGTGTAAGCCTTTCGATACTATTTTCCTTCAGCATAACCATATCTCCTTCTCACCACTCTAAATTAAGCAGTTTTTATATTTTAATTTATTAGAAATAAATGTGCAAGGAATTAGCGCAGTGGTTAAAGATTCCGTTTCATTCCTGTTTGCACTATTGAAAAGACCTTTCCAGGGAGCTCTTTTTTCTCTTCCTCAGCAAGATCTCTTGTGATAATAGGTTTATGTATAGTTAAATATACCCTTGCACTCTGAATTTTTCCCTTTTCCTCAAAGAGATGATAGGCGCCATCAATCGTAATTGGAAGGATTGGTACTCCTGTAAGTTCGGCAAGTTTAAAACTCCCAGGTTTAAAGCGATTCATTTTGTTTCCCTTACTTCGAGTTCCTTCAGGAAAAACTAAAAGAGAGTTTCCGCTTTTAATTGATTTCACCCCTTCCATAATAGAACCATATGATTCTTTTAAATTTTTCCTGTTGATAAAAACACAATGTATTTTCCTCATCCAATCGCTGAATAGGGGAATATATTTAAGACTTCTCTTTGCAATAAATCCAGTTAATTTTGGCACATATCCTACAACAATAAGTATATCAAAGTAGCTTTGATGATTACTTACAATAAGCAAATTCCCATCAGGTACATTTTCAATTCCATTCACTTCTACCCTCGCGCCGGCAACAAACAAAAGCGCTCTTGACCAATTTCGCAAGCAAAAATGTACCCATCTTTCACGAAGCTCTCTTCTACCTATAAAGTGAAAAATATAGTAGGGAATATGAATTAAAACAGATAGTATCAGTGTTATAAGAAAAAACAAAGCAAAAATAACAGTATGTATCAAGTCTTCCTCCAGTATTAAGATAATAATAATTATATAACCTATACGCTTTTTTTACAAAAAATAAAAACTTACACGGCAATTCCCCTTTTTTGATTTGGTTACAACCCAGTACCAATAAGACCAGATGAAAATTTGATAAAACATACTCTTTTCTATAAAATAAACTTAGTTGTTTTTTATAGTAGGAGTGAGGAAATGTATGTCTTGAATTCTGTTGTTCTTCTTTTTTTGATGAGTCTTGTTCTCGGGATTATAATAGCGATTTTTGCAAAAGTTTTTGAAATAAAAGAGGATACGAGGATTGGTGAAATACTGTCAGTTCTTCCCGGCTACAATTGCGGTGCCTGTGGTTATCCGGGTTGTTCTAACTAATGCTACCGCAATTGTTATGGAGCATGTACCTCCAAATAAGTGCTCACCCGGGGGACAGGAGGTTAAAGAAAAGATTCAGAAGATTTTGGATTCAAAAGAGTAAGAATCTGCCGTTGTTAAGATTGTTTATATAATTATGAATGGCATGATCAAAGGTTTTAGGATTTACCGAATCTAAGAAGAGGTGAGAGATGTATCCGACAAAAAATAAGAAGTTAATCAGCTGGGTAAACGAGGTGAAAGAGCTCTGTCAGCCAGAGGTTGTACATTGGTGTGATGGAAGTGACGAGGAATATAATAAGTTGTGTCAAAAACTTATAGACTCTGGAGTTTTTATAAAGCTTAATGAGTCGAAAAGGCCAGGGTGTTACTATGCAAGGTCTGATCCGAGCGATGTTGCCAGAGTAGAGGATAGAACTTTTATCTGCACTAAAACAAAAGAAGATGCAGGACCTACAAACAACTGGATGGATCCTGACGAGATGAAAAGAATAATGACAGGTCTTTACAAGGGATGTATGAAAGGCAGGACGATGTATATAATACCATATAGCATGGGTCCATTAGGTTCAAATATAGCTCATATTGGTATAGAGATCACAGATTCGGAGTATGTTGTAGTAAATATGCGTATAATGACACGGATGGGGCAAAGAGTGCTGGATATTCTTGGAGAAGGAGAGTTTGTTAAATGTCTTCATTCTGTAGGAAAGCCATTGAAGCAAGGAGAAAAGGATAATGGCTGGCCATGCGAATCTGATATACAAAAAAAATACATAACACACTTTCCGGAGGAGAAAACAATCTGGAGTTATGGTTCGGGTTATGGTGGTAATGCCTTACTTGGAAAGAAATGTTTTGCACTTCGAATAGCATCTTATATGGCAAGACAGGAAGGCTGGCTTGCAGAGCACATGCTAATTCTGGGGATTACCCCACCCAATGGTGAAAAGAAATATATCGCTGCGGCGTTTCCTTCTGCCTGTGGAAAGACAAACCTTGCTATGCTTATTCCTACTATTCCGGGTTATAAAGTGGAGACAATAGGAGACGACATCGCCTGGATGAAGTTTGGACCTGATGGAAGGCTTTATGCAATAAATCCTGAGTCAGGATTCTTTGGTGTTGCACCTGGAACTTCTATAAAATCAAATCCAAATGCAATGAAGACAATAACAAGGAACACCATATTTACGAATACTGCTTTGACTTTGGATGGAGATGTCTGGTGGGAAGATATGACAGAAGAAAAGCCTGCAAGACTTTTTGACTGGCAGGGAAAGGAATGGACGCCGGATATGAAAACTCCAGAGGGAAAGCCAAAACCAGCGGCTCATCCAAATGCAAGGTTTACGGCACCGGCATCTCAGTGTCCTTCTATAGCCCCTGAATGGGAGGATCCAAAAGGAGTTCCTATTTCTGCTTTTCTTTTTGGTGGAAGGAGGGCTTCGGTTGTGCCTTTAATTCATGAGGCTTTTTCGTGGAATCATGGGGTATTCCTTGGTTCTATTGTGGGAAGTGAAATGACTGCTGCCGCAATTGGGGGAGCGGGGCAGCTACGGAGAGACCCTTTTGCAATGCTTCCCTTCTGCGGTTATAACATGGGGGATTATTTTAAACACTGGATTGAAATAGGTAAAAAAACATCCACAGACAAGCTTCCAAGAATATTCTATGTTAACTGGTTCAGAAAATCCCCTGATGGGAAATGGCTATGGCCCGGGTATGGAGAGAATATTCGTGTTTTAAAATGGGTGCTTGAACGGATTAGTGGAGTGGGTAGGGCTAAAAAAACAGCCATTGGATATGTGCCTGAAGAGGATGCTCTGGATCTTTCGGGACTTAAAATCTCCGAATCTGATCTGAACGAACTTCTTTCTGTAAAGAACAACGAATGGAAGAATGAAATTCCAGGTATAAGAGAGCATTTTGCAAGATTTGGGGATAGACTACCCGATGAATTAAAAGAGGAACTTTCTGCACTCGAGAAGAGATTAGAAGAATAAATATCTTTTGACCGGCCAAAAGAAAGTGAACAAGAAAGAGGTTTTGCTTTCTTTCTGGTCGTTCAGAAAGAAAGTGTGAAGTGGCAGAAATTTTTAAAGGCGACATTCGCGAATGTCGCCTTTGGGATAGGGATAATCCATTATTTTGATATAAAAATTTTGAACAATAGAAAGGAGAACTAATGGAGGTTTTACGAAGTATAGAATAAAAAAAATTTTCTGGATTTTATTGGTTCCGGTTTTTCTTACTGTTGTGTTTATATCTGGTCCGAGGGTTTCTACAAAATATAGACTAAAGAAGTTTTCTATACCCGATGATGTTGATCTCTATCTTGACAGGTCAGAATCAATAGCTGGCAATATAATTCCAGGGGCAGAGAAGAAAATCTTCTGGGCAGAAGAAAAAGGTAAAAAGACAGAATATTCAATTGTTTACATTCATGGTTTTACAGCATGCCGGCAGGAGGTGTCTCCTGTTTTTGAAGAGGTGGCTCGAAGGCTTAAAGCTAATATATTCTTTACAAGGTTAACAGGGCATGGGGTTGATTCTGATTATATTACAAATGCTTCTTTTGAAGCCTGGATAAATGATACGTGGGAAGCATATGAAATAGGAAGGAAAATAGGTAATAGAATTATAGCCTGCGGTACTTCTACGGGCGCTTCACTTGTGTTATGGCTTGCAATGCAAAATCAACCAGAAATTTCGGCAATGATACTTATCTCTCCAAACATAAAACCCAAAAATGAAAAAACAGAATTGTTATTATTACCCTGGGGAAATATCATTTTAAAGTTCGCAGCCGGTAAATACATATATTTTCCAACCACAAACAAATTGAAAGCTCAGTACTGGTTGATTAAATATCGTTCGGAGGCATTGCTTCCTATGATGTCGGTTATAAAGCTTCTCAGAAATTTAAATCTTCGAAATATTTCAATTCCATCTCTATGGTTTTACACAGAAAGTGATGAGACCTTGTCGGTATCAAATATACTTGAAACTTATAACAATACCGGCGGTAAGAAAAAAATAATAAATGTAAAAGAAGCGAAAGAACATGTGCTCACCGGAAATATTACCTCTCCACAAACAACAAAGGAGGTCATAAGTAATATTTTGCTTTTCATAAAAGAAAATGAAGTAAAATAGTTCTATATCCTTTAAAAGCTTATTATGTTGCTCCCTTGTCTATGATTATCTTATAGCTTGTGCCTTGAGAAGGTATAATTTTAATATCCCCATGAAGTTGTTCTGTTAGAAGGTTTACAATTCTAAGACCCAGGTTATTTATGTTTTCAAAATTAAGCCCCTCAGGCAAACCAACACCGTTATCGGAAAATAAAATAGTATAGTGAGTTTCATCTTCTTTAAGTATTATTGTGATTTCTCCCTTACGTTCACCCGGAAAGGCATATTTAATTGAGTTGGTTAGTAGCTCATTTATTAATAGACCTATATAAAGAGCTCTCTTGAAATCAATTGTGACATCGGCAATTTCATAATTAAGTCGGATTTTATCGGGATAAATAGAATATGCACTAAAGATTGATTCGATTAAGTTTAGCAGATATGGTTTTATACTGAAGCGGGATATATCATCGGTCTGATAGAGTTTTTCGTATATTAGAGTCATGCTTTTAATACGGAGTTTGGCTTCTTCAAGTATGGACTTTAATCTTTGATCGTCAAGGGTTATAGATTGAAGACTCAGAAAGGAATATACAAGGCTAAGATTATTCTTCACCCTGTGTTGAAGCTCTTTTAAAAGCATTTCCTTCGCCTGGATATTTTTCTTTAGTTCTTCCTCATATTTTTTTATCTCTGTAGTATCCTGGATTAGACCAATTGCTCCAATTATTTTACCATTTTTATCATAGCTTGGAATATAAACCCCAGATGTATAGCCTGTTTTCCCTGTTTTTTCAACAAAGTAAGGAATATCCTTTGAAGTAACAGTTTCTCCCGATAAAGCCTTAAGTAAAAGAAGATCTATTCCATATTTCTTAAGATGAGGAAATACGTCTGTGGCTTTTTTCCCAAGTACAAATGAAGAAGGCAATCCTGTTAGTTTTTCCATAAATGGATTCCACACTCTGTACTTCAATTGCCTATCGTAAAAGATTATACCAATACCAGCGTTGTTAATAACTGCATTGGTTGCTTGATAGAAATTTTCAAGATGCTCTAGATTTTCTGGGACTTTATTTTTTTTACTCTGGAGTTCTATTAGAATAATTCCCATTAGAGATGGTTTTTCTTTCATTAGAGAATAATTGAATTCAAATTCTGTAAGCATACCTTTCTTTTTTATTAGACTAACAATGAGAGGCTTTTTGAGCTTGTTTTTAAAGATAGATTGATATATATGTATAAAATCTTTTCTCTCATGAGACGGCACTAAATCAAAAAAAGTTTTACTTTGTATTTCGGAAGATGATTTGTAACCCAGGATGCTTAAAGCTTTTTTATTAATAAAGAGCATTTTGCCTTTTAGATCCGTAAGCAAGAAAGCTACTGGAAGGTTTTTTATCGGAATAGAAAACGCTTTATTACCCCTCATCGTTTTCTCCGACTAAAAGAATATTTCAAATCCTATCTCCCCACCGTCCCGGAATATAGTAATATTATAATCACACTTTCCCATTTTTGTAAATATATTTTTAGGTTGTTGTGTCAAGCAAATTAAAATTTCCCCTTTTAATTGAAGAGGTGTCTTTAATCTTGATTATTTTCTTGAATAATGATACATTTAAAATGCTTTAATTAAAGGAGAAAAACAAATGAAAAAAGTCGCTTTTCTTCTATTCTTTATCTTTATTTGTTCTGTTGCGTTTTCTACCACCATTCTCTTTCCAGAATTTAATGCTTATACAGAAATGAATTCCCAGTCCTCGATGTTTACTTCCTACAGGATAGACCTAGTTTTTGATACAGGCTCAAAGTTTGGTGTAAAGGTTGGGTTAGGTTTTAAAAATTACAATATAACCTCTTTTACTTCTAATATAGTAAATCTCTCCTCTTTAAAAATATATGCAAGTCCAGCTGAAAATCTTTACCTTGGATATTTTCTTGGCAAGAATATTACTCTCGGATATACAGAGCTTGGCTACAGAGGTTTTCAGTTTCATCAAAGACCGAATTTTGAGTACATCGGCTACAAGGATCTTTCCGGCTCTGGATTAGAAATATATATGGATTTAATGGATGCCCAATTTCAACCGCATCTTTATTTATATCAACCTAATGACACAAACATAGTTAATATCGATACAGTTTTATATCTAAAGATGGAAAATTATACGCTTGAGGGATACTTTGGGATAAATAATGTAGATGTTTATACTGCCTCACAACAGAATACCCTTTGTAAAAGATTCGGACTTTTTGTAAAGACCGTTTATGGAAAACTTGATTTCCTTATGGGGCTTTATTCGCCCGATTCATTACTTTCGGAAATGCCTCCGGCAGATTCTTTTTATCTTAATATAACAGAGCACATAGTAATAGGATATTTTGAGCAAACATTGTCTTTATTTTCAAGACCAAATAATTATAATGGCTATGCAGAAAACATAAGCAACGATTTTGATTTTTATATTTCTGCAGGAGCAAAAATAGATAATTTTGGTGCAGGACTTGAAAATTCGGTTTTATATTCTTCAAATTATGAGCTTTCTGATAGAATGGGAATTTATGTTTATTTTACCATGGACAACATTATCTATAAATTTGGAATTTACTATAATCTTATGGGGAACGCTTTTTCTTCAGCCTACGGGGGCTTTATCAGCGTAATTGGAAGCATATGAATCCGGAGGGAAGTTATGGAGAATCTTGTTTTAAGGTGTAATCTACAGAGGTGTAATATAGATGGTTCTACGGATATGACACTTGAAAAGTGTGTGTTGAATAATAATACCCCATGTTACTACCTTATTGTTAGAAAGGGAAGTGAAGATAGACCGGAAGATGTATGGAAGAAGTTTGATTACTTTGTAACAAAGAATACAAAAGGGAGTAAAAAGGCTTAAAGAAAAATTTAAAGAAGTTTTTTAAGAGCCTCAACAGTATTTTCCAACTTCATTCCTCTGGAAGCCTTAACAAGTACAGTATCTCCTTTTTCTATGAAAGAAGGAAGACTATTAATTAACTCTTCCTGCGTGGGGAAGAAGTATGTAGCAATCTCGGGATTATGTATATTATCTGTGATATACTTTGCGTGATTCCCATACACTAATACAAGATCTGCCAACTTATTGTCGGATATGTGTTTCCCGATTGAAGAATGAAGATTACGCGAAAGATGCCCAAGTTCAAGCATATCTGAAAGGATCGCAACCCGCCTGCCATTTACTTTTGATAAAAGCTCAAGAGAAGCAAGCATCGATGAAGGATTTGCATTGTAGCAATCATTAATTATTGTACAAAAACCTTTAAAAGAAAAACCTTCTAAGTTTACACCTTTCAAGGTTGTACCTTTTAAGGTTTCACTTCTCCCAGAAACAGCTTTTATATTTTCAACTATCTCTGGAATTTTATCTCTGTCAACTCTGTAAAATTCCGAAACTTTTAAAGCACCAGCTAGATTTGAAAGATTGTGTCTGCCCGGAAGAGGATAATTTAATTCTATACCATTGTAATGGAGTCTGTAACCATCGAGAATTTTATCCTCGAGTATTTTAAAGTCAGACATCCCATAGTCTATTACTTCTACAGGTGATTTCTTTTTAAGGTATTCAAAGTAAGCGTCATCGCGGTTTAAAAAAATATATCCATGGGGATTAATACCTTCATAAATTTCTGACTTGCATTCGGCAATTGCGCTTAAGCTGCCAAGTTGTCCAATATGAGCATAACCTATATTGGTAATAAGCCCCGCCATTGGCTCTGCTATTTCCGAGAGTCTTTTAATTTCCCCTTTATGATTCATACCAAGCTCAAGCACCATAATTTGTGTATCATTGGGGGCCTGAAGAATGGTTAGAGGAAGTCCTATTTCATTATTAAAGTTCTTTTTTGCAGTATGTATTATGTACTTAGAAGAAAGAAGTTTTACAATAAGCTCACGAGTTGTGGTCTTTCCGGAACTTCCTGTTATGGCAAAGGATGTGGCAAGGATTAGTCTTTTGTAAGCTTTTGCGAGTAAAGCCATAGCCTCCACTGTATTTTCTACGGGGAAGATGAAGCAATTTTGAAATACATTTTTCAGTTTATTTTTCATTTCCTTTTGAACAATAAATGTATAAACCCCCCTTGAAAGACAGTCGGGTATGAATTGATGAGCATTATATTTATTGCCCTTTATTGCTATAAAGCATTCTCCGGCTTTTATTTCCCTGGAGTCGATAGAAAACCCTGCAATAAAAGGATTCTTTGGATGACCTATTTTAACTGCCTCTATTGAAAGGTTTTCTTCAACAAATGAAATATTTAACATTAATTTCTCCATTTAATATTTTTCTATTCATAAAGAAATTTTGCAAATTTTTGTAGCAATTTCCCATTTTCCGCCATTCCTGCTCTAATCCCTTCTTTATACTTTTGAGGAATCTCTTTTCATAAGTAGAATGTTTATGTTGAAGAGATTCCTCATAAGAAAAACAAGGCATAAACAATCGGAATGACTGGAGAAGAGGAATTAATATCAAATTGTACCTGGTTTGACAGAAAACTTAGGAGTCTATATCATAAACGATAAGTAAATTACAGGCAGGAGAAGATATTTAGTGAAGAAAAATAGCCAAAAAGGTCCAATGGTTTCTATTATAATGCCGGTTTACAATCGGGCCTTTATGCTCCGTGAGGTGCTGGAGAGCCTTGCCAATCAGACTTATAAGAATATGGAGGTGGTCCTGGTTGATGATGGTTCTACCGATAATCCACAAAAGATTGCAAGGGATTTTGGATTTGTGAATTATATATACCAGGAAAATGGAGGATGTTCTTCTGCAAGGAACACTGGAATCAGGAATGCAAGGGGAGAAATTCTTTTGTTCATCGATAGTGATGTTATAAGTCCTCCTGATCTTGTAGAAATACATGTAAGGTATCATAGTAAAAGTCGAAAAAGAATAGTGCAGGGGCAGCTTATTAGAATTATAAATCTGGAAGATGCCTACAAAATGCCGTTTACAATTTCTGACTATTCCCGCTGTTTTTTTGATACTGCTAATGTTTCGGTAAGAAAAGAACATATGGATAGAATTGGCGGATTTGACGAGGAAAACTTCAAAAAGGGCTGGGAAGATCTTGATGTTGGAATAAGGCTTTTGAAACTCGGGCTCAGGCTTAAAAGATTGGTAAGGAAGGCTTATGTGTGGCATTATGAGGGGGATTATAGTCAAAAATGTATAATGGACTTTTTTAATGATCGCTATAATGAGGGAAAGGCTGCTGTTATTTTTTATAGAAAATATCCAACCTATTCAACAAAAATGATGACAATGATATCTCCTTTTTTCTTCTGGCTTTCAAATCGCCTCTTTAATGAGGAATATTTGAAATCTGATTCTTTCTATGGGAAAGTAAGAGAACTTATCAAGAGGAATAAGATAAAAAGTGCAATCAATCTTGTAAGGTTTAATGGATATTGCTTCTACATAAAAGGAATTCGGAATAAGATTAAAGAGGATGGATATATAGTAATGTCTAAAGTTTCATAAAACTCGTACTGAGCTTGTCGAAGTAAAGAGTAGTGGAGATAGAAGTAGCACTGGCTTGCCAGCCAGTGCTACTTCTATATTACCTCTTTTATTTCAAAGTTTGCTGCTTTTTACAGGAAAAGCAGTTGTAAACCCAATGTTCACTTTCTTTTGAACGGCCAAAAGAAATAGTTTACTGCTTTTTGCAGGAAAAAGCAGGGGAAATCCTTTTGCTACCTTTTCTTTTGGCAAGCGTCCCAAAAGAAAAGGTAGCTCCCAAAGAAAAGGACTTCCGCCCACGCTACGCAAAGTTTGCAATGCAACTGCTCAGGCTCGGGAGCGGTGAACT
>Ga0207433_10012131_pt1 | contig 12957 bp, 11 predicted proteins | sample YelNatPaOPGAMG01_FD_187559 | JGI IMG/M metagenome (GOLD analysis project Ga0207433, IMG submission 187559) | Hot spring thermophilic microbial communities from Obsidian Pool, Yellowstone National Park, USA - OP-RAMG-01 (SPAdes) (version 3) | ecosystem: Environmental > Aquatic > Thermal springs... | reverse complement strand
AAAACATACAAAGTATTAGAAAGTTTGGAGCCGAGTTGCGAAGCCAAGCGAATTCTTTGCGCCTCGCCGCCAGAAAGCGTTTCTGCCTCGCGATTTAAAGTAATATAATCCAAACCAACTTCCAAAAGAAATCCTAACCGATTTAAAATTTCGTTAATTAATCCTTGGGCAATGAGTTTTTGTTTTTGATTTAATTTATCATTAAGTTCCACAAAAAATTCATAGGCATCTTCAATGGTTAAACTGATTATTTCCCAAATATTTTTATTGGCGATTTTGACTGAAAGCGCTTCGGGTCTTAAGCGTTTTCCTTGGCAATCCGGACAAATAGTGTTTAAAAAGATATCTTCTTTGCCCAAGCCATGGCAAGTGGGGCAAGCGCCATAGGGACTGTTAAAAGAAAAAAGACGCGGCTCAATTTCCGGAAAAGAAAAGCCATCATTAGGGCAGCTAAAGCGTGAGGAATAAAGAATCGCTAATTCTTTTTGGCTGGGATAAATAACATTAACTAAACCATTGCTGTAGTCCAAAGCCATTTCAATGGCTTCAAATAAGCGCGAGGAATCTTTAATGGGGGGCCGATCAATAACAATTTCAATGGTATGAATTTTGTAGCGAGATAAAACAATTTTGTCATGAAGGGAATAAAGCTTGCCATCAATAATCGCTTCTGAAAATCCTTTGTTTAAATAATCATAAAGCAATTGATAATATTCACCTTTGCGGCCATAAACAACAGGCGAGAGAATTGTGACATAATCAAGTTTTAATTCTTTGGCTTTTTCTAAGATGAGATTGAAAATTTCGTCAGTTGAAAGTTTTTCAATTGGATCGCCACAAATGGGACAATAAGGTTTGCCAATTCTGGCAAAAAGAACGCGAAGATAATCGTAAATTTCGGTTAAGGTAGCGACAATGGATCGGGGATTGTGAGAAAGTGCTTTTTGATTGATGGCGATAGCAGGCGAAAGTCCTTCAATATCGTCAACATCCGGCTTTTCCATTTGACCCAAAAACTGCCGCGCATAAGGCGAGAGCGATTCAATATAACGTCTTTGGCCTTCGGCAAAAAGAGTGTCAAAAGCCAAAGACGATTTGCCGCTGCCTGAAAGCCCGGTAAAAACAATTAATTTATTTTTAGGCAATTCTAAATTGATATTTTTTAAATTGTGCGTCCGTGCCCCGATGATTTTGATTTTTTCTTCATTCATTTTAATTCTTCTTTATCAATTAAAGCGACGATTTCTTTTTGAATGCTTTGGGGAGTGATGTGGTGTTTTTTGTTGTATTCCAATTGAATTTTTCGGCGGCGGTTGGCTTCATTAACAGCGTTTTTAATTGATTTTGTCAGCTCATCAGCATACAAAATTATTTTTCCTTTCACATTTCTGGCGGCGCGGCCCATTAATTGAATTAAAGAAACTTCACTTCGCAAAAATCCTTCACGATCTGCGTCTAAAATAGCCACGATTTCAACCTCAGGCAGATCTAATCCTTCGCGCAAAAGATTAACACCCACAAGCACATCAAAAATTCCTTTGCGGAAGTTGGTTAAAATTTCCGCGCGTTCTATTGTTTTTGTATCCGCGTGCATAAAATTGGCTTTAATGCCGCGTTCATTTAAATAATCAGTTAGCTCCTCGGCTGTTCTTTTTGTTAAAGTGTTAATCAAAACGCGGCCTTTGTTTTTAATGACTTTTTTAATTTCTTCAGTGATATCGTCAATTTGGCTTTTATTTTTCTTTTTATCAAAAACCGGGCGAATTTCTATCTCTGGGTCAACTAAGTATGTTGGCCGAATGATTTGCTCAACAACTTGTTCTGAAACTTTGTATTCATAAGGACCAGGAGTGGCAGAAGTGAAAATAATTGGGCCGGTGCGTTCCAAAAATTCTTTGAATTTTAATGGACGATTATCTAAAGCTGAAGGCAAGCGGAACCCATATTCAACCAGTGTTTCTTTTCTGGAGCGGTCGCCTTCATACATTCCACGAATTTGCGGCACGGCAATATGGGACTCATCAATGATAGTAATAAAATCAGGTTTGCCGTCTTTGTAAGGGAAATAAGAAAGAAGTGTTTCTGGCGGTTCGCCGGGCAGTTTATTTAATAAATGACGAGAATAATTTTCAATACCATGGCAATAGCCCAAATTTCTAATCATCATTAAATCATTTTTTGTGCGGCGCTCTAATCGCTCGGCTTCTAAAAATTTGCCGTTTTTGCGGAAAAATTTGATCCGCTCTTCAAGTTCTTCTTTGATGTTTTGAATGGCTTGCTCTCTTTGGGGGAGAGTGGAGATAAAGTGTTTGATGGGAAAAATAATAAGTTCAGTTAATTCTTCTTTGATGTGACGTGTTATTGGGTCAATAATAGCGAGTTTGGAAATTTTTTGTTCTTTTAATTCAATATGTTGAATGACTTCGCCGCTTGCTGGGATTAATTCAAAAACATCGCCGCGCACCCGAAATGCGCCGCGTTTTAAATCGCTATTAGTTCTTTCAAAATGAATTTTAATCAGTTGTTTAATTAAATCGTTTCTGGTGAGGGGCTGATTTAATTCGAGATGAATGGCTGAGGAGAAATAATTTGAGGGTAAGCCAAGATTATAAATACAGGAAACCGAGGCGACGATAATAACATCTTTTCTTTTTAAAAGCGCGGAGGTGGCTTTATGGCGCAAGCGATCAATTTCTTCATTAATAACTGCTTCCTTCGCAATATAAGTGTCGGTTAAAGGAATATAGGCTTCGGGTTGATAGTAATCATAATAAGAAACAAAATAGCAGACTTCGTTTTCGGGAAAGAAAGTTTTGTATTCGCGATAAAGCTGGGCAGCCAAAGTTTTATTAGGCGCAATAACTAAAACAGGTTTGTCAAAATTGGCGATAACATTCGCCATGGTAAACGTTTTGCCGCTACCCGTGACACCTAAAAGCGTTTGAAAACGATAGTTCTTTTTAAGGCCATTAACTAATTGTTTGATGGCTTTTGGTTGGTCGCCGGCTGGTTTGTATAAGGCTTTGAGTTTGAACATAATAAGGAAAATCTCCCTCTTTTTGTTATTTATAGGGGAAGTCATCCAAGACAATTAACAGTATAATCTTTTTAAAAGACATGACAAGTTGATTCTTGATTTTTTAAAAAAATTTTATAAAAATTTATCAGTAATCTTTTTTAAGCTTGAATTTTTGGAAAGGTCGTAATAAGAATTATGGCCATGGCCAAAATAGGCAAGCAAAGAAGAAGATTGCAAATTCGATTAAGACAAAAAAGAAGAGCGTTAATCAAAAAATTACAAGAGGCGTATAAAAAAGCGGAGAGCAAATCAGAGAAAGAACAAATTATTGAAAAATTTAAAAGAAAGCTTCCGCATTTAAATCCTAGTGATTATTTAAAATAAAAAATTCCGGTTATTCAACCGGAATTTTTTCATAATAAATAATTATTTTTGTTTTGAAATTAAAAATAGTTCTTGCCAATTCTTCGATGTCTTCGTTTTTCATTCGGATGCAGCCGCTGCTTGCTCTTTTCCCGATTGATTGAGGTTCGTTTGTGCCGTGAAGGCGATAAATTGATTGTTTGCCATCAAACTTTAAAACCATTGCCACTGTGCCCATAGCATTGCGCGGATCATTGGGATGAATTACTGTGGGAAGTTCAACGCCGTATTTTTTAAAATAAGATTCACGAGTGTTGGGCGTTGGGTACCAAAAGGGATGGAATTCGATTTTTCCGATCTCGCCAATTTTTGGCAGAGGTTCAAGATATTTCAGCGAGCGTGGTCCGGCAATAGGATACTTTTTAATTATGACACCTCTTTGAAGATCTTTGAGCGACAAATTCAAATTTTTCAAATCAACAAGTATCAAATAATGAAAGTCCGAGATGCTTTTTGCGCCAGCGCTTTGGGAACAGATAAAAAGGCAAAAAATAAGAAATAAAAACAGAATAATCCATTTTAAAATTTTTAAGGTTCCAAGTTTCATTTAAAACCTCCTAGGCTCCATCTTAATAATTTAAAGATTTTTTGCAAATAGGGAGGGGAATGGGGCGGCGGGTGGCATTTGCCACCCGCCGCCCTCTTTCCTTGTTATGCTATAGCATAACAAACCAATTTTAATATTGCGCTTTATCAAAAATCCATTTAAAAATAAACGTAAGTGCTAACCAATTTGGTAATGATTTGGTAGAATAATTAGGAAAAGTCAAAACCCCCCACTTATTATCTGTCAAACAAGCTAAATTAATTGACACCAAAATCAGAAATTGCTAAAATTAAAATTAGAGGATTCTTGAAAAAGAATCTTTAAAGGTCAAAAATCATCAACTGATTTAGGTTAAAAAGTTGATGAAAAAATAATAATTAATTCTAATCTAACCTTTTCTTTGCTGAATTGGTTAGAGAATATTAAAAAATATGGCAAAAAAAATTGAAAAAATATCTCAATTTGAGGTTTCAGAGGAAAGAGAGAAAGAACCAAAAGCAAAAGTTGTGGTTGTTTATCGAGGAGAAAATCCTTATATGATGAGATTAAGCGAAAGATTAAAAGAAATGGGGTATGAAGTTGATGAAAGAAGAATTTCTGTAGAAGCAAAAGAAGAGATAGACAAATTAACCTCGTCTCTTATAGAACCAGAACAAAAGGCAGCTTTGATTAAAAAAATCATTGGTGAAATTCCTCAAAATGTCTGTGTTGTTACTGATAGAACAATGGACTATTATGTAAGCTTGCTAGATGTGGAGCCCATTCATGCTTATCGGGAAGCATTAAATCGCGAATTTAAAAGTCCAGCTGATATCGTCACATACTACAAACCAGTTGTAGATGAACTAAGAGAAAGAGGGAAAGTGCCTGTGTTAGTTCAAAAGTCTTTATCCGACCATTTTTATTTTGACGCCTTCAATGGATTTGAAGAATCAGAAAAAAATAAGATAATAGAAAAAGCAATTGAACTAGGACTTTATCCGCAGTATCTGAAAGAGATTAAAGACAAAAAAGATTTTAGGTTTACAGTAGAACGTGAGGAGAGGGCAGTATTATTGTCTACAGTTGTTAATCAAGATCTTAATGTTCCTGTGATAACAGAGAATGAACTTTATTGGGGGTTTAATAGGGATGGGGAGTTTTTATTACAAGGAAATGTCATAGAAATTTTAAAAAAGCATGGATTTAATAAAGATCAGGTTGTTTTATTGGTGGACCATCATGTTTATGAATTAAGAGGAGAAAATCTTAAAAAATCTGGTTTTCCAGAGGTTCCAATTGTTCCGGTTTGTTCTTGTTGTATGGGTAGCTTAGGAGCTAATCTAAAAAAACGTGGTTTTAATGTTTTTGATTTAAAATTTGAAGGAAGTAATGACATGTTTGAAAAGGTAAAACAAGCGATTGAAAAAAGAATACTTGATTTAAAAAAACAGAAGGAAAAAATAGAAAACAAGGAGAATAGCTAGAGGAAGAAGGATCAATAATAAAAGAAATTGCTAAAATTAAAATTAGAGGATTCTTTAAAAAGAATCTTTAAAGGTCAAAAATCATCAACTGATTTAGCTCGAACAGTTGATGAAAAAATAATAATTAATTCTAATCTTTTCGTTAGCGAATTGGTCGAATAGTAGAAATAAGATCTATGAGAATTTTAAGCGGGATTCGTCCAACTGGTGTTATCCATTTAGGTAATTATTTAGGCGCCATTCGCAATTGGCTTAATTTGCAAAACAAAAAGAGCAATCAATGCTTCTTTTTTATTGCTGATTATCATAGTTTTACTGATCCGCCGATTCCTGCCCAAGAGAAAAGAGAACTTCTTGATAATATGATGATTGATTTTTTGGCTTTGGGCTTTGATCCGAAAAAATCTATCCTTTTTATTCAATCTCAAGTGGAGGAAATTTTAGAGATTGCTTGGATCATCAGTTGTTTAACACCTCTTGGCGAACTAGAACGAATGACCCAATTTAAAGATAAAAGCCAAAAACAGCCTGGCAATGTTAATGCTGGTCTTTTCACTTATCCTTGTTTAATGGCTTCGGATATTTTGACATTTAAAGCCGACGCCGTCCCTGTTGGCGAGGATCAATTGCAACATCTAGAATTTACTCGTGAATCAGCGCGTCGTTTTAATCGCTATTATGGCAAAACTTTTCCTGAACCCAAAGGTTTATTAACTGAAGTGCCGCGTTTAATGAGCTTGAAAAATCCTTTAGAAAAAATGTCCAAAACCGATCCCGATTCTTATGTTTATGTTTTAGATGAACCAAAAATTATTGAGCAGAGAATTCGCTCCGCCACTTCTGCCACCAATGAATTTTTTGACCGTATTTATTTAGCTGACAATGATTTTGTTTTTGAGCCAAAAAGCACTTATCTTCATCACCCAGAGATTGAAAAAATGCAAGCAGCGATTAGAAATCTTTTGCTGATGTACAAAGAATTTTGTCCGAAAGAGTATCAGGCACTCATCGATAATAATGAAATCAAAATTGAACTTTTGCGTTATAGTGAGATTAAAAATAATTTAGCCGAGGCAATTATCAAATATTTTGCGCCCAATCGCGAAAAGCGTTTGAAATTGCTGAAAGAAAAAAAGAAAGTCAGAAAAATTTTTAGCGATGGCAGTAAACTCGCGCGCGAAATTGCCAAAAAGACATTAAAAGAAGTAAAAGAGAAAATTGGAGTCATTTAAACTTGAAAAAAATTAGCGTTTAAGTAAGATGAAACAAAAGTCGTTTAATCTAAAAAACTATGGGAGGTGTACCGACAAAACATACAACTCATGGAAAAGTCAGACGCAGACGTTCACATCTAAAACTTCAAGCCACTTCATTAAAGGCTTGCCCAAAATGCGGCGCCGCGATGATCCCCCATCGTTATTGTCCAAATTGCGGTTATTATGATGGCAAAGAAGTGGTTGATGTTTTAGCTAAGCTCTCTAAAAAAGAGAAAAAGAGTCGGGAAAAAGAAATTAAAAAATAAATTTTATGGCCACGCGCCATTTGTGCCGTTCCATTCTTTTTCAATCTCTTTATGAGTGGGATTTTTATCGGACTAAAGAGAACAAAGATGTTGATTTAATGGCCATTATTGAGCGTAATATGAAAGATGTTGTTGATTTGATTGATGAGCCAGATTTTATTTATCGTTTAGCCAAAAATTTAATTGATCATTTTAAAGAAATTGATGATTTAATTAGAAAGACGGCGCCGGCGTGGCCATTGGAGCAAATCAATTTAGTTGATCGCAATATTTTGCGTTTGGGAATTTCAGAATTGCTTTTTGGTCCAAAAGATGAAGTGCCGCCAAAGGTAGCTATTAACGAAGCAATTGAATTAGCCAAAACTTTTGGCAGCGAATCATCAAGCAAATTTGTTAATGGTGTTTTAGGCACCATTTATCGTCAGATGATCGAAGAAGGATTAGTAAAGGAAGAAAAGAAAGAAGAAAAAACTGAAGAAGAAATTAAAACTGAAGAGAAAAACGATTTGCCCAAAGCGCAAGAAGGAGCGGGAAATTAAATCAATTAATCAAAAATGGTTAAAGATAAATTCTCACAACTAGAAAATAATCTTAAAATTAAGTTTAAAAAGATTGATCTACTTAAACAGGCCTTTTCTCACCGCTCTTATTTAAATGAAAATCCAAATTGGCGATTGGGTCATAATGAGCGTTTAGAGTTTTTGGGTGACGCGGTTTTGGAATTGGTGGTGAGCGAATATCTTTTTAAAAAGTTTCCCAATGATCCAGAAGGATTTTTAACTAATTTAAGAGCGAGTTTGGTTAATGCCGAAACATTAGCTCAAGTAGCAGGAAAATTAGATTTTGATAGATATCTCCTTCTTTCAAAAGGCGAAGCTAAAGATACTGGTAGCGGTCATCGTTATATTTTAGCAAACACTTTCGAAGCATTAATTGGTGCAATTTATTTAGATTCTGGTTACAAAAAATGCCAAAAATTCATCGAGAAATATTTAATTAATCCGAATTTAGAGCGAATTATTAAAGAAGGAAGTTATAAAGATCCAAAAAGTTTATTGCAAGAAAAAGTGCAGGCGGAATTGGGAATTACGCCGGTTTATAAAACTTTAGAGGAATGGGGACCAGACCATGCGAAGCATTTTAAAGTCGGTGTTTTCTTTGGTGATAAATTAATTGAGGAGGGCGAGGGCGCTTCAAAACGAGTGGCCGAACAAGAAGCAGCTAAAAAAGCTCTTCAAAAAAATAGTTGGCAGGAATTAAAGAAAAATAAGAATAATAACTTGAGTAAATAAATTGTATGAAACTGAAATCCTTGGAAATTTTAGGTTTTAAATCTTTTGCTAATAAAACAACATTTTCTTTTCCAGCTAATTTTACCGCTATCGTTGGGCCGAATGGTAGCGGTAAATCTAATATTGTTGATGCGATTCGTTGGGTCTTGGGTGAAAGAGATCTAAAAAAGATTCGCGTTGCTCATTCAGAAGAGGTAATTTTTGGCGGAACGCCTAATAAATCACGAATGTCTTTGGCGCAGGTTTCAATTACTTTGGATAATAGCAACAATGAGTTGCCTATTGATTTTAAAGAAGTGGTCATCACCCGCCGTTTAGAGCGCGGGGGTGAAAATCAGTATTTTATTAATGATTCACCAGTCAGATTAAAAGATGTTGTTGAACTTTTAGCCAAAGCTAAAATTGGCAGTGAGGGATTAACAATTATTAATCAAGGTTTGTCTGATGCTTTGCTTAAGGCCTCACCGCGCGAAAGGCGAATTATGATTGAAGAAAATTTGGGCCTGCGCGATTTGCAATTAAAAAAAGAAGAAGCCAAAAGAAAATTGGAGAATAGTCAGATTAATTTAGACAAAACACAAGCACTTTTAGAAGAATTAAAACCTCATTTGCGTTCTTTGCGGCGTCAAATTAATCGCTGGCAGAAAAGGGAAGAAATTTCCCAAATTATTAGCATTTTAGAAAATGCTTATTATTCAGCGCAGTTTAAAGAAATTCATCTTTCGCGCCAAAAATTTAATGAAGAAAAAAATAGAATTGAAAAAGAAAAGTTGGAGCAAGAGAAAAAACTTAATGATTTAGAAAAACAATTTGAGGAATTGGAAAAGCGACGACCGGATTTTTCTCAACAATTTCAAAATTTAAGAAAGCAAATCGAGGATTTAGAAAGACAAAAAAGCGAATTAATGAAAAAAATTGGTCATTTAGAAGGGCAACTTGAGGGATTAAAACGATTTGTTCCAAAAACTGCTAATCAGCCTAGTAGTGAAAAATTAATACAGATATTAAATCAGATTAAAAGCGAATTAAACAAAGCGCTCAATTTTGATTTGGAGACGACGCGATCAACTTTAAAAAAATTAATTCAGCAAATTGAGGAACTTTTTAAACAGTCAGAAACAGACAATAATGAAGGAGAGATTATAAAGTTGGAAAAAGAAAAAGAGCAAATTCTTGTGCAAATTAATGAGTTTAATGAAAAAATTGCGACTTATAATAAACAATTTGATGAGTTAAGACAAAAAGATGATGAGGTGGGGAATGATTCTCATAGCGTATTATTAGAAATTCAAAAACAGCGCTTCATTGTTCATCAATTAGAACAGCAATTAAACGAAGTTGTTTTAAATGAGGAAAAAATTAAGTTACGTGAGGCGGATTTATTAATGAAACTTAAAGAAGCTAATTTGGACGTCAATAATTTTCAATGGGAAAAAATAAAAGATTTTGATATTGAAAAAACTTTTGCCGAAAATGGTATTGCCAATATGGAAGATTTAGAAATGCGTATTTTAAGGATGCGCCGCGATTTAGCAACTATTGGCGAAATTGATGAGTTAACTTTGAAAGAAGCCCAAGAAACAGAACAGCGTTATCAATTTTTATCTCAACAATCAGAAGATTTAATTAAAGCCATTGATGATCTTAAAAAAATTATTGAGGAGCTGACAGAAAGAATTGATAAAGAATTTTCCGAAGCCTTAAAAATTATTAACGAAGAGTTTAATAAATATTTCCGAATTATTTTTGGTGGTGGCCGCGCCAAACTTTCTGTAATTAAGATCGCTAAAAGACAAAAGAAAGAAAATAATAATGAGCAAGAAAAATTAGAAAAGACAAATGAAGAGAATAAAAAAGAAGAGGGCGAGGAAAGTCAAGCTGATGCAGAAGAAAAAGAAGAAAAAGAATTTGAAACAGGAATTGAAATTTTTGTCGACTTGCCCAAAAAGAAAATAAAAAGTTTAGAAGCGTTGTCTGGTGGTGAACGGAGTTTAGTCTCTGTGAGTATTTTGTTTGCCATTGTTTCGGCAATGCAACCGCCCTTTGTTGTTTTAGATGAAGTTGATGCCGCACTTGACGAAATGAACGCTCAAAAGTTTGCGAAAATTTTGGCTGATTTAGTTGATACAACACAATTTATTGTTGTAACCCATAATCGAGCAACAATGGAGATGGCGCAGATTTTATATGGAATTTCGATGGCAGAGGAGGGTGTTTCTAAAGCTGTTTCTTTGAAATTAGAAGAGGCCTAAAATTTTAAAGATAATAAAAGGATTTTTAAATGCTTGACAAAATCAAAATTTATTCTTAATATTTATTTGTTTTTTAAAACTATGGCTAACAAAAATTTATTACAAACAATTAAAGAATTTGTTGGAATTCTGCCGGAAAGACAAAAAGAAATTGTAGAAAAACGTTATGGTTTGGTTGATACCAAACCTTTAACTTTGGAAGCAATTGGGAAGGAAAAAGGTTTGACGCGCGAACGCATTCGCCAAATTGAGGAGTCAGCTTTAAAGAAATTAAAACAGAATCTCAACGAACTTAATGATATTTTGGAAAAAATTAAATATCAATTAGAAATTATTGGTGGAATTCGAAGAGAGCAACGCTTTTTGGAAGAAGCGCCGGTTTTGCTTATTGATGATCCGATTGAATTGTGGAAAGAAGAAAAAAAGAAAGAACTTTTAGCCAACCATATTAATTTTTTATTAGACATAAGTCCTGATTTTAATTATTTTAATGAAAATCCTCAGGTTTATTCTAATTGGTATCTCTATGAAGAAATCTTAGAGAAGTCAATTCGTCTTCATAAATTTGTTGAGAAAGAAGTTAAAAGCTATAAAAGACCACTGATGCTTGATGAGTATCAGTTGCTTTTAAGAAAAACAATGAAAGAATTCCGAATTAAAAATGAGAACCTTGTTATTTCTTATTTAGATTTAAGTAAAAGATTTGGTTTTAATCCTTTTAATGAATTTGGCTTGATTGATTGGAATTTTATTAGACCACGCAATGTAAGAACAAAAGCTTATTTGGTTTTAACAAAAGCGAATCGACCGTTGCACTTCAGTGAGATTATTCAAAAAATTAATGACCTTAATTTTGATGATAAAAAAATTTCTGTTAATAGCTTGCATAATGAATTAATCAGAAACAAAGAATTTGTTTTAATTGGACGCGGGATCTATGCTTTAAGAGAATGGGGATATAAACCAGGAACTGTGAAAGATTTATTAATCCAAATTTTATCAAAGAAGCCAATGTATTATCGCGATTTGGTAAAAGAAATTGCTAAACAAAGAATGGTGAAAGATATGACGGTTTTGATCGTTTTGCAAGATAAAAAAGTTTTTCAAAAACTTCCAGATGGCCGCTACGCTTTGATTAGAAAATAAAATTTTTGTAAAATTTAAATAATGAGCGATGCATTAGAAATTTTAAAGCAAGTAATATTAAGCGCCTGGCAAGTAATTAAATGGGTGTGGTGGATTGTTATTCCTTATCTTTTGTTCTCGGCTATTTATAAATTGTGGCTGGAATATATTAAAAAGCAGTTTTTAAAGAAAGTAGAATATGTGGTCTTTGAGATTAAAGTGCCGCGCTATGTTGAGAAAAGTTTTAAATCAATGGAGAATGTTTTTGCCTCTTTGCACTCGATTCAGATTTCCAAGCCCAATTTTAAAGAAAGAGTTTTTGAGGGTAAAACGCAGCTTTGGTTGAGTGCAGAAATTGTAGGCAATGGTGAGGGTGTTTCTTTTTATTTCCGCACGCCAAAGGATTATAAAAATTTAGTGGAGTCCCATCTTTATGCTCAATATCCAGATGTGGAGATAAATGAAGTGGAGGATTATACTAGTGTTTTCTCCGCGCTTTTACCTAATAAATTTTGGGATCTTTGGGGATTGGATTTTATGCTTACCCAGCCCTCGCCTTACCCGATTCTCACTTATCCCTTTTTTGAATTACAAAAAGAAGAAAAAATTATTGATCCTTTAGCCAGTTTATTAGAAACTGTAAGCAAACTTGGGCCAGATGAAAAAATTTGGGTGCAGATTCTTTTCAAACCAGCAGATGATAGCTGTAAAAAAGAAGGAGAAAAAATTGTTGGAAAATTAATTGGTAAAAAAGAACCCACTCAACGTTCTTATTTTGATTATGTTTTGGAATTTTTGTATCACTTAGTGCGCGCTCCGTTTACAGCCCCTCAATGGTGGGAAGATAGCGGTTCTGCTGGTTCGCCTGGTAATGTTCAAAATTTAACGCCTGGTGAAAAAGAAATAGTTGAGGCAATTCAAAGAAAAACTTCCAAGCTACTTTTTGATGCGACCATTCGTTTTGTCTATATTGATCGCCGCGATGCTTTCACTCGCTTAAACATTACGAGTGTGATGGGCTTTTTTAGACAATTTAATACTTTACATCTCAATGGCTTTAAACCATATAAACCATCTGTTACAAAGGCAAACAAACCATTTAAAGAGCAAAAAGAATTTTGGAAAAAGAGGGTGTTATTTAAAAATTATCTCAAGCGCAAATTCAATGGTGATACGAAAATGGTTTTAAATACCGAGGAATTAGCAACCCTCTTTCACTTTCCAGTAACAACTGTTGAGGCGCCGATGCTTAAGCGTTTGGAAGCTAAAAAAAGTGGGCCGCCGATTAATTTGCCAACTGAGAAATAAACT
>Ga0207433_10012124_pt1 | contig 12962 bp, 8 predicted proteins | sample YelNatPaOPGAMG01_FD_187559 | JGI IMG/M metagenome (GOLD analysis project Ga0207433, IMG submission 187559) | Hot spring thermophilic microbial communities from Obsidian Pool, Yellowstone National Park, USA - OP-RAMG-01 (SPAdes) (version 3) | ecosystem: Environmental > Aquatic > Thermal springs >... | reverse complement strand
GAGTAATTTATTGTGATATAGATGATAAATTTATTTATGACGGAATAAATAAAGTTTTAATAAGAATTGAATACTGGGATAAAAAAGTTGATGGAGATGAAGGATTTTATATTTCTTATGATTCAGTAGGAGAGCCAAGAGTTAATCTTCCAAAGGTATATTTTGAAGGAACAAATACATGGAGGGAAATTGAATATTATGTAGATAATGCAAAATTTGCAAACAGGCAGAATGGTGCAGATTTAAGAGTTTTTTCACCAGAAACAAATGTTTGTATAAGGAGTATAACTGTTGAAAAAGTTTCAGAAAAAGTTCCTGTTAAAAATATTGAAATTGTTCCATCTTCCATTACTCTTATTGAAGGAGAAAGTTTTAGACCCTCCCTTATTATAACTCCATATTATGCAACAGATAAAATTTTTAAATGGAATTCAAGCGATTCTAAAGTTGCTACTGTTAATTCTGATGGTGTTATAACTGCAGTTTCTAATGGAAATGCAGTTATAAAAGCAGAAAGTAAGGATGGGAAAATTAAAGGTTATTGTAATGTAAGAGTGATTTCTGTAAAGGGTAAAGGAGTTATTGCAAAAAGGGCAAATGATTTTCTTGATAGTATTGGAGTAAATACAAGTATATCAACAAGAGGAGAAATTTTAGAGAAAACAATTGAATGTATTAAATATACTGGAATAAGATGGATAAGAGGGATGGCTGGTTTGGATGAAATGAAAAAACTAAATAAAGAGACGGGTGTTAAATTTACATTACCATTAATCTATGATATAAATAAACTTATTAAAATTGGAAGAGAACTTGCAAAAGATGGAATACTTCTTGGTTTTGAAGGACCGAATGAACCAAATAACTGGGGATTTACTTACAGGGGAGAGAAAGGCGGAGGACATGATGCTACTACATGGATACCAATTGCTAAATTTCAGAGAGATTCTTATTATTTTATAAAATCAGACCCTGAATTGAAGAAATATCCTGTATGGAATTTAAGTGAGGGTGGTGCAGAGGTGGACAATGTAGGGTTGCAGTTTTTAAGGATACCAGAAGCAGCAGGAACAGTAATGCCAGAAGGAACACAATACGCTGATTATGCCAATTGCCACAATTATGCCTGTCATCCTACACTACCACCATTAATAGACAATCAGGCCTGGTATGCAGCAGACCCTGTAATTAAGGCAGTTCCTGGTTATGAAGATACAGGAGGACATTTTGATGGATTATATAAGAATTATGGCGAGACATGGCTGAAGAAATTTAAAGGATATAGAGAAGAAGAGTTGGAGGTATTACCAAGAGTCACCACAGAGACAGGAATAACACTTAATGAAGAAAAAGGAATAACAGAGGAGATACAGGGATTACTTTATTTACACATATATTTATCGCAGTTCAGCAGAAATTGGAGATATACCTCAATCTATATATTAAGGGACAGGACAGATGAGACAGGTAATCAGACATTTGGATTTTATAGACCAGATTATACAGCAAGAAAGGCAGCCCATTATTTACACAATTTAACAAAGATATTGGAAGATAAAGGTAAAGAATTTATACCGGATAGATTGGAATACATAATAGAGGGTAAGAATGAGTATGTGCATGAATTATTATTGCAGAAGAGTGGAGGTAATTTTTATTTAATAATATGGAATGAGAGGTTAAAAAGTAATATAGAGGACCAGGTGGAGATAAAATTCAGCAAAAGATACGAAAAAATGAAGATATATGATGTAGTAAAAGGAACAGAGCCAGTAGAAATATTAAAAGGTATAGATAAAGTAAAACTTAAATTGAAAAACTCTCCTTTAATTATTGAAATTGAAAAATAAAGAAAGGAGGTGAAAATATGAGAAAGACAATTCTGATTTTAGTGTTTGTTTTTAGTTTAATATCATTGTGTAAAGCAGAAGTTATTTTTAAATCTGACTTTTCAAAAGGAGATTTTGCAGACCTTGGATGGATAGTTAAGGGTGACTGGGATATTTTTAAGTATGGAGTTAAGAATGACCCTGGACCTGTTGCAAGGTACCCTACCAATAAACCTGATGGAGGAACATTGACAAAAAAATTTGAAGAAGTAAAGGACCCTCAGAAACTTGTTCTTTCATTTGATTATGGCTGGGGATGGGGAAGTGAAGACCAGGGTGCTGATTCTGTAAGTATAATGCTTCTTGATTCAAATGGAGATGGATATATTTTTACAATTGGAAGATGGAAGGCAAAATGGTGTTTCCAGTGGGGAATTGTTAAGAATGGCGTTCCTCCTAAAGAAAGAAAATGGGCATCTGAAGATATGGATTTCACACTTAAATCAATAAGAGACCCTAATTTTGAAAAACTTGGACATGTAATTATTACAAGGGAAAAAGGTGGAAACTGGATAATTAAAGGAGAAAACTGGAATAAATGGCAGGGAGGAACAGTTAAGTTCTCAGATAATACAGTAAGTTCTTTCAGTCAGGTTGTTCTTTACGGAACAAAAAACTTTGATGAACAAGTGTTTAATAATATTGTGCTTGATGTGACAAAGTAATTTAGATTTCCTGCCCCTGAATAAAATTTCAGGGGCAGGGTTTTTTTTAAAAGAAAAATGAAAAAAGAAAGAGTCAAAAACGCAATTTTACACAAGGAGACAGATATAGTTCCTTTTAAAATTGATTTTACAATTCCTGCATGGGAAAGACTTATTTTGTTTCTTGGGAGAGAACTAACAATTGAGGAAATTAGAAATCATATTGTAGAAATTGAGCCAGTAGCACCAGATTCGTGGATTGAAATAAAACCAAATTTCTGGAAGGATGAATGGGGTGTGAGATTTGGGGATGACTGGGACAGCAAAGAGGACTTATTATGGGGATAAAATACTGGAGAGAATTTATTAAGCCATACTTAAAAAATATGTATGATGAAGTTCATAAAAATGGATTGTTTGTTTTTATTCATTCCTGTGGAGACATTAAGGAAATTTTACCTGAACTTATTGAAATTGGAGTTGATGTTTTTAATCCATTTCAGCCAGAAGTAATGGATATTTTTGAAATGAAGGAAAAATATGGAGATAAAATCACTTTTTATGGTGGTATAAGTATTCAAAAACTTCTTCCATTTGGCTCTCCTGAAGAAATAAAAAGAGAGGTAAAGAAAATTCTAAATATTATTGGAAAGAAAGGTGGATATATTGCTTCTCCTTCTCACAGTATTCCAAAAGATGTTCCACCTGAAAATATGGTTGCTTTAATTGAAATTTTAAATAATCAAAATAAATTAACTTGACAAAAATAAAATAATGTGTATAATAATATATACAAGGTTAAAATAGTTAAAGGGTAAAAGATGAAAAAAAATAGTGTTCCTTTTTACAGGCAGATAAAAGAGGATATTTTAAAGAAAATTGAAGAAGGTGAATATAAAGTAGGCGATAAAATCCCTTCAATTTTTGAACTCTCAAAAATTTATAATGTCAGTAGTATAGTTGTCAGGCAGGCTCTTGGTGAACTTATAAAAAAAGGATATCTTGAAGGAGTTCCTGGAAAAGGCACATTTGTAAAAGAGAAAAAAGAAGAAGAAATAAAAAGAGATGAAAAACTTATAGGGCTTATATTTACTGAAATGGTTGGTAATCCATTTTTTGCTGAGATTTTCACAGGGATAGAAAATATACTATCTATTTATGGTTATCATATGATTATTTCTATAAGTTATAACATGATAGATAGGGAAAAAAAATTTCTTAAAGAATATATGGAAAAAGGTGTAAAAGGAATAATAATAACACCAACAGAAGTAAACAGGACAACTTTTGATAATGAAATATTTTTTGAATTTCAAAGGCAGAATATTCCTGTTGTATTTGTTGACAGGAAAATAGAGGGGATTGATTTTGACTATATTTCCTCTGATAATTTTGAAGGTGGATATAATGCAACAAAATATCTGATTTCTCTCGGACACAGAAGAATAGGGATAATTCTTGGTATAAATGCAAATACAGTAAGGGATAGATTGGAAGGATATAAAAAAGCCCTTAAAGAACATAATATAGATTTTGACCCGATCCTTGTAAAAAGAAGTTTTGCTGAATTGCAGTATGAAGAATCTGGATATACAAATACTATGGATTTATTACATTTAAAAGAACCTCCAACAGCAATATTTGCCTGTAATGAAGCAATAGCGATAGGTATATATAAAGCATGCTTTGAACTTGGATTGAATATTCCGGATAATTTATCTGTAATTGGATATGATAATTTATCCTTTACTGCTTCATTAAATCCGCCTTTAACAACCATTAATCAGAAAAAAAGAGAGATGGGAGAAGAAGCCGCAAAGATGTTGCTCTCAAGAATTAATGGAGATAAAAGAGAACCACAGAAAATAATATTTAAAACAGAACTGATAGAGAGAAATTCTTGTAAAAAGTTAGATAAAATAAATGAAGGAGTTAAAATTAATAAAGAAAGGAGGTGAAATTATGAAAATAAAAAATCCCCAAAGGAGTGGCTTCACATTAATAGAACTTTTGGTAGTGGTGGCAATCATTGCTATTCTTGCAGCAATGTTATTGCCAGCATTATCAAAAGCAAGAGAAAAAGCAAGACAGGCAGTATGCATGAGTAATTTGAAGGAGATTGCTCTTGCTTTTCATTTGTATTCACAGGACTGGGATGATTATTTACCGCCATATGGAGATAGTTATACAGGTGATTGGTGGACTGTATGGCCAAATGTTGAACTCTGGGCTCACAAAATAGCAAAATATACAGGAACTAAGACATTCCAGACATATAATATGCCAAAAAATAAACAAGGTGTATGGAGATGCCCTTCTGTGCTTGATAGTAAAATTGGATGGGGTGGAACTTATGGATATGGAGTTTTAACAGGTTCAATTTCTGGTGGTAATATTCATTATGGTTTTTACTGGAGCGCAAATAGAGTATTTATAAAACTTTCAAAAATACCAAACAAATATCATACAAAACTTATGCTTGTTGCAGATGCCTGTTGTTTTCCTCCACATGGCAATACTTCAAACCGTGACAGTGGAGTTCCTATTTACTGGGATACAGTAAAACAACTTGCTAAAACACCTGAAACAACTGCTGCTTCAGTAGTATGGTGCCCGATATGTGTTTATTGGAATGATAACAATAACCCAACAAGATATATTTCAAACAGACATAATGGTGGTGGAAATGTTGCATTTTTAGATGGACATGTTGAATGGATGTCTTTATTTGATGCAGTGAGAATAAGAAATGATAACCCATATGGATGCTGGAGGAAAGGATATTCGGATTTGAAATTACAGCAACAGTGAAGTTTATTTAAATTAAAAAAGGAGGGAAAATGAGAAAGAAAGGATTCACTTTGATTGAATTGCTGGTTGTTATTGCCATAATTGCTATCCTTGCTGCAATGCTTTTGCCTGCTTTGAGTAAAGCAAGAGAAAGAGCAAGACAGGCAGTATGTATGAATAATTTAAAACAGATAGGAACTGCATTAGCAATGTATCTTCAGGATTATGATGAGTATTATCCAAGAATACCCACAAATTATGAAATTCATCCATTCCTTTTACTTTTTAAATCTAATGAGTGGTGGAGTGGAAGATATTTACCAAACCCATACTGGAATGACTGGAGAAATCGGTATCCTCCTCTTTTACATTGTCCCTCAGCAAGAACTACTATATGGTATAGCAGGTCATATCAACCAAATGGTGCGATTGTTGGCTGGCCAAGAGGAAATTGGTGGGATCCAAGTGTGAAATCATTAAAGTTTTCCCAGATTAAAAATCCTTCAAAATTTATTGTAGCTGCCGAAGCGAATGATTTACAAAATCCAAACACTGCACAGATGGGACCGAATATTCTTTTATGGAATGGATGGGAAGGAGGGGGATATTTTAAAAAACTTAGGAAAAGAGAAGATGGAGGGCAACTGGAATGTTTACATAATAAAGGAGCCAATTTTCTTTTTGCAGATGGTCATGTCACTTGGTATGAACCTTATAGTGTAAGGATCAGTATGCCGGATATTGACTGGGGACAGTGGACAAAATGGAATAGCGGGCCTGCATACTGGTGGGATCCTACAAAAAGAGAATAAAGATTGTTAGAAAGAATTAAAAATTTATGCTCTAAAATAAGGTCTAAAAGGAGTGAGTATGGTTAAAAAATTTTTTACATTTATATTTTTGTGTTTTTCATTTTTATTTTCTTCTGAAAAGGTTGATTTGTTTGAAAGAGAAAAGGAACTTTATGGATGGAGAATCGGGCTTGGACTTGAGTTTAAAGGAGCAAAAGGTGAACTTTGTATTGATGATAAGGTTAAGTATAATGGAAAACCATCTCTTAAATTGACAGGTGATTTTACTTCTGGAGGAAAATATGTAGAAGTGTGCAGAAACCTTGATAATCTTGATATAGAGAGTTTTTCTTTCTGGGTTAAATATCCAAAAGAAATTTTGACCTTCAGAATTATAGATAGTTCAGGTCAGTGTCACCAAATAAGGATAAAAATTAAAAAGACAGATGAGTGGCAGTTTGTTGAATTTCCTTTAAAAAAGTTTTTTGAAAAAATGGGAACATCTGAAGCGATAGGTGGGATAGTTAGGTATGAAAAGTGGGGTGGGAAAAATGATGGTAAATGGTACGCTCCTGGAAGATTTATTTCTATTCTTTTAAGCCCTGATAAAGATACAGGTCAGGTAATAACAATGTGGTTAAATGATTTTACTGCAATTGTTTCAGATAAAAAAGAGAAAAAAGAAATGACTAAAATTATTTCTCTTGATGAACTTTTAAAACTTGGCCAGAATGACTGGGATTTATTTCTTGGAAAAGAATTTAAAGGAGCCAAAGGGAGTCTTGAAGTTGTTAAAGAAAATGGAGAATACTGTCTTAAACTCGCTGCTGATTTTACAGAAGGTGGTGCTTATATAGATGCTGGAAAATCGCTTGGTTTTTTAAATACTGATGCAATAAAAACAGTTTTTTTAAAACTGAAATCAAATAATGCAAAATCATTTTCTTTAAGAATTATAGATAGTTCAGGCCAGGTTTTTCAAAAAAAGGGATTAAAATTAACTCCTGATGGTAAATGGTATGATTTTAGCATAAAAATTGACGATTTCAATGGCGCAGAACATTGGTCAGGAGCAAATGATGGAAAAGTTCATCAGCCATTAAGGAATATAAGAATTCTATTAACCACCTACTCTTCAGAAGATAAAAAACCTGTTTTATTTATCAAGGATATTAAGGCAGAGGTTTTATTTCAAGGAGAGATATCCGGAACATTATTTGAAGAAAATTTTGAAGATATTGTAAAAATTTCTGATGCCTGGGAAATAAAAGGAGATGTAAAATTGGTTGAAGGAGATAGTTTCAATGGAAAAAAAAGTTTAGTTTTTGAAAGGAGTGAAAAAAATGTTAATGAAGAAACGAGTGCTTTAAGTGGACTTTTTAATGTTAAAAGTGGAATTTTAAAAATTCAAGGTGCTGGAAAATCTGACCTTTATTCTCCTGATAACTCTTATTGCGGAAGAATATATATTGAATTTTTTGATGGCAATAAGAAACCCATTGAAAAACAGGAAGTAATTATTTTTACTGGAAAAACAAACTGGCAGACATTTTCTAAGGAAATAGAAATATCCAGCAATGCCTCATTTGCCAGATTGAGAATTGATTTACAGAAAACATATGGGAAACTTAATATTGATGATTTAAAAATTTCTTATATATCAGGGTCTTCTGTTGTAAGAAAAGTTCAAAGGATTGAAATATCTTCTGAGAGATTAGGAAATCTATTTTATCCAGAAGATAAGATTTCTTTCAATATAAATGTCAAAACAAATTCACCATTATCAGAGAATGAAAAGATGATTAAATGTGAAATAAAAGATTACTGGGGAGCAAATCAAATAAATCCTTTACAAATAAAACTTGATAAATTTGAAGTTATTAAAGGAACCCTTGTTTACAGTGCAAATATACAGATTAAAGGAGAACTTGAAACCGGGAAATATTATGAAATTCATATTATAGTGCCTCAGGAAGGAGAACCATTTAAGGATTTTTCAACTTTTGCAATTTTACCTGAAGCAATAACAAAAAAGCATAAGCCAGAAGAAATACCTTTTACCCAGAGAAACTGGGATAATCGTATAAAAGAATATTTCCTTCTTTCTGATCGGCTTGGTATAAGAACCTGCGGCATATGGAGTGGATTTGATTATAAACCTCCCTACAACTCAAATGCCCCTGGTCTTGAAATTGTAAATCAACTTGATATGAAATGGGTTGCAGGAATGCCTGTTAGTAATATTGAACATAAAAGAGGCAACTGGGAACAATATACAGAAGATGTTTTGAAGGAAGGAGTGAAAGAATTTGTTAAAAAATATAAAGATAAAGGACTTTATTATATCTCTCTGGGCAATGAACCACCAACAGATTTAGAAAGTGCTGAAAGGAATACAAAAGCATACAAAGCAATTTATGAAGGAGTAAAAGAAATAGCACCTGAACTTATAGTCCTTGGAACATCAGTTGGACCTGTTGAAAATTATTTTAAATTTGGATTTCAGAATTATCTTGATATGTATGATTTCCATACTTATGGTGATTACAGAGAAATACCGAGAATTTTTGGAAAATATAAAGAGTTATTTTCAAAATATGGCGGAGAAAAACCTATATGCTCTACTGAAATTGGACTTAACAGTCAGGGTATGGCAAGATATGATGTTGCAAAAGGTCTTATAAAATCTATAACCCTTTTCTTTGCATGCGGAGGGAGTCACTGTTCATGGTTTGATATTTTATATCCAGACCCTGAAGGAAAAGCAGAAACTTCAGCAGGACAGGCGCATAATCTTTTCTATTGTAAATATAATCTGTATGCTCCAAAACTTGATGCTATTGCTTATTACAATATTGTAAATGGAATATGTATTAAGAAATTTATTGAGAGTAAAGTTTATTCGGATGGAACGGAAGGATATCTTTTCAGGGATAAAGAAGGGAATAATCTTTTAGTTTTATGGAATGATAAATCAAATAAAGAATTTTTCTTACCTTTACCGGAAGTTAATGAAATTGATATTATAAGAATTGATGGTTCAAAAAGAAAATTAACTGCTAACAAAATTGGTATAAACTTAAATCTTCTGCAGGAAGAACCTGTTTTACTTCTTTATCAGCAAAAAAATAAAAATCTTCCAGAGGCACTTTCTCCTTCTAAGATAAATATAATTTCAAAACCAGATTATATTATTGAGGGAGAAAGTTTTAAAATTGTTCTTGAGGGTGAAAATATAAATGATGATGATTTACAAATTTCATATCCATCTGAATTTGGTATCCAAAAAATACAGGATGGTAAAAATAGAATTATTATTGATGTAAATGTTCCAGAAAATTTTATAGCAAGAGAGGCCAGATTTAGAATTTCAATGAATAAACATGGAATGGATTTCTTTTTGAATTTACCCGTTGTTAGTAAAATTGAAGGGAATCTTTTACCATATCCTTCTTGTTTAAAAAATGGGCCCGGAGTTAGATTGATACTAAAAAATAATGGAGAAAAAACAAAAAAAGTAAACTGGACTGTTTCTATTGAAAAAGAGTTTCCTATGAAAAATGGAACTTTCAATCTTCTTGAAGGACAAATTCCAACAGCATATTTTAAAGAGTTATCAAATGGAATAGAAGAATTGAAAAGCAAAGAAGAAAAGGAGATTTTGTTAAGTATGGAAAAGGTTGAACCACTAACGATTTACCAGATAAAAGTAATAGTAAAAGATGAATTTGGAAGAGGATTTGAAATTAAAAGATATGTAAGTGGATTTCTTGGAGCACCTTATAGAAAAGGAGAGATAAAAATTGATGGAGACCTTTTAGAAAAAGACTGGGCTGATGCACCTACTGCATATATAAATAAGGAAGAACAGGTATTTTATCTAAAAAAAATTGAAACTGAAATGTGGAAAGGCGTTGAGGATTTATCAGGTAAAATTAAATTTCTATGGGATGAAAAAAATCTTTATATTGGGGTTGAGGTTATAGATGATGTGCATTCAACTCCTTATTCGGATGATTTATTATGGAATCAGGATGGACTTCAATTTTTATTTGATCCAAAAAGAGGAGAAAAAGAAAAAAAAGGTAAATATGATATTTCTATTGCTTCGGGACAGAAAGGTCCTCAAAGTTGGGCACATTTGACAGCAGACCCAGCAAAATCACCATCAGGAGAAATGAAAGATGTTAAAGTAGGATTTAAGAGAATAAATAATAAAACAATTTATGAAGTAGCAATCCCTTGGGATAAACTTTCACCTTTTATCCCTTTCCCTAAAGCAGACCTTGGAGTTGCTATGATTATAAATGAAGACGATGGAAAAGGAAGAGTAAGTTTTATGGGCTGGTTTGGCTGTGTCCATTCTAAACAGTTGGATATGGTTGGAGATTTAATATTACTTGAAAAAGAATGACAAAAAGAGCATTTATTATCGGTGTTATTTTTTCTATTATTATTGGAGTGAGTGAAATTATATGGGTTGCATGGACAAGTGGTTCTCCTATGACAAATGACCATTCTGCAGGTGCTTCAATCTTCTTTCTATTTATTCTCTGTTTATTTATAAATCCATTTTTCAAAAAGATTAGAAGAAATTTGGCACTTTCTTCCTCTGAACTTGTACTGATTTTTATTATGATGCTTGTTGCCTGTGCTATACCTTCCTGGGGTCTTGTCATGAATTTAATATATTTGATGGCTGGTGTTAATTATTTTGCATCTCCTGAAAATAACTGGTTTCAAATAATTATTCCAAGAATTCCAAAATTTCTTATTCCAAAGGATATTGAAGCGATTAAATTTTTTTATGAGGGATTGCCCAAAGATAAATCTATCCCTTGGAATATATGGGCTCAACCTCTTTTTTTCTGGACGATATTTATTCTTATTCTTTCTTTTATGATGATTTCAATTTCTGTAATTTTCAGAAAACAATGGGAAGAAAATGAAGCACTTTTGTATCCTCTAATGATTCTACCTTCTGAAATGATAAAAGAAGGTAGTGATATAATTTCGCCATTTTTTAAAGATAGGTTGATGTGGCTGGGTTTTTCAATATCCTTTATACTGAATTCTCTCATTGTTTTACGTTTTTATTTTCCCTTAATTCCTAAAATTGTGCTTGGTAAATGGATCCCTTTTGGTCCTGGAGGAGCACTTGGCTGGTTAAGTATAGGATTGCGATTTGAAATACTCGGGATTGCATTTCTTTTGAGTTCTGATATTTCTTTGAGCATCTGGTTATTTTCACTATTTTATTTTGTAGAAGAGGTAATTTTTAATAGAATTGGATTGAATATAGGATCTCCAGATGCTTATTCTCTTACTGTTCCTATTGCTTATCAGATGGAAGGAGCATTTCTGGTCTTTATTTTATTCAGTTTATGGATAAGTCGTTCACATTTTAAAAGAGTGTTTAATAAAATTTTTAAAAACGATAGTTCAATAGATGATTCAGATGAGGCACTTACATATAAGCAGGCATTTATCGGACTTATTTTTGGATTTTTAATTACTGTTTTATGGATGAAAATGACAGGTTTTAATTTTCTACCAGCAGTTTACTTTTCTATAATTTTAATCTTGACATTGATAGGAATAACTAAAATTGTTGTTCAAACAGGGACAGCATATTGTAGACCTCCAATAAATCCAGGAGTTTTTACACTACATTCTTTTGGAAGCAGTAGATTGGGACCTGGTAGTGCTGTCACAAGTGCTTTTACATTTCCTTATGCAGGTGATATAAGAACTTCTGTAATGACTACATCTTCAAATGGATTGAAACTTGCTAAAAAATTTAATCTGAAAGGGAGGTTTTTATTCTGGGCTATTTTTACAGGAGTTCTGGTTAGTTTCATTTCATCTGTTATAACTGTTATCATAATAAGTTATAAAATTGGAGGGATAAATTGTTGGGGATGGCAACCTGTGGGAATGCCTCCATATACTTTTAACTGGGCAAAGGAGATGATTTTACACTATCAGAATGTAGATATAAGAAGAATCGGGTTTTTAATACTTGGTGGATTTTTGATGTTCTTATTATATTTTTTGAGGATAAGATTTGTTAATTTCCCTATTCATCCAATAGGAATGGCTTTTACATATAATGTTCCAACTCAATGGGTATGGTTTTCTTTTTTCCTTGGATGGTTGTTTAAAAGTATGATTTTGAAGTATGGAGGAGTTAATATTTACAGGAAACTTCTTCCATTCTTTTTTGGTTTGATTATAGGCGCATTTTTTTCTGCAGGATTATGGAATATTATAAACTTTTTCACCCATCAGCAGGGAATCCATTTAACAGTTACTTAAAATGGCAGAAGCAAAAAAAATTGTAGATTTTATTGATTCACTTGGCGTAAATAGTGCAATTTCAAAAAGGGGAGAAATTTTAGAAAAAACAATTGAATGTGTGAAATATCTTGGAATAAAATGGATAAGGTCTGGATATGAAAGTAATGTTCCGGTTGAAGATTTAATTGAACTCAATAGAAAAACAGGGATAAAATTCAGTTATGGATTATTAAGCGGAGGTAATGATATAGCAAGAGTTATAAAAGGGGGGAAACAACTTGCAGCGATAGGTTCTCTTTTAGCATTTGAAGGACCAAATGAACCAAATAACTGGCCGGTAGAATATAAGGGTAAAACAGGTGGAAAAAATTATTCCTGGATTCCTGTTGCAGAATTACAGAGAGATTTATATATTGCTGTAAAAAGTGACCCTGAATTGAAGAAATATCCTGTATGGAATTTAAGTGAGGGTGGTGCAGAGGTGGACAATGTAGGGTTGCAGTTTTTAAGGATACCAGAAGCAGCAGGAACAGTAATGCCAGAAGGAA
>Ga0207433_10012122_pt1 | contig 12963 bp, 7 predicted proteins | sample YelNatPaOPGAMG01_FD_187559 | JGI IMG/M metagenome (GOLD analysis project Ga0207433, IMG submission 187559) | Hot spring thermophilic microbial communities from Obsidian Pool, Yellowstone National Park, USA - OP-RAMG-01 (SPAdes) (version 3) | ecosystem: Environmental > Aquatic > Thermal springs >... | reverse complement strand
TCCCTGGGGAAATGGTGCAACACCCATTTTGAATTTATGCCTTCCTTTTAAGAATGCCCAGGAAACGACCGATGCTGGAATGATCGCAACATTTCCGCTCAAAAATTCATCCTGGCGTTGAAAACCCGGGTTTAAATAGAACAAACTATCCTTCACCAAATCAACCATATAACCCAGGACCTTCACCCCTGCTTGAGAATGGAACATCGGTTTTTTTAGTTCTTGATTGAATAACTCACCACCTTCCTGATAGAGCATTGAACCAAAATACCAGACATCAATGGGCCAGGATGTAGGCCAGATTTTAAATTTTTTAATCTTCTCACAGGCGAGCCTAAATTCAACCCAGTTTTCGGGAAATTTTTCTATACCTGTAGAATCAAATATAGTGGCATTGTAATAAAATACAGGAAGACTTTTATTAAAAGGGAGTGTGACGATGATTGAATCAAAGGTATTATCTTCAATGAATACCGGGAAAAAATCTGCAATATCAAAAAAGGAATCTTTATCAATAAAATGCTGAATGGGTTCAAGATATCCTGCCCTTAGAAACTGATCGGTCCAGGATTCATACATCTGGGCTATCGTTGGTGGTGAATTTGAAGCGATAGCACCCATAAGTTTCTGTGCTAAGGCATCATAAGAACCCATCTGTGCAGATTTTATTTCACCTTCAGGATGGAGTCTATTAAACTCCTGAATCATCTGCTCAAGTTTCCTTCCAATCGGACCACCCATCACATGCCAGAAATAAACAGTGCACTTTTGTTCTTTTGTGCAACTGATGAGTGGAATAAGAAGTAGTAAATAAAAGAGTTTTTTAAATCCTTCTGTTACCACTCAGGACCTATGGTCAGATAGAATTTCCATTTTGAAGGGTCACCCTTCTCATCAACCCAGTTTTGGAGGTCATTTGCACGGGCAAAATCAAGTTTAAATATTGCAAAAAACAGATTGAACCGCAATCCAAAACCAAGTCCCATCTTCACATCCTTGAAACGAACAGGTATAATGCCTTCCACCGGTTCAAAGACATCAAATGAATCAGAATAAATTCCGGCAAAATCAGCAAAGAGAACTCCCCTTATATTTTTGAATTCTACAGGTAAGGGGAATGCGAGTCTGAGCCGGTCTATGAATGGGAATCGGTATTCAAAGTTAAAGAATCCTAAATCCGCTCCAGTAAATGTGTAATAATCAAAACCCCGGATTGAGCCCGGGCCACCGAGCGACCAGAGTTCTTCATCCCTGCCAAAATTTCCCGCAAGAACAAGCCTTGAGGCAAGACTTGCTCTTGGAGAAAGGCGAAAATAGCGACGATAATCAAGGATGCCTACCTTTATATCAAAATCACTGAATATTGTAGTATAACCAGTTATTCTCGCACGCACACCATTGATGGGACCTGTATCACCCCATTTTGCATTATCAAAAATGAAAGAAAGTTCAGGATATGTAAAATTATAAGATGTATCTCGGTATCTATCAGAATAGAAGTCGTCAAAGAAATCAAACCATTTTGTTTCATAAATTTTGTATTTATAAATGCCGAGTTCAGCACGAAGAAATTTTGTAAATGGATACTGAAAAACACCACCCACACCAAGATAACGCCAGATAACGAGGTCGTTACCATCAGCAAAATAATTTAGATATTGATAAAAGGCAAAACCAAAATCCATTCTTTTCTTTAAATACCAGTAAACAAAAAATATGTCAGAAGAGGTCAGGCTTCCATAAAAGTCAGTGCTGAATTGTATAAGATGGTCACCCAGGATATCGCTTAATGCAATCTGGGTCATTCCAGAAAATCCAAGAGGTGTATAATAAGAGGCACTTGCTACAATATAATCAAGTGTAAATTTCAGACGGTATTTTCTAATTTTTTCTTGGTCAGGCACGCCTGCAGTATATGAGTTTTCGGCAGTCTCAACCTCAACCGAATCGGATTCAGTCATATGTTTAAGTGGCTCTTTCAAAATACAGATGTCATAACCATAATTATTATAGTAACCAAATGCAATTTTTTGGAAATCCTTAGAAATAGAAGGATAATAAATGCCGGTAAGAATGTTCGTTCTTTTTACTATGCGGTTTTCATTTAATGAGAAATAATATAGATTATAGGCTGAATCATAATCAGCAACAAAGAAAATACCGGTATCGGCATTGAAGAAAGGAGAGGCTATATAGGTTGTCCGTGGAGTCAGTCTTTTAATATCATCACCATCTTTTAAAAAGACACCATAACTACCATAATGATAATTTTCATCAGAATCAGGACGGTCTGAGACAAATATTATTCTATTCTCGGATGAAATAACAGGAAACTTATCAGCATAGATATCATTTGTTATTCTTTCGACCCTTCCACTTTTTATCTCCGTTTGATAGATATCAAGGTATGAATCTTTAAGCCCGCTGAATATAATTCTTTTTCCATCCGGTGAAAATTTTGGAGAATATATACCATTGAGTTTTAATTTAAATTTTTTATAAACCCTGCCATTTTGTGAATTTATTATATAAAGGACATCTTCACCCTGTGCCCTTGCAGCAAAACTTATGTATTTCTCATCCGGCGACCAGGAAATACCACCCTGATAAAGATGTAGTCCTTCATAGCCAGAGGAATACTCAGCACGAATGAGTTTTTTAAGTATTCTGCCATCGATACTTGAGATCACTATTAAATCAACATTTCCCAGACGATCGCTGATAAATGCGATCTTATCACCATTTGGAGATATTGCAGAAGATGTATTATAGAAAGAATTTGTTTTTTTGTGGTCATAAACAACACGCGCAAGGGCCTCAAAATTTTCTACAAATTTAATCTTGGGATAATATCTTAATTGATAGAATCTAAACCAGCGTTTATTAAATTCATCAACCCCGATGCCAAAGGCACTGATGAATGCGTTCTCCAGATTTTTTTTTGCCTTTAAGAGATGGAGAAATTCACTTATCTTTTCACGACCATACTTGGCACTAACATAATGATAGAATGCCTGTCCTTCTTTATATATTATATAGCCACTATAATTTCCAAGGTCAGAAAGCGGAATGACCTGATTGTTAATAACCAGGTCCCGCATATAAATATCTGCCTCAAGATTCCAGCCCTGGGAGAAGAATTCTGCAGAACCTTCCATAACCCATAATGGAATCGAATATAGAAAGTCACCGGTGAGAATTGCCTCAAGTTTTGATGGAAAGAATATTACAAATTGAAATACATGGGTCAATTCATGGACAAGCACATGGCGCAGTTCTTCATAATCACCGTTAAATGGTATGACCATACGATTCTTTAATATTTCAGTGAAACCTCCGACCGATTCTTCGATCAATTCCAGGGTAACATTTGTCTGGGAAAAATGATTGGGTGAATTGTAAAGTATTACCGGGATACGAAATTCAACCTCAATACCAAAATCTTTATTCAATTGTTCATAACCATCTTCCAGTACATCCTGGGCAAAGTGGGCAATCGTTTCACCACCTTCGTAAAAATAGATTTCAAAATGTTCGCTGGAAAGAATATTGAAATTGAAATCGCGATACTGTATTTTATTTTGTCCAAAAGATTGATTGAAGAAAAAGAGACCTAATAAAAATGGGGTCATATAGGTTATTATAACTAAAATGTATTCCGAGTCAAGTATTTATTCTGAATTTTACCCAGCTCTTGGATTTTAATAATTTTTTGTAGAGGGTTGAAGTATCCGTCGCTACATTTTTCGGCATTAATCTACCAAAGAACAATATCAGTATTTGTTGAATTCGTTGTTTACAGAATATTTTATAGTAATCAATTTATAGGTGTGGGTAACCCTCACCTCAGTTACTATAGGCTTGACAAAAATTCATATTAGATTATAATTTGCTAACTTGGCAGGATTTTCTAAAATCAAAAAGGAGGCTTTATGGCACTGTGGGCACTTGTGGTCTTTTTATTGGGTATCTTGGCATTATTGTTCAATATATTTAACATCTTTGAATGGTTTACACCATTCTGGGCGATTATTTTAATGGTAATTGCGTTTGCCATGCTCACGCGCATTGCCCAGAAAGAAAAAGAGGCAGAAAAGGAAAAACTCGTTGAGAAGATCCAGGAACTTGAGGCACAATTGAGCAAATATGAAAAGAAAGAAGCATAAGGAGATCTTTATTGAAAAATTTATAATCGATCTTCTGAATTCCCTCTGTAAATCATATATTTAACTCCCATAACAATGTTTGAATTTCATATCAGTAAAAAATGTCGTGATAAATATAAATTTGACAAATTTTTATTCCAATTAAATGGTAATGTAGTGTTCACCGATATATCGGCAGTTAAAAAATTTGCGGATAAATGGAATAGTTATAGAAAAAAAAGGGGTAAAGATTTAATAAGTCCAGCAGAATTGAATGCAATGGGACTTATTGATGAGATATTACACCTTTTAATCCATAGATACCAGATAGAAAAAAATCCAGATGGATTCAAAAAGGCATTTGATTATTTAAACAGAAAGATTGGTGAAAAAGAGGTGTTTGATGTCATTAAAGAATTCGTTGAATTATTTCCGCCGGTCTCTGTTTATTCAAAAAAGGAAACAGTGGCTGAATATCTCAGCGGTAAGACAGATAATATACCAAATGTTTTAATTGCATTACAAGAAATCTTAATGTTGGGTTTGGCAAATGAAAATCCTGCATTTTTACAATTCAAGGAATTATTCGATGATGAAAAATTGAGAAGTGAGACTGAGTATAAAAAAGTTATTGCTGAAATTGAAGAATTTTTTAAAACACAACCAGTTTATGGTCCATATAATCAGTCTCTGGTTGAACTCTTGAAGTCTCCGATTCGGGCTTCACCTTATTCTCTTGTGGGACAATTATTATACATAAAAGAACACTGGAGATTGATACTGTCACCCGAATTATTTGACCGTCTTGCCGGTCGCATCCTCATCTCTCTTGATTTTATCCGTGAGGAGAAAAAGGAAAGACCACCTGGTCCGGGCCCGGCAATCGTTCCTGAATTTACCCTTGGGGCTGAGGTTTATGCTGATATTCATTCTGATGAGCCGAAATTCAGCCCTGATACAGAATGGACGCCAAGGGTTGTGATGATTGCCAAACATACCTATGTCTGGTTGTATCAATTGAGTAAAAAGTATAATAGAGAGATAAAAAGACTGGATGAGATACCTGATGAAGAGTTGAAGATGTTGAGTGATTGGGGATTCAATGCCATCTGGCTCATTGGCATCTGGGAAAGGAGCAGGGCTTCAGCAAAGATAAAAAGACTCTGTGGTAATCCAGAGGCGATTGCCTCGGCTTATTCAATATACGATTATGAGGTTGCCCAGGAACTGGGTGGTGAGGTGGCATTTAATAATTTGAAACAGAGGGCTTTTAACTACAATATCAGAATTGGAGTAGATATGGTGCCCAATCACACTGCGCTTGACTCAAAATGGATAAAGGAACATCCAGATTGGTTTATCCAGAGAGATACATCCCCATTTTTTAATTATCGTTTTTCCGGACCGAATCTTTCTGAAGACCCTGAAATTGAGATTTATATTGAGGATGGATATTATAATAGAACCGATGCCGCGGTTGTATTCAAACTCGTTGATAAAAGAACGAAAAAGATAAGGTATATTTATCACGGCAATGATGGGACGAGCACACCCTGGAATGATACAGCCCAGTTGAACTTTCTTTTGCCTGAAGTTAGAGAGGCAGTGATACAGAAAATCATTCATATTGCGAAAAGGTCGCCGATTATAAGACTTGATGCAGCAATGACCCTAACCAAAAAACATTATCAGCGATTGTGGTTCCCAGAACCAGGTAAGGGCGGAGATATACCTTCAAGAACCGAATACAGTATGACCCACAACCAGTTTAACAAACTATTTCCTAAGGAATTCTGGCGTGAGGTTGTTGACCGCATTGCCAAAGAAGCACCCGATACATTATTACTGGCTGAGGCATTCTGGTTGATGGAAGGATATTTTGTGAGGAATCTGGGAATGCACCGGGTCTATAACAGTGCGTTTATGAATATGCTCAAAATGGAGCAGAATAAGGAATACCATCAGGTTTTGAAAAATGTTCTTGATTATAATCCCGAAATTTTACGCAGATTTGTTAATTTTATGAGTAATCCAGATGAGTTGACTGCAATCCAGCAATTTGGTAAGGATGATAAATACTTTGGCGTTTGTATAATGATGGCAACAATGCCTGGCTTATGTATGTTTGGTCATGGTCAGGTTGAAGGATTCCAGGAAAAATACGGAATGGAATATCGTCGTTCTTACTGGGAGGAGAAGCCAGACGAATATCTAATAAAGAGGCATGAAAGGGAAATATTCCCGTTATTAAAGAAACGCCACTTGTTCAGCGGCGTGGAGAATTTTTATCTCTATGATTTTTATGATATAAAAGGTAATGTAAATGAAAATGTATTTGCATATTCAAATGGCAATGCAGCAGAGCGAATGCTTGTGATTTATAATAATCGGTATCAAGAGGCACAGGGCTGGGTTAGAAGTTCGGAAAGATTTCATACAAAAAATATTTGCACGGGATTGAACCTCCATTGCCAGGAAGGGATTTATTATCTCTGTCGAGAAAACAGAGATAATCTTTTTTATCTGATAGACCCCATAATTCTTTTAAAACAGGGATGGTTCATAAAACTCGGTGCCTATAAATACCACATCTTTATGGATTTTAAAGAATTACCGGATAATCAAAATAAAGATTTTAAGAGATTATTTGATTTTTTGAATGGCAGTGGATTTCTGAATATCGACTGGGTATTATCCGGGATGAAAATGATACAGAGGATTGAAGACTTGAAAGAAATATTCGAGATTAAAAAATCTCTCACATTTGAATCTCCATTATCATCAATAATTGAAAATATTATAAAAAAACCATTTGAATTAAAAAATCTGATTCTCTATACACCGATCGCAGGAATTATTGAAAGGGGCAATTCAATTTTTGAAGATGGGATAAAATTATCTGAATTTTTTCAATCAAATGAGGTTAAAAATTTTTTAATGAATCATACCTATGAAAATATTGAATGGTTCAATAAAGAGCGACTGGAACTAATGCTTTCATTAATAATCACCGATTTTATTTTTAGAGAAATTGAGAGGAGTAGAAAATATTCAGCGGAAAAATATGTTGATTTTTTCCTCAAGATTCATCAAATTTTAAATGCCTCAATAATCAGTGGCTATCAATTTCAGAAATTTTTAGAGCACTTGACCAGGGGATAAAATTTGAATATAATGACGTAAAGGAGGTATTATGAAAAAAGGAGCGATTGCTCTATTATCAATCATTGTTATGGTCTGTGGTTTTGACCTGACCGGACGTATCGGTATGGGACTGGGTTTTTCACCGGATGTATATCAGGAATCTTCGAATGAACTGATAACCCTGCCCGTGATTGACCTTGCGGTTACAAGGATTGGATTAAATTCTAAATTCGCTGTTGAACCAATATTCCAATTCACCCTGAGGAATGCCAATGACAGGACAAGCATCAATCTTGCTGTTTCTGGATTGGGCAATTTCCTTATGAAGGGTCATCAGAAAACAAATCTTTATGCCAAGGCCGGGTTTGGGTTTATGCTCTTCTCACCGGGTGGTGGAGCAGACACAGAATTCGGTTTCAATCTGCCATTTGGATTCGGTCTTGAGCACTTTGTGAGTGAACACTTTTCCTTAAATCTTGCAGCATTGAGTGGATTTACATTTATCTCCAATCCACCAGCTGGTGGTGATACATATATGGAAGTCAGAATCGGCAACGCCAAACCATTTGCATTCTATATGGTCTGGTATTATTAAAAGATTGGGGTATCAGGGATGATTGAGGGTTTATCGCGATGGGTTGAATAAGACTTGTGTCGTTGATATTCCTGTAATAATCCCTGATACCCATTTAACCACTATATGCCATATAAATACCTCAATCACACCGCCGACTTAGGAATAGAGGTTGAAGGTAAAACTCTGGAGGAATTATTCATCAATACTGGAAAGGCAATCTTTGAAACTCAGATTGACGGTGAAATAGATAATAAAGAGAAACTATCTTTTGAACTTAAAAGTGTATCACTGGAAGAGTTGCTCATTGAATGGTGTCGAGAGTTATTATATAATTTTGCAGTAAAAGGTTTTATTCCAAAAGATTACAACATCAAGATAACGTCAGGTTATGAACTCAATGCTTGTCTCACTGGTGACATATTTGATAAAAAGAGGCATCAGGTAAAATTAGAAATAAAAAATGCAACATACCACAATTTGAGCATTGATAAGAAGAATGATAAATATATTGCAACGATTATTTTTGATGTATGATGCTATTTTAAGAATTTATAACCCAATATCTGTTTACCACTATTCTATTTTCACTAACCGCTGGGACCTAATTCTTTCCATTCCTTTTATTTTCAAGAAATAGACACCATCAGGGAGAGAGCAGCCAGAATTATCAGTGCCGTCCCAGAAAACTAAAAGAGCGGGATTAAAGGATTTTACAATCCTGCCACTTATATCATAAATCTGTATACTAATCTTTGGGCATTGACTCTGGAATATTGTTTGTAAAATCCGTTCGGCATACTCAGAGTTCTGAAATGTAATTTTTGTAGCATTGCTAAATGGATTAGGCTCTGCAATAAGATAATTTTCAGAATTGCACAGACCATCTATCTCTTCGGTGATGCCAATCGGATAGCCAAAATTAGCAAAATAAATCTTATATGGTGGGATATCGCCCTGGGTCCAGATTACATATGCACCACATACATTGGGAAAACGAATTGATTCATTGATTGAAAACAAATTTCTTATTGTATTACGGCCATACCATCCTGTTGTTACATAGTAGAGATGGTAATAGATATCTCTGTAGTCTGAGGAGTCTTCATTCCAAAAAAGATAGCTCCAGGTCGTTCCAACTGTGGAGATAACCGGATAACTGGATAATCCGAATGTAGGATATCCACCCCCTGAATTCCCACCGTAGAATCTTGCCTCAAGGTTACCTGTAGAACTATCTTCCCAGCAAACAGATAAAACATCACTGCCATGGCTATAATCAAGTGAAGCATTACGTAGAGTTCGGTAATGGTCAAATAGAGTGCTTAATTGTGACCAGTTTCCATTTTCATTATAACGACTGGCGATATGGAATGGAGTATACGAACTTGAATCCACTGATACCCATACTACATAGATTCTTTTATTTGGTGAGAAAATACTTATACTTGGACTTGTATTATCTTCGTTTACTGCTCCATAATTGCTCAGTCTCAAAGTATCGCTGAATGAACCATTAGAGTAATTGCGATAATATATATGCCTTTTTCCATTTAAATCTTCCTGCCAGACGATATGGACAACAAAATTAGAATCAACCACCAGGTCAGGAAGGGAACAAATTCGATTAGAAACATTTACTTTAATTGGTGAGAAAGCATCATTAAGACAATCGTAATAGATAGCGTTATTGTTTGGACTTTCATAGACAATGTGCCGGTGACCAGTTTGATCCATGTCAATTGCTGGATGTTTACCCGGATATAAATAAATTGGCGCCTGCCAGGTATGGCCCTCGTCTCTGCTGTAGATATAAAAAAGGCTATCTGCTGAATGATACACCACATAGATAGAGTCGTTTCCTTTCGTCAGATTTTTTACCACAATTTTATGACAGTTATTATAAGCTGTTGCATCAAATGAATTTGTGTTTGCCACAAGGCTTTTATAGTATTGACCAGAGCCAGATGCAACAAAAAAGAATAGGAGAAAAGGTAATTTTTTCATAAAAACCTCCTAAAAATAGTTTAACGAAAAATTCTAAGATGTCAAGTTTCAATGAGGACTCGACGACGTTTTACTTTTTATTGCCATCTGCAAGAATTGAATAAAAACATCGGGGTTAAAACGTAAGCCTTTTATTTTTATAAAATTCTAAGGATTGCGATTTTTGTCAGACTTCCTTTAGTAGCGAGTAGCAAATAACGAAAGAACATTAATGTTTATTATTCACCTCCGGATTTTTAAAAATTTTTTACGAGCATTTATATATTTTAATAAATTTTTGTTATTTTCCAAACCAGAAAATCTTTTTAGGGTGGATACCATGTCTTGAAACTCTGCATTAATCTATTGACATTTTCAAATAAATAGATATAATTTAATGTTATGATTTTGGTTTTTCGGGTATTCTATCAACAGGGAGCGCGGAAGTGACTCGCCGGGTATTCAGACCCGGTCGGGTCTATAAGATAAACCACCATTTTTACTACAAATCAATTCATAAGATAGAGTATAAAACAAAATTTACAGGAGGAGCCAAATGACCTGTCTGGTATTTAGACCCGGTCGGGTCAGGGCGCAACTCTATAAATCATACTACAACCTAATCCCGCGATCAAAAGATTTAATCCATAACCATAAAAAGGAATACATAAAAATTTTAAATTCTTCAGCAATGAAAGGAGGTGATGCCATCAAAAAAAATCATTCACAATATTATTTAGAAAAACCATTTAATAAACAGAAAGGGGGTAAAATGAAAAAATGGTTAATCCTTACAGGCATAATCGCCTGGGCATTATCTTTTGCTGCCCAGCGGGTTGTGGTGTGTGAGGAATTCACCGCCACCTGGTGTACATATTGCCCTGGTGCAGCCAGGGGCCTTGATGAAAACTATGAAAGGGATTATGATTCAATAGTCGTGATTGCCTATCATTCTTCTACGAGTGACCCATTCTATTCTGCAAAAGCAGCATCAAGGGCATCTTACTATAGTCTTTCCGGCTATCCCACAACCTGGTTTGACGGTGTCAGAAGCGTTGTTGGTGGGGTCCATACAGGAACAATGTATTCCTGCTTCAGAGATAGTATAACCTATCGCCTCGGAATAACAAGTCCACTGATAATAAACCTTACCTGTAACTATGATACAGTTGCCAATACCGGCAATGTAAGTGCAACGATTCAAAATACCTCATCAAGTGCAATAAGTGGAACGCTCCATTTTGTCATTGTAGAGAATAATATTCCTTATAACTGGCAGGGTATGACCGAGCTTGATTTTGTGATGAGGGATATGCTTCCGGATGCGAATGGCGAGGCTGTGACTATTCCTGCAAATAGCAGTATTACAAAATCAAGAAGTTTTACAGTCGCATCAAACTGGAAAGAAAAGGATTGCAAAATTGTTGTATTTGTCCAGGCAAGCAGTAGAGAGATCTATCAGGGTGCAGAGATTGGTATTGTGCCGATACCAGAAATGGAGTATTATGGAATGAATTATACCGAAATCAGCGGAAATAATAATCGCTGGGCTGAACCAGGTGAGGCAATAAGAATGTATGTCTATGCAAAAAACTTAGGAGATGGGGTTTACTCTGGTTCCGCCACCGTTACCTGCTCAGACCCTTATATCACAATAACCAGTGCAACGCCACAGAGTGTAGCAATCGGTCCGGGTGATGTGGATACAGTGAATATCTGCAATTTCAATATCAGTGCATCCTGCCCTACTCCACATCAGGTGAGTTTTGTTGTAAATTTTGGTGCTCATAGTGATACATTCCCGTTCATCATTACCAGAACACCGGGCTTTTCAGACAATATTGAATCAGGCCAGGGAAACTGGACCCATTCTGGAATCAATGATAACTGGCACATAACGACCTATAAATCGCATTCACCCACCCATTCCTGGTATTGTGGAGTAGAATCCAACCATCAATATTCAAATGAAAATGATGCCTCGCTCATATCTCCATATTTTGTCGCAACACCTGACAGTTCATTAAAGATATGGCACCAATACAGTCTTGAAACAGGCTGGGACTATGGCTATATAGAGATTGATAATGGTTCTGGTTGGTGGAGAACTATTGGAACATTTACAGGAACGCAGAGTTCCTGGACCCAACTTATATATCCGCTCACAGACTATAGGGGACAGACCATAAGACTCAGGTTCAGATTCATCAGTGATGGATCGGTTGTGCAGGAAGGCTGGTATGTGGATGATATAAATGTGCCCACGCCGGTCGGTGCTGAAGAAAACAGAAACAAGAATGGTTTAACAAAGTTCACTGTTTATCCGAATCCATTTACCAAGGGATTACACATAAGATACGGAAACCTGAAAAATGGAAGAGAATATACAATTTCAATCTATGATGCCTCAGGAAGATTGCTCAGGCAATGGGATACCAGGGCATTATCACAATCTGATAATGTAATATGGAATGGATATGATAATAATGGAAACATCCTGCCCAATGGAATCTACTTTGTGAAATTGGATACTAAAGAAGGCTCATTGATAGAAAAGGCGATACTTGTTCGTTAAGAATGGGCGGGCAGGAGATTTTTAATCTCCTGCCCGCTAAGAAGGAGTGATTATGGATAAAATAAAATTATTTATTATCGCATTCTCGTCTGTATTACCACTATTTGGACAATACAGCTTTGACTTTACCTGTGTAAGTGATACATTCCAGACCGGAACCGACTATTTTGCATATTATTTTCGTCTTACCAACACGGGAACATTACCTGATACTTATGCCTTTGATTGTAGGGTGATTGATAGTGTGCCAGGATGGTTTGAAATCTATTGTGCAGGTGGTCAGTGTGCAGAACCAGGTATCATCCTCTATGATTATCTCACACCTGGTGCCGTAGATACAGGGATTGATATATCGGTCTATACCGCACAAAATGTCTGGGGCACAGAAAAGATTAATCTCCTTGTCTGGTCCTTACACAACCCGGGGTTAAGGGATTCCATCAATGTCTATGCAGCAATGGAACAGGGAGTCAGAGAGGATAAAAGGAGCGAGGTTGAGAGGGTTAATTTTGAGGTTTTCCCAAACCCCTTCCTGAATA
>Ga0207433_10012117_pt1 | contig 12967 bp, 5 predicted proteins | sample YelNatPaOPGAMG01_FD_187559 | JGI IMG/M metagenome (GOLD analysis project Ga0207433, IMG submission 187559) | Hot spring thermophilic microbial communities from Obsidian Pool, Yellowstone National Park, USA - OP-RAMG-01 (SPAdes) (version 3) | ecosystem: Environmental > Aquatic > Thermal springs >... | reverse complement strand
AATATTTATACTCTCATTGCATTTTCACTCGCGCAATTTCAGCAGTTTTTCCTGTTAGAAAACCCTTCCACCCCCCAGAAATCCATGAAAGAGCTTGTTCTGTTAATTCACGTTAACAGACAACGCCCAAAAATTAAGTATTAGAAAATTTTTCAAAACTTCAAACCGCTCCTTATATAGGAGCCTTTCTATGTCAACCCTGTCAAGGGCTTTTCGCATTAAATTGAAGCCAAGATTTCATCTGTTTTCAATTAAACATTATTAACAGAAAAGGGCAGAAGGCAGTAATATTAAAAACTACTTGCAAATCTGTTAGCTCGACCCAAGGAAAGTTAATGTCGAAGGTAAGCTTGAGGTTATTGGAAGAGCAAACATATAGAGGATTTTCACTTTTCACGAAAAATATATAAAGAATTTTAGGATATTTGAATTGAGGGAAATGCTAAAGAAAACGTTTCTTGGAGCTGTTCTATTCGCTGTCTTCGTTTTTGCTCTTTTAATTGCTGAAATCAACTTTGATGTAACAAAAGCAGAGGATTACTGTAGCTCCGGCACATCTCTGGGTGGGATCATTTCGCAAGACACCACTTGGACTCTTGAAAATAGTCCTTACATTTTTATTGACGACGTTACGGTTGCCGAAGATGTTACATTAACCATTGAACCTGGGGTCATCGTTGACTTAGACTTCTGGAGTTTGAGGGTCGATGGCACGTTATATGCAGTAGGAAACGAAACTCATAGAATAAAGCTTCAAACTCACGAAAGACCGCTCTCAGACGTCATAAGAATATACTTTAGCGAGAGCAGTGTTAACTGTATAATTGAATATGCAGAAATTGATTTGTATGGAGGCGGAGGGTATGGCATTCGTGGAGGCGACCCAACAATTACAAGAAATATTATGCATTTTAGCGGTTGCGATGCAGGCATCGTTGCAACAGGGGGCATAATATCAAATAATACTATTGTAGTGGACGCGCATCTTGGAATTGATGCTTGTGGAAGTGCTTCCATTTTAGATAACATAATCGCTGGTGGCTCCTATTCTGATGTAGCAATTGGAGCAGGAGATACCACAACAATTGTAGGAAATTTGATAATTAACTTCCGTTCAGATGTAGGGCGTGCTGCTATAACTTTCAATGGTGGAAAGCCTTACGTTGCCAACAACACGATACTAAAAAGTATCCGAGCAATTAGCTTTCCTTCCTACTTCGACTCTTCAGAAATAAGGGAAGCAAGAATCATTTTTAATAATATTTATGGCAACGTAGAAGTTGGAAAAAGTGATCCTCGAATCACCATTAATTTAACTTACAACTGGTGGGGCACGACAAACACTACGCTCATGGATAACAGAATATGGGATCAAAAAGATGACCGAAGCCTCTGCCTTATAAATTACACACCCTTTCTAAGTGCGCCAGCAGTAGCTCCAGCAAACCTGACGTATCCAGTTTGCATTACAAGTCTAACTCAAGAGCCGTGGGACAAGATTGAGCCTTACCAGGATGTAAAAATTAGAGCCAATGTTGTTGATGAAGTAGTCGGTGTGGGTGAAGTCATGGTGCAATATTCTACTGACGGAGGCGCAACATGGAATTCCACAAACTTGGTTTACAATGTAACTTCAAGGCTTTATGAAGGTATTATTCCAGGACAGCCAGAGAACACCGTTGTGCAATATATGGTTATTGCATCAGATAAATTTCACAATAATTATGCTTACTGGCCCGATCAAGGGGACTTTACACAACCACCTGTTTATTGTGTCTACACAGTCATTCCAGAATTTCCATCGACTGCGTTTCTACTAATTTTCTTAGCACTTTTGACTATGCTCATCACTATTACCATAAAGAAACATAGGAGACGTCGTAATTGAAATGGCTTGAAGTTAACGTGGGTATAAAAAGGGATTCAAACGCTATGCGCGCGCATGTTTGGCAAGGGCGAAAGAGTTGAGGAAGGGACGTTTAGGATAAAGGAAGAATTCAAAGAACATGAGTTCGAAGAAATACACCACTTTTTTACAAGGGAAGAGGCATCCAAACTGTTAGCGGATTTCATCAATATAAAAATAGAAACAATCAACCAACACCACAAATATTGGAAAGTAATAGCATTTAAGTGACCTTCCTTACAATGTATATATCCCCCAACAAGGGAATTAAATAAAGAATCATCTAATTGCATTCTGTTAGTGTCTCTTAACAGAAATAAAGGTATCGATTGAGTATTAATTATAAACAAGCCTTAATGTTTGCTTTACGTACATATTGCACAGCTATGAGATTCAAGTTTATCTTTACTTGGCTATCACAGAAGTGTAGCAATTTTGGAAAGAAGGCATTGTTAGTGCTAGAGCGAATACGCTGTGTAGTGAAATCTTCCGCTCCTTAAACCTATATCTGCCCAATAGTTTTCATCCGTGGAAAAAGTTGAAGTGTAGGCTAATGAAACATATATGTAGGTTATTTTGGTGTTGTCTGAGGGGTTTACGTCATCTGGGATTTCGCTTATGTAAGCCTTTATTTCATAGCGACCAGTAGAATTTGGTGTCCACGTGAAGTTAAGGATTAATGTGTGCCCTGGAATCAATGTTACTGTTTGAGCACCTATTAGAGGATCAATTAGCAGTGTATAATTAACACTTAGAGTAAATGTTTCATTGTAGTTCCCTAGGTTCTGCACTGTAACATATATGGTGATCGATTCGTTAACGATTGGATACCTATTTGAAAATGTAACATCTGTTATCACAATATCATGAACCCTGTATGTAACGGTGTAAGCTTCGTCTGGATCATCTATTATGTATATTTGGCCGTTGTTCATCCAGTAATTTTGAGGATTTAAAAGTTTGCCATCTGATCTCGTTATATGAAGGATATCCATTTGATTCTCGTAGGGGTCGTCCATCTCTATCCATATCCATGTGTCAGCATATTTTTCTGTCTGTATGGTTATAGTTTTTGGATCAGCATACGTTATGTTATATTCGACTGGAATCACTGGGTAGATGTTGCCGAAAATTTCATCAATGATAGCGTCTGGTAAACCGTCGTTATTTGGATCTGTTAGAAAGGCGAATGTTACATTATCAATTGCCACTTCTCTGGACACAATGTACGTATTTACAGAATGTATAAGCGAAGTTTCTGCTCCGCCTAGTGAATCTATATGAGTAAACGAAGCAATGAACTGGGTAAATGTTCCATCCAGATCTGCAGTCATAACCCAATACGCAATTTTTGTTTCTCCCGGTTGAATATTTCCGAAATTTGCTTTCAACGAATTTCCTGATGGTTGCCCAGCTATTGCGCTTTCAACTATTTGAAAATTAATTGGAAGTCCGCTAACGCTATCATAAATTTTTGGTTGGGCGGTTTCGATTTGGAGATTGTTGGCTATACCGTGTCCTACATTTGTAACTTTGATACCTAACTTGAAAGGAGTATTCGCCCTAACTTCTTTTGGAATAAAGTAATCAACAACTAGAAGAGGTTGAGGTTTGACATTAATAGTTTCTTTTTCAGTCTCCATACTAAAGTTATTCTGATTAACACTATAATTTATGAAAGCTTGGACAAAGTAGAATTTGCCACTTGAACTTGAACCTCCAGCTTCGGGCTTTGGAATTATTATCCATTGGACAATTGACGTTTTTAGAGGTTGAATGGTTCCTGTTCCATCAACTGCATTTATATTCTGAAGGTAAGTTATCGTTATAAAGAAGTTGTTACTGGCATCTACGCTATTCATATCCATTATTTTCAGCGTTATGTTGACATTGTCAATATTTGTGTCACCCATTTTATTCTCCATTTTAAGTGTTGCAAGGAATGCGTCTCTTTCAAGAGTTTCGTCCTGCGATAATAACAGCTTTATGATTTGATGATTATTTGAAACAGCAATTGGTTCTACTTTTTTAACTGTAGGTGGGCCTTCATAGGATAATGAAGGTGGATGAAACACATATTCGCCTTTATATCCTATTCCTCCTGGAAAGTTAATTCCACCGGCACCTTGAAGGTTGATAGGTATTGGTAAAACTATACTTGGCGCATTTAAGTCTATAAGGAAAATGGGCACAGTGCAAAACTCCACTTCAGTCGAGTATTCCCATCTATATGTAAATATGACGCAACCTAATGTTATATCAAAGCCTAGCTCTATTTGGAAATTCAACAACTCTGTCATCGCGCTGCTCCAGTCAGTTGCTAATGGCATTTCCCATAAAATTGATTTCAAAATAGCTTGTTCACTTGGCTGAAGAATTATTAGTGGAGATTCAGTTGCAAAAACGCTATAGTAGTATATGTTAAGAAGAATCGTGGAGAGTGCATCCCCGTCAAGTCTCTCAGCAAGTTCCTTCAGTTGTTGAATGTAACTTTGCGTTAAAGTTCCGTCAGTCTGAAGCTGTCCTTTTGTGATGTAGCCTAATGCGTAAAAGAAGCTGTCAAGACCAACTAAATCGCCAAGCTGGCCGGTTGCAGCCAACGTTAATATAGAGTTTATGTCGATCCCTCCTCCGATTATTATTCCCCCGCCTATAGCGATTGGGAACATGTAAACTTTTTCATAACTAGCATAGTTTGTAATGTAAATATCGGGAAGATATGAAGTGTATGTTTCTGCCTCAAAGGAGATAGCATCTCCCAATTTGAAGCCGAATATCACTTTCGGATTGACTTCTAACATTCTGAAGCCTTGATCGTAAATGTAAACTAGAAATTCGGAAGCTGTTGTTGCTGTGCAATAAGTGTATGTGGACCTGTCATAATATTCGAAGTTGCCTTGGATTTTCACACGACCCACAAATCCATTGGGAAGATCAGTGATTTGCGTTCCTGGGTTAATTTGTAACTGCACGGGAACTCTTACGGAATTCTTTGCTTCAATAGTGCCTAGCGTTATTGTCGTATCGTAATTTTTGAAATAAAGGCTATAGCCCGTTGGAATGGTTACTTTATCAACAGTTACTGTCACATTATTAATTGAAATTAGCCCTGTGTTAGAGATTATAACTTCTTGTGTCGCTAGATATCCCTCTTGCATCACACGAGATCTATCTGCATAAAACTCTAATACTACTGGCAATGGGACTAAAACTGGTGATGGTGTGCTTGTTAGAAAAGTTAAGTTTAGCATTACATAGTATTTGTCTTGAATGGTTATAGGTTCGACGGAAAAACTAACATCTATAATCTTACTCGGTAAATTAATTTCTTCGACTATAGTTTTTCCAGGTAAAACTAATGTTGTTCCAGAAACAGTTTCAAACATCTCCTTTGTTATAATAAATGAATATCTACCTATTGGAAGATTTGATAAAACGAGATAACCAGTCTGATTGGTTTTTCCAAAAAGCGTTTCTGTGTAATACTCTTGGTATTGGAGTGTTATCCTGGCATCGGGGACTGCGGTGCCCGTTTCATCTGTAATGTGGAAGAGCAGGTTTCCGCTTTCGCTTGGTGAAACTGTAATAATTAGGTAAATGGTAACTGGCAAGTGATTGTCACTATTTATTGTGATTTGATCTTGATAAGTCCTGAATGGAACAGATTCATCTGGATGAATTATTATGTCAAAACTCACGCTTTCTAGGGAATTTATATGGATCAAATTGCGTATTGTTATAGATATCCACGAATTTACCGGGCTTGTAATGCTTATATTCTGTAATTGGGCATACCCCACATTTGTGATATTTATTTGAAAAATAGCAGTGGTACCGCGATTAATGCTGAAATCTATAACTTGCGGGGTCACGTAAATAATTGGTGTGGCTGGATATAAGTTTACATGGATCTCTGCACGATCTTTTGCTTGCTGATAGGACGAAATTGTCAGATTGAATATTGCATTAAAAGTGGCGTTGGTTTTCGTAGATATTTCTAGTTTAATAGACGCCCATTGACCAGGCATAAGCGTAGATGGATAATACACTACCGTTACATTAACGCCATCCACTATTGGAGTTATTGAAGCAGTTATTCCTGTAAGCATAACTTGACCGATGTTTCCTATCGGAATTTCTATCGCATTTGTTGACCCACATGGCATTTTCACATTCATGATCGACTGTTTTAAAACGAGTCCATACACTACGAACTGTGATTTTCCAGATCTTTCGATTTTGTTAGCACTTACGGTTGCGCTTAGAGTGTAGTTTCCAGCCTCGTAATTGTATGATGTAAAATTAAATTCAAAAGCGCCTGCTTGGTCTGTTACCACAAAGAATGTTCTAATATAACCGCCAATTTCAATGTCAATTTTTACAGTTGCATTAGCTACTGGTTGTCCGTTAACGAAAAGGGCTGACCCAGTTATTTTCACAGTTTCGCCTCTATCATAAAAACATTTCTCTGTTTGAACCGAAACTGTGAAGTCAGGGACTATGCTAAAGGTTGTTTTGGTAGTCGCTACATTTCCTTGAAAGTCGTTAACTGTTAAGTATACTGAATATTCTCCAACTTCTAGCCCTTCAAGCGGATAAGTGGCTACAAAAATGTTTCCTAGCCTTATGATTTGTAAGGTGGCTATTGTGTTGTTGGATGAATCAAATAATTCTAATGCTATGTTTATGTCTTCTAAAGGTATTAGATCGGAAAGGTTGCTGTATCTTGCTATATAAGTGTAGAACGTGGCATTTTCAGCAGATGTATAACATGGCTTGTCGGTGACTAATGCGACGCTAAATGCTTTTGCAAATGTTAGGAATTGTATATGCTCAGCTAAGTTGCCAAGCGTATCTGTTGCATTAACAATGACGGCCCAAAGACCGAGAGTTGCATTACTTGGAATAGTATAATTACCGATAAACGATTTTCCAGATTGCTGGAGATCGATAGTAACATATTCGTTTGTAGGTCCTATTAAAAAGAGGCCAATATATGTAACATTTTCTGCTATATTTTCTCCTAGAGGATTAGTCACATTAATTATGAAGTTTATTGTTTCTCCGCGGGAATATGCTGAGAATGGAACGTTTATATTTAGGTAAATTTGGTTTGGGTTTAAGTAGAAGTTGGCAATTTTGGTTTCATATGGCACTACACTAACATTTAGGCAAGATGTATTGTATCCATCCCTAAAGACCCTTAATGTATAGTGTCCAGGTTCTATGTCATCAAAGCTATAAGTGCCGTTAACGTCCGTTGCACGGATAAGCGTAATTCGGCCCAACTCATCCACAAGGGCAACTTTTGCGTCGCTTATCCGTTCTCCGTTATATGCATCAATAATTGTGCCGCGTATGTGACTTGCAGGGTTAAGCATAACACTTACTGAAAGATTTTGGCCAAACTCAATCTTCACATTTGTGGAATTAGTCAAATAATTATGTGCTATCGCACGAATTACGTAGTTTCCGGGAATCACGTCATAAAATATGAATGTTCCGTTATCATCCGTTGTTGCTGATCTGCCTAAATATGCTTCAGTGCCAAGAAAAACACTCGCATTACTTATGGGGAGATAAGAGATAGCGTCTTTTATTACTCCTTGGACAATTCCTTTTGATATTAACGTAAAGTTTAAGCAATAAACATTTTCAAGATAAGTTGTAATTATGCTGGAATTAGGGAAATATCCGTATGCTGATGCTCTAACAGTAAAAGTTCCTGGTTTTGAGATTACAACGCGATAGAAACCATACTGATCTGTAGAGCTTATCTCTAAAGTCTTGTCATTTTCAGACACTTCGACTTGCGATCCAGGGATCGGAAACCCGTTGTTAGATGTCACATAGCCTACGAGAACTGGAAGTCTTTGTAGGGTAAAGTTTTTATAAATAACCATTGTGGCTTGAACATCAATTGTTGTGTCGTTCATCACATACTCTGTATATGAGGCTTTGACATTATAGGTGCCAGGAACGACGTTGTTAAAAATGAATTTTCCGTCAACGTTTGTATGAGTCGAGTATTCTAGATATGCATCTTGTCTTGACATAACCACTGTTGCATTACAAATGGGTTGTCCATATACTGTTAACACGTATCCCTCAACGGCTCCATGCTCTATAATAGCATTAATAAAGTTTGTTTGATGCTCGGTAACCATTCCATCACTATCAATGGCTTTGATCGTTACGGTGTAAGTTCCTAGAGGACTATCAAAGTTGAGCGGATAATCTAATGTAAAGAGAGTTCCATTAAATGTCATATTATATAGTTGCCTTATTCCATTTGGGAATGTAATTATGCAGAAAACGTGCAGATTAGTTCCATCTTCATAATCAGTAACGTTAGCTACCACTTTTATTAAGGTTGGTTCAGAAACTATTTGCGGGTTTACTTGTATTAAATTAACAGTAGGCGCGTGGTTCCACGGCGTCATTAGCGGGTATCTATCAACGTTTTCTGAGCAAACGCTGTATGGAAGATCTCCTATGCCATCGCCGCCGTCTTGGTCTTGGTTAGGCCCCTTTTTAACATCAGTACCTGTGTAACTATCCCAGTAATTTCCCCCAGAAGGATAGCCGCTATCCCATATATTGTGTGAATAAGGTGCTTCTGGATCTGACCACCAATCGTCATACACATGCTCACCATTACTTATGAAGTTGTTATGATAAAAAATGTTATCGTGACAGATGCGAGTATATACGCCAAATCTATTTTGCTCTATATGATTTTCGACTATCGAATTGTTAAAGCAAAAGAAACCAGTAAGAGCGATTCCACAAATGTTTGAAATTATCTTGTTATTATTTATAATATTATCTATAGTATTGAAGTGGTCGCCATTCAAAAAAACGGCAACAATGTTTGATGTTAGATTGCAGTTTGTCAAGCTAACACCTTGAGAATAATACAACTGAATAGCGATAGTTGTATTTTCAATACTTAGCCCCTTAAGTTTTATGTTAGTACACCAATCAACAATAACTTGTCCTGCATCAGAAATTTCAATATCAGATACGCCACTTAAATAAACTAGAGGTTTACCATTTACTAAATTATCGTATATGTAGTTTTCTCCGCAATTGGAGACACAGCCAAAGCCGTCATTATAAAATTCATTTCTGCATATTATATTTTGAGAGCATGCATCCATCGAAATACCACCATAGTAAGGAAATTCACTCATTCCTCCCGCATAAGGTTCGAAACCATTATAATCAAAAATGTTAGCATCAATTGTATTATTATATGAATGTGTGATAAATAACCCAGTAATACGGTTCTTCCAGAATATGTTCCCGGAAATAACAACGTTTGCGCATTCGTATAAGTGGATTCCGAAATCACTGAGCTCTATACAGCTATTATTGATGTGAATATTTGAACAATCTTGGCAATCAATACCAGTAGCCGTAAATCCTACCTCGATACTTTGAACAGCAATTTGAGACGAACCAAAAATTGCTATACCTTGTTGGGTGATATAGCCCTGAGAGAGAGCTCCTGATATTTTGGTGTTAATTATTGCCACGTTGAAAGAATGATCAATAAATACATTAACATTAATGCCTCCATAAATATGCAGATGCTCTACATTAACATTGTCCGCGCATATATAAACGATATTTTCAAAAATTCCCCCAATATGTGTGAATTCCTCATTCTCTCCTACAAGTGAAATACTCTTGTTTATAACTACATTTTCTTCATAATATCCAGCCCTAACATATACAATGTCCCCTGAGTCAGCAGCGTTAATGGCTCCTTGTATTGTTGGATAATCATCTGGAACAACAATCACTCCGGGCGAAGACAATGTATAAGGAATTTCAGCTAAAATAGATCCAAACAACAGCAATATCAAAACTATAGAAGATAACATCCTCAACTAGACCCTCTCCAACCGCAAATACATATGAAAAACAGCTATTTGAAAATAAAAAAATTACGGAAAAATCTTCTACACAATTGCTATAGAGCCAACAAATAATCCAAGACAACTTTTAAGTTCTGTTAGTCATCGCTAACAGAATCGACTTGCGTTAAAATGGGTTTGGGGTTTAGGTTCTCTTCTTTATTTTCCTTCTTGTTAAAATTGTGGCAACTGTTACTAGGCTCATAAGTAGTGTTAGGGTTGTTATTGATGGGTTTTCTGGTATAACGGTGTATATGTAGTATTGTCTCATGTTGTCGTTTGTTGCGATGTTGTTTGAGTTGTCTTCAGCGAGTATCATGTATTGGACGAGCGTTCCATACTGGAAGCTTGGGATAAATCCTTTAAAGGTGTTTCGTGTTTCGAGGTTCATTGTCGTGTTCGTCCATGGTGACCATGTTAGTCCGTTGTTTTGGCTGTATCTATATGATAGTGAGGCATTCTTTACGCCGCTGTTGAGGTCGAATATGTCTGCATAAACTGTTACATTTTGGTCTGGTTGAACAACGTCAGCATATGGATTCTGCATGACGTTTGAAATAATTGGTGGTGCCAAGTCAACGGTTGTAAATGTGCCGTCTGAGGTGTCTTCGCCAGTGTTTATGCCGTCAGTAGCTAATACTCTGATTAGATATTTGTCTCCAGCTGTAAGGCTTGTTGTGTTCCAAACGTAACTTGTTTCCTTGAGGTTATTGGCCAAAGGTATCCATGTTCCTCCTCCGTCTTGACTGTAGGATACAAGGTAACTGAGTTCGTCTCCATCAAGGTCGTAGGCTTCCCAAGAAATCGTATAGTTGTCTCCAATATTCAGGGATTCGCCGCCGTTTGGAAAAGTAACGTTTACAACTGGCGGGTTTGCTGTGATCGCTCTTTCCTGCAATACCTCTCCTTCAGCGTTTCTGATTTGGATGTAGCATGTTCCATTAACGTAGGGCACATTAAACAGAAAGGGAACCGCATTGGTCTCTGCCTTAGTTAATGTGCCGTTCAAATCCATGAGATACGTGAAGGACGCATTGAAATTCAGCTGACTGAGCACTTGTCTGTCTCTGTCTAACATAAATATTTCATAGTCCCCTTTTTGAGGGGCTACAGCTTGCGGTAAAAGGTCAGGGGTTCCTTCAGGTATAAGATACCAAGGGTCAAGTTTAATTGTCCCATTCGAAAATATCAAGCCTCCCATAACAATAGCCGACACAGGTTCTGGGACTTCAAGCTCTATAAACTGGTCAAGGAGGTTCCATTGCCATGTTCCCTCAACTTCAGTGTCATATCCGAGCGCACGCAGGTCAATCCATATTCTTGAGTCCGAATCAAAACGTCCTTTGTCAATCCACCATGGACCAAGATTGTAACTCATGAAAGTGTTGGCTGTTTGCTCATATTCTCCGGTCCTCACACAGTAGCGTGTAGCTTCATAGACTGGTGGTCCGATGTCATGGGGATGCCAAAGATAATACGTATGCCCAATTTCATGAGCCACCAACTCCTCATCATACCTAAAAAGATCGCAATTAACAACTACTGGAACACGATCCTCTGGTTCCCTAAGCATACCAATAGCTTTTCCACCCAAACTCCAACGTCCCCATGCCCTCACAATCACAACTCGGTCATAATGCAGAATTCGCGCTTGCGTTGACAAATATCTGGCATACTCATCTAAGGGGATGTCAGGGTTGTATGATATAGGAGATAACATAGACCAGCTAAATCTGTTAAATTTAGGCGCAACAGGATACGTGTCTATGAGAAATTGCATGTTTTCACAAAGATCGGAATACCAATCAGCTGGGTCGCATCCAATGGGGGCAACAAGTATTCTTAGCCATTTTGTATCCACGAATCTTGCTGATATCGTCTTCCTGTTATCTGTCTCATCAAACTCATCCACTTCGTTGAACGGATCAATAACCACTTCAATTTTGTCGTCAAATCCTGCTCTTGTCCAATTAACACGCGTAGTGGACCCCCATACTATGCTCTGTCCAGAGTCATATATTACTGGTCCTCCAGGAATGTAAATCCAATTGTTTCCACGTTTTATAGGAATATTTCTGGAAAGGAGCCATCGTGAACCAAAATCGTATGTGACGTTAACATCAAAGTTATAATATTCAAATGTGCTATAAACATGGATGCGAAAAGCCGTAGGCTTATCAGTAATAAAAAGCTTCGCGTCCTTAACAACTTGAATCAGCTCAACATCTAACAAGCAAAAGTTCTCCGCAACAGCTTGCGCCATATGAATAAATAGCGAACCGTCAGAAATCACTAAAGCGCCCAATAATAGTGCAATGCATAAAATGGTTGTACAGATTGTTATTCTCATAGTAATCACATTCTATTTCATAACTTTTGATGTTACTTATTTTTCTTTTATATCTATTCATTTATAGTTAATTTAATAAAACTTTTCAACTCTCATTAAGACATAGACCCGTTTTTGATTTTCCAGAATTAGGAATGCTTTAATCGCGCTAAAATAATTAAAGCAATTTTCCATTAATCGCTGCTAACAGAACTTTTGGTAAGCTGAGTTTGATTTTTAATCCATGCTTGCTGTTTGTTGTTGACCAAAAAGCCTTAAAAACAACAACATTTACACGCGGCTCTTTTGTAGCCGCCACAAAAAGACGAACGCCGATGACATTTACCGTAAATTTTATCCTTAGATTTCAATAAAAAGGGAAATAGGGTTATTTTTAGGCTTTTTTGCTTTCAAGGGCTGATTTAATTGTTTCGTAAGCTCTTTTCGCTTCCTCAACAGCCACTCCATCTTCCAGTGTTGTAACGTCTCCAGTGGTTGCCCCTTCAACAACAGCCCTCAACAGCCTACGCATAATCTTGCCGCTTCTCGTCTTTGGAACAGCCTCAACAAAAGTTATTATAGCGTCTGAAGCCACCACAGGCCCAATAGTACTCCTAAGATACTTCTTCAACTCGTTTTCAAATTCTGGACTAGGCGAAAATCCCCTTTTAAGAACAGTAAAGATTACAGGCACCTGCCCCTTCACCGGGTCGCTTCTGCCAACACACGCTGCTTCAGCTACAGCTGGATGCCTCGCAAGCGCTGACTCAACTTCAGCTGTTCCTATTCTGTGACCCGCAACCTTAA
>Ga0207433_10012116_pt1 | contig 12967 bp, 7 predicted proteins | sample YelNatPaOPGAMG01_FD_187559 | JGI IMG/M metagenome (GOLD analysis project Ga0207433, IMG submission 187559) | Hot spring thermophilic microbial communities from Obsidian Pool, Yellowstone National Park, USA - OP-RAMG-01 (SPAdes) (version 3) | ecosystem: Environmental > Aquatic > Thermal springs >... | reverse complement strand
CCGCGAACCGTCGAAGCACGGCGTTTGCCCGCGCCACTCCGGGTGACGTCGAATCGTCGGTGTTCGCACTGGCGCTGGGCATCGAGCCCGACCCCGGAGCGATCAGGCGCTGGTACGACTCCGAGCCGATCCGCGAGCTCGGCGGTCGCACCGCTCGCGACATGGTGACGGGCGGAGGAGGCGCATCGGTGTTGGCGTTCCTCGCCGAAATCGCCCGCGGACAACGTGACTGAGGTTCACTGCGGTATCGATGCCGCGTGGTCGGCCATGCGGGCCACCGTCTGTCGCACCTGCTCCTTGACCTGCCGCAGGTGCGCCAGGTTCTGTTCCGGGGAAATCGAATCGATCAGCGGGTTGTAGTCCTGCGGCATGTGGCCCTGCCCGACCAGGACCGCGAACCAGCTCGCATCCCGAAACAGCTCTTCCGGCGAGAGCACGATGCGGCCGGATCGAAGGAAATGCTCCTCCCTGTAGACCAGGCTTTCCGGCAATGCCATGGTACGGCAATACTCCCAGAGCGGCCCTGACCTGCCCGATGTGGAGTGATAGTGCAGCACCAGGAAATCGCGGATGCCTTCGAATTCCTGGGCAAGCAGCCGGTTGTACTGCTCGGCCGTGCAAGCATCGCAGTCCAGGCCCGGGAAAAGTGACAGCAACTTGGCGATACCGCTCTGGATCAGGTGGATGCTTGTCGACTCCAGCGGCTCCAGGAATCCCGCGGACAAGCCGATGGCGACCACGTTCTTGTTCCATGCCTTGCGCCGGCGACCGGTGCGGAAGCGGATCGGCCTGGGGTCGGCAAGCGCCTCGCCGTCCAGGTTCCGCAGCAGGACAGACGCGGCCATGTCGTCGCTGGTGAACTGGCTGCAGTAGACGTAACCGTTGCCGGTGCGGTGCTGCAGCGGAATCCGCCACTGCCAGCCGGCTTCGCGCGCAACAGACCGGGTGTGCGGCACCGGCGGACCGGTGCGCGACGAGGGCACGGCGAGCGCTCGATCGCAGGGCAGCCACCTCGACCAGTCGTCGAAACCTGTGCCAAGCACCTCCTCGATCAGCAACCCGCGCAGGCCACTGCAGTCGATGAACAGGTCGCCCTCGATGAGCTCGCCCCGATGCGTGTGCAGCGCGGTGACGAAACCGGTTTCGGGATGCTGGTCGACCTTCAGCACCTTGCCCTCGTGCCGCGTCACGCCCTTCAGTTCGGACCGGCTCCGCAGGTACTGCGCGTAAAGGCTTGCATCGAAGTGATAGGCATAGCCAAGCGTGGACAGTATCGAGCGGGGATCGGCCTCGGGAAACGAGAACTTCCCTGCACGGGCCGCTACCGTCGACACCGAATAGTCCTCGAAATTATCCCGGTAGCCATCCAGCTGGGCCTTGAACCAGCGGTGCTGGAACGAGACGCCGTCCTGTCCTGCTCCGTAACGCCCGAAGGGATGGAAATATGACTGGCCGTCGCCGGTCCACCCTTCGAACTCGATCCCCAGCTTGAAGGTTGCCTGCGTCTTGCGCATGAACTCGCGCTCATCGAGTCCGATGAGCCGGTTGAACCAGTGGATGGTCGGAATCGTCGCCTCACCGACCCCGATGGTGCCGATATCGTCGGACTCGACCAGGGTGACGGAACACTGCTGCGCGTCGAGCGCCTGGGCCAGCGCTGCCGCCGTCATCCAGCCGGCGGTTCCGCCGCCAACGATCACGATTTTCCTGATCCGCGCACGCGTCATGGCTGTGGACGGCCAATGGCAAGGTAGACCGTGCTCCAGAGCTGGGCCGCGTCCGATTCGGTGACATCCGCGCCGGATGCACCGAACGGCCGGACCCGGTAATGACCGTCAGCATAGGTCCACGACCAGAGTTCCTCGTTCTGCATCGTGCGCGTGGCATCGATCACGTCCCACAACCGGTGCTGGGCCCGCAGCAGTCGAGCGCGCGTGGCATCCGGTAGATCATGCCTTTGCAGCTGGCGCGCGAGGCCGGCTGCGAACAGTGCCTGCTGCCATGACCAGACCACGGCGCCCTGATACTGATTGGGCGTGAAGCTGGCCCGGCACGCGCGCGTGCAGAACGCCGGATTGGCAACCACCATGCCCACCCCCGTCAGCAGACCGGCGGGAAAGGGACGGATCAGCGCGGCGATCCTGTCCAGGCTCTGCGCGTCCGGATGACCAAAAAGCAGCCGGAATCCCTCGTCCGACTGCATCACCGCGACCGGCTTTCCCGTGGTGTCCAGCGCCAGTGCGTGGAAGCGGATGCCCCCGGTCCCGAGTGCCTTCAACGCGGTCGCCGGATCGATCGCCATGGTCGCAGCATAGGCCCTGACCTGGGTAACCGCCTGCGCGTGCGGCACCTCGACGTCGAACAGGCGCGGTGCATCACGGTGCCATACCGATGCCATCTGCGATGCGCGCGCAAACAGCCGGCGGTCGGCCGGAGTGAGGTAGCGCGCAAGCAGCCCGCTGGCTTGCAGGCGCGCCGCGGCATCCAGCGCTGCAGGCACCAGCGCCGAATTGACGTCGTAGGGGTAGTGCCCGCCGCCGAGGCCGGTGGCACCGTCGCGCCAGTCGCCTACCGGGATGCCCGGCTTGAGGCCGATCAGATGCGCGACATCCGGCGCCTGCGCGAACGCCGATGCGCTACGCAGCACCAACCGCAGGTTGCGGACCAGCAATGCACCCCGCGACAGTCCCGGTTGGGCCGGGGCACCGACGTCGCCTGCCAGGTATGCCTTCGAGCGCGCCCGCGCGTGCGGCTGGAGCAGCCACCTGGAAGCCAGGGGCGCCAGCAGATAGTCCTCATCGATCATCTGGTAGTGGTAGACCGGCGCGTCGGAACGCTCACCCGCCTTCCGATGATCAAGAATGGCCTGCTCGCCGATATCCTCCTCGTGTGCGACTTCGCCGGTGGGCGAAAGCCGGGCCAGGACCGAATCCAGTCCGTCCTGTACCGCGTCCGGTTTCAGTACCGGCATCAGCAGATACAGCGACAGCAGGGTATCGCGTCCAAAGTAGGTATCGAAACGCCAGGACCCCGCGAGGAACTTCTGGCGATAGCTGAGGAAGGCAAGCGTATCCCGTGCAGACCGGTCGGGTCTTGCGCGGCGCTCCAGCAGGTCCGTCTCCGGAATCGGCGCCAGTGGCCTTTCGCCGGTGAGGGCGGTCACCGTCATCTGGATCCTTCCGTCCGGGCCCGCCACAACATGATTGCCGTGCACCTCGCCGTCGGTCACTGCGAGGGCTAGCCGGTACCCGGCCGCGCCGTCCAGCCGGTCCCTGCCCCATTGCATCGTCGTGCCGTTGGCGACCGGCTGCGTATCGATGCCCGCAGGTAACGTCCCGAGGGTCCCGTAGTCGCGGATCACGCGGATGCTGGACAGCACCGCGTGCCGGATCGTCAGTTCCGGGGCGCGCACGGCGACCGTCGCGTTGATGCCGTACAGCGTCCGGCCCTTGCCGTCACGGCTGTGTACTGGCCGCAGCGGTCCCTTCAACGTCCACTTGATCGGTGCGCGGGTATGATCGAACCAGATTGCCACCCCGCTGTCGCCGGCGGGAAACGCGACCACCAACCGGGGATCGAGCCCCGATCGCAGCACCAGGTGCGCGGCAACGTGGCCCTGCTGGAGAAAACTGTTGAGGTAGTTGCCGTCCGAGACATGGAAGGCAAGCCGGGCGGGACTGCCGGCGTCCGCAGCGGCAACCGGGCCCGTGCCCGCGAGACCGGCCAGCATCAGCACGGCAACCGTCGTGCACCTTGTCATTCGTGTTACCCCATTCACCGCTGACCCCTATCGTCGTGCAGCGGCGGACGCGGTCCGCCGCTGCGAAAGCAACTCACGACCGGGCGGGATGCCGTGGAACCCGCATCGGCACCCGCCGGCCTCTGCACTGGTCTCAGAGCTTATACGTCAAAGACACCTGCCCGGTACGTCCCACGATGCCACGCCCGTAGAAGTAGCCATCCACAACCTGCTGGGTGAAGCCCTGGCGCGGGTTGCCCTCGGTCAGGCCCAGCGAGTTCGTGAGGTTGTCGACACTGACGTTGAGCGTTGCCTTGTCATTGAGCTTGTAGATCGCCCCGACCGACACCACGCCATAACCCGGCAGCGACACCTGGTCGCCATTGTCAGCAAAAATGCGACCGATGTATTTGTAGCGCAGATAGACTTGGCCGAGATTGTGCGGCAGGTTGTACTGCGGCGTGATGGTATACATCACCTTGGGTGTACGTCCGGGCACCTTGCCGTTGTAGAAGGCGTCGGCCTGGTTCGAAATGTTCTGGCCGTTGATCGAAATCGTGCCGGTCGAAACATGGTTGAAGGCAGGATCCTGATAGGTCCCCTGCACATGCAAGGAAAGCGCTCGCAGCGGATCGAACGTCGGACGGTAGACGACATCGGCATTGACACCGTTGGTGTCCGAGTTCGCGAAGAATCCGAGATTCAGATTCGGATTGGATGGATCGACACCGCCGCCCCAGCTCTGGTTGTTGAACTCGGTCCGGAACACGCGCAAGGTGCCGATGAAGCCATCATTGGCGAAGGTGACACCCGCCTCGGACAGGATGATGGCCGTAGCCCGCGGATTCGTGCCCTGCGTCTGGTACGCATGCTCGAAACGTCCGTACACCGACAGGCTCGGAGCGATCGTGTAATTGATGCCGGCCGTGTAATTCAGGACGCTTTCGCTTCCCGAAGAGTACGAGTAGGTCCCGTTGAACGCGTTGGGATTGACCTGGACCACACCCACGACACCCGCCGGAATGGGCATGCTCGAACTGTTTCCGGCGGCGGCATTGGTGCTCTCGTGCTCGTAGCGCGCACCGAAGTCGATATGCAGCTTCTGGTTCCAGGCGAACTCGTTGTTGACATAGACCGAGCGAGACTTCTCATCCGAGTGGCTGATGCCCGAACCCCAGTCGCCATAGCTGATCAGGCCGTTGTTGCTGAGCTGACCGAGCACGCCGCCGGCTGCATCCAGTGCCACCACGTTGTAGATGTTGGACTGGTTGGTGACGTCATTGATGACCGTGGCCACGCCCGACTGATCGTTGTTGATCCGCGTCGAATAAAGCATTCCGCCGAACGTGGCGCTGTTGGTCCAGTTCGCTCCGGAGGCATCCCATTTCACGCCGAAGTCGCTGCCAAAATCCTTCAGCCGGATCAATTGCTGGTTGAGCACCGTCTGCTGCAGCAGGCCGTTGCCATTGAGCGCGTTCAGCGCCGCCGCATTGGATGCCGGAATGACCTGCCCGTTCGACAGGCGCATGAGTCCGAACTGGGTGGCTGCCGGGAAGGCCGCCTGACCAAGCGCCAACAGCCCGGCGATCGGCGAATTGGCATTGGGCGTCAGGTAGGTTTCCGCCGATGCAAGACCGCTGTTACCGGTGCCGCTGCCCGCGAATACGCCATTGAAATCCCAGTTGGTGTCGGTATAGCGCAGCCGCGCGAACGCGCTGAACGAATCGTTGAACGGCAGATCCAGATCGATGCGGTAGAGGCTGCCGGTGGCATGAATGCCGTTCGCCTCGCTGAAGGTGCGGAAACACTCGCCCGCGGCGCAGGAGTCCGGCACGGTGATGTTCGCGAAATCCGGCCCGATGATATTGCCGAACTGCGTATCCAGCCCGGGAATACTTCCGATCTTCCCGTTGTTGTAGGCATACGGCTGGTCGGCATAGTACGGATCGTGTTCGTCCCACCGCTTGTAGGTCAGCCGCAACATGTCGCCATTGTCGAAATCCTTTTCCAGCTGGAACTTCGAGTGCCAGGTGTCGTAGCGGAACGGCGAACTGCGCGTGCCCGGAGTGGAGTCGTAGTATCCGCTGACCGCGTAGGCCAGGCCCTCGGTGATGGGTCCGGAGTACCACACGTCGCCGCGACGTTCGCCGAACGTGGTACCGGAGACCTTGGCCAGGCCGCCCGGATTGGCGAAATTCAGCTCACGGGAGATGAAGTTGATCGACGCGCCCGCGGCATTGGGCGTGAGAATGCCCGAACTGCCGCCCACGACGGCCTCGACGCGCTCGATGGACAGGTCGTTCTGGAACACTTCGTCGTCGTTGAGGCCGCCATAGATGGCCGGCATGCCATCCTCTTCGAGCCGGATGAACTGCTGGCCGCCGCCGGGCAGGCCGCGCACCGAGTAATTGTTGGAAACCGGACCGGCGGTGCCCTCGACGAAGATGCCGGGGACCATCTCCAGCACATCGTCGGTGCCAAGCGGCGCCTTCTGCGCCAGAGCCTCGCTGCTGATCGATGTGATGGCGACCGAGGAGTTCAGCAGCGTCCGCTTTGACGTCGAGCCCGTGACCACGACGGCCTGCAGGGCCTTGGCGTTGGTGGCGCTGGGCGCCGCGGGCTTGCTCGCCTTGGATTTTTTCGCAGCAGCCTGCGATGCGCTGGTTCCGGTGGTCTGCCGGGTGGATGTCGTGCCAGCCGATACCGCCTGCGCGTACAGGGGTGTGACAGCCAGACCGAGCGACGTCGCAGCCAGAATTCTGCGAATGGTCAGGCATAGGTTCGTGCAATTCGGATTCATCGAGTTCCCCTCAAGATTGTTCCCCAAACGACAAGACTTCATGCTTTTTCGAAGCGCGCACCACATGACGTAGAGGTTGCGGCATGGTGAACATACGAGGCAATGCAATCGATTGCAATATGCGGTGCACAAATGATCTTGATGCTCACGTGCTCAGCGAACCACATGAACTCAACCTCCATAGATGATTCTTTTAAAAGACGTTTTCCAACGCCAAGCTAGTCTCGTCATTGGACGCGACCATCCCTGGACACGCTGCAAACGATACGAAGACGATTACCCGTGGTGGTCTGCCCCGCGCCGCCGCCTGCGCGCGACGAGAGACCGGGGACCGGTTGCCTGCCGCACGCCCCGAGCCCGCTGCTACCCACGAAGCACCAGCATTCCGCGGCATCGCTCACGGGTGTGCCCGACCGGACACGTAACCAACCTGCGAGGATCCATCGTCCTCGATCAGAAATACGGTCGACTCTCGGTCATGCCCCAGAGCCCAGGCTGGCACGCTCACCTCACGTCTTCCAGGGGCATGCAAGGAACGCCTCCGGAAGTCGAAGCATCGAGACGATGGGTGCGCAGTTGCCGCCCGCTGCAACAGTATTGACGGTGCATCGTCGCAGCAGAAGCAGCGGTCCGGGCAGTTGTCCTGAGGAACAGTCCCCTTATGCTGTTCACGCCAGCCATCGTAAGCTCGCGGTCTGATATGAGTTCGACACTCCGACGGCTCGCCGCATTGCTGCCGTAGCAAGGGATAAAGCATGAACGCAAAGCGAAGTGCCAAGCGACCGATCCGAGTACCCAAAGCTGCCCAGGAGCGGTTGCAGATGGCCGATATCGCGCGCTTGGCGGGTGTCGCGACATCCACGGTCTCGCGCGCGCTCAAAGGCAGTCCACTCGTCAACGAGGAGACGCGCGCGCGGATTGCCGAACTCGCGCGCAAGTACAACTACACGGTCAACCGGACCGCAACGGATCTGCGCTCGGGAACGAACCGCACCATTGCTGTGGTCGTTCCATACGAAGAGCATCGCAGGCAGAACTTTTCGGACCCCTTCCTGCATGGCATGACCGGTGCGTTGGCGGACGAACTGACGGAGCGCGGTTATGAGATGCTGCTGGTACGTCTGAACGCGGAGCGGCTGGACTCGGCCGCAACCCTGGTCGATGGCGGTCGCGCTGCGGGCGTCATCCTGATCGGCCAGTGGCACCAGCACGATCAGCTGAATGCGATGGCCGATCGAGGCCTTCCGCTGGTGGTGTGGGGCGCCGAGTTGCCGAACCAGCGATATTGCTGCGTCGGCGGACGCAACATCGAAGGGGGACGCCTTGTCGGCGAGCACCTGGTCGAACAGGGCTGTCGCCGCATCGTATTCCTTGGCGATCGTGCACTGCCCGAAGTTGCCCAGCGCTATCGCGGCTTTACGGCAGCGCTGCGCCGGCACGGACTTCGTCACCCAGCCGAACTGCGGACGTCCTGCCCTTTCCTCGCTTCTGCAGGTCGCCGCGCCGTGCTGGATCTGGTGGACAGGAAGGTGTCTTTCGATGGTCTGTTTGCGGCCAGCGATCTGCTTGCCATGACCGCGATCGGAGCCCTGCGGGAACGAGGGCTGAGGGTGCCGCAGGATGTCCTGGTGGCCGGTTACGATGACGTGGACTTCGCTGCCCACTTCCAGCCTGCGCTGACGACGGTCCGGCAATCTTTCCCGCACGGGGCCCGCACGATGGTCAATGCGCTGCTGGAATTGCTGGGCGGGGGCGACATGAGGCACAGCAGGTCGCCGCACCTCATGGACACCGAGTTGATCGTCCGGGACAGCACCCGTCCCGGCGATCCGGGCCACAGCTAGCGCGACCAGCCAAGCCGGTCTGCGGATGCAGCGCAGAATACGGCGACGAGATTGCAATCGATTGCAATTCTGGGAACAATGCAGACCCGGTCCGCCCCGCGACGAGAGGGTCGGCGCAAAGCATGGCAGCACCTCATGCGCCGCACATCAATCTCGTCCGCAGTTGGGGCGACTTCCAGTCTCCGGCATTGGGAACACAACAGATGCGACAGCACGTCGGCATAAACGGCCTGGCCGATGAGGCGTCATGGGAGGTCTGCGCACGCACCAACCTGCTGGATGCCGCAGGGTCACGCTTGAGCAGCTTGCTGGAAAGGCGCTTTGGCCGCTCAGGGCAGCAACTCGTGCAGACCTTGACTCTGCTCTATGGCGATGCGCCCCAGTTCGCTCCCTGGTTGGCCAGCCTGTGCCGAGAACTCGGCACGCTGGCGTGTGCACGCCCCGAACCCCTGCGGGCGCTGGATCGCAAACGCGAGGCTGACCCCGACTGGTTCATCGACGCCAAGCTGGTCGGCTACTGCGCTTACGTCGACCGCTTCGGTGGGGACCTGCGCGGGGTGACCTCGCGCATCGGCTATCTGCAAGAGCTCGGCATCGGCTATCTCCACCTGCTGCCCTTCCTGCGCGCCCGCAGCGGTGACAACGACGGCGGCTTTGCCGTGGCGGACTTCGACCAGGTCGATCCGGCCCTGGGCACCATGGACGACCTGGAAGCACTGACCGCGGCACTGCGCGAGGCCGGCATCAGCCTGTGCTCGGACCTCGTCCTCAACCACGTCGCCGACGAGCATCCCTGGGCACAGGCCGCGTTGCGCGGCGAACCCGACTACCTGGCATTCTTCCACCTGTTTCCCGACCGAAGCCTGCCTGACCGCTACGAACAGACGCTCGGCCAGGTGTTCCCGCAGGCAGCGCCGGGCAATTTCAGCTACGTCGCTGCACTCGAGCGCTGGACGTGGACCACCTTCTACCCGTTCCAATGGGACCTGAACTACGCAAACCCGGCCGTGTTTGCGGCGATCGCCACCACCCTGCTGCGCCTGGCCAATCGCGGCGTGGAAGTCTTCCGGCTCGATTCTGCGCCCTTCTTGTGGAAGCGCATGGGCACGAGCTGCACCAATCAGCCCGAGGTACACCTGATCCTGCGTGCGCTGCGGGCCATCGTGGATCTGGTGACGCCGGCCGTGTTGCTGAAGGCGGAGGCGATTGTCCCGGCGGCTGAGCTTGTACCGTATTTCGGTGCGGACGCGGCTGCCGGGCACGAATGCCACCTCGCCTATGACAGTGGCCGGATGGCCGCCGGGTGGGCCAGCCTGGCCGAAGGCCATGCCACGCTGCTGCAGCGGCAATACGCCACCGCCCCCGTGATGCCCCGACACTGCGGCTGGATGAGCTACGTGCGCTGTCATGACGATATCGTGTGGAGCGTGTTGCGCCCGGACATCGAGGCCACAGGGGACGATTTCCACACCCGCATCGGCGAGGCGGCTGCACGGCTTGAAGGACGACGCCCCGGCAGCTTCGGTCACGGCATGCCCTTCCAGAGCGCCGATGGTGATGGCGTGCACGGCACCAACGGCATGACCGCCGCGCTGGTCGGCCTCGGGCCGCAGAAGAATGACGCTGTCGACGCGGCAGCATGGCGCCGGTTCGCGTTGATCTACGGCCTGGCCTTTTTCAGTGGCGCCATCCCGCTGATCTACATGGGTGACGAACTGGCCCAGCCCAACAATGACGCGGCAGCCGACACGGCGCGTCTCCAACGCGACGGACGCTGGTTGCAGCGCCCCTGGTTCGACATCTGTCGTGCCGCATACCGGAACGTGGGCGAACAGACCCCCGCCCGCAAGGCCTGGGCCACCCTCGCACGCCTGGTCGCCGCGAGACGGCATCACGCGTTCGATCCGCGCGCGATGCCCGAGCCGATCGGACAGGACCACCCCTCCCTGCTTGTGCTGCGTCGCGGTGAGCGACTGGTGGCGGTGTTCAATCTTGGCGGCAACGATGAGAGCTTCGACTGGCGTTCACTGCACGCGGCGGACGGCTGGACGACGCTGCTCGACACCACGGGCGCCTCGCCCGCGGTCATCGGGGATGTCGTGCGGCTGCCACCGTGGTCGATGAGCTGGAGAGTACGCACATGACACCCTTCGATTCCGCCATGCCGCCCACAGGGGACGAGCCGCGCTGCGTCGTGTTCGGGGAAATGCTGGTGGATGCATTCCATGAGCGCCTGGTACCCGGCGGCGCCCCGTTCAACGTCGCCATGCATCTGGCCGGGCTCGGCCTGCGTCCGCACCTGGTCTCGCGCCTAGGGAATGACCGGGAGGCGCAGTACCTGCGTGTCGCGGCCCACCGCATGGGACTTTCCACGACCGGACTCCAGCTCGACCGCAACCGGGGTACCGGACGGGTCGAAGTGCTGGAGGATGCCGATGGGCACCATTTCCGGATACTTCAGGACCAGGCCTACGATCACATCGATCCCGACGATGCATGCACCTCGGCTGCGCACTACGCCGGTTCCCGCAAAGCCTGGCTGTATTTCGGCACCCTGGTGCTCCGCTCGCCTGCCCCGCGCAGCAGCCTGGCGGAACTGCGCCGCAGCCTGGCCCACCACAGCTACGTCGACCTTAACTGGCGCGATGCCGGCACCACACCGGCCGATGCCCTCGAGGCCCTGCGGGGAACCACCCTCCTCAAGGTCAGCGACGAGGAACAGCTGCAGCTGCTTTCCTGGTCCGGCCTTCCCGTCACGATGGAGCGACGCCGCCCTGCCCCTGGCGAGCGGAGTGCACCGCTTCGAGCACTGCTGCGCGAACTCGACGTGGAGGGACTCCTGGTTACCCTGGGTGCCCTTGGTGCGTGCGCCTGGAATGGCGATGGCGAATGCGTTGCCTCCACTCCGGCCGCGCCGGTACGGCAACTGGTCGACACGGTAGGCGCTGGCGATGCCTTCTCTGCCATGGCCCTGGCGCAACGGATGCTCGGCGTCGAGATGGCACAGTTGCTGCCGCGTGCCGCGGCCTTCGCGGCGGCGATCTGCGGTCTGCGCGGCGCCTTGCCCGACGACCCGGACTTCTATGCCCCATGGCGAATGGATACGTCGGCCACACTCGCCGATACCCACGTCACGGTTGCCACAGGCCCACGGGAAAGGTAATCCCCATGCGCAAACCCAGGCTTGGCTTCTGGCAAATCCTGAACATGAATGTCGGCTTCTTCGGCATCCAGTTCAGCTTTGGGCTGCAACAAAGCAACATGAGCCCGATCTACAAGTATCTGGGCGCGCACGACGCCACGCTTCCCTACCTGTGGCTCGCGGGACCGATTACCGGCCTGGTAGTGCAGCCGCTGGTCGGCGCATTCAGCGACCGCACCACCAGCCGCTTTGGACGACGCACGCCGTATTTTCTCATCGGCGCGCTGCTGTGCAGCGTCTGCCTGCTGGCCATGCCGCTCAGCCCCGCGCTGTGGGTGGCGGCCAGCCTGCTCTGGATACTGGATGCCGCCAACAACGTCACCATGGAGCCCTACCGCGCCTTCGTCGGGGATCGCCTGGATCATTCGCAGCACGCGACCGGATACCTGATGCAAAGCGCCTTCACGGGGTTATCGCAAACCCTGGCCTACCTCACGCCGTCGATCCTGGTCGGGCTGGGCATGCAGGCTTCGGCAACGACCAGCCACGGGATCCCGGACGTGGTGCTTGTCGCGTTCATGATCGGCGCCTTCTGCTCGATCGCGAGTGTGGCGTGGTCCGCCTGGACGACGCCGGAGCTGCCGCTCGCTGACGATGAGCTTGAACGCATCCGCGCCGCGCCGCACAGTCTGCGCGCCACGTTCGTCGAAGTGATCGCGGCGATCCGCGAGATGCCGCAGACGATGCGTCAACTTGCGCAGATGATGGTGCTGCAGTGGTACGCCATGTTCTGTTACTGGGAATACATCACGCTGTCGCTGGCGCGTTCGCTCTACCACACCACCGACTCCGCCAGACCCGGATTCACCCAGGCGGTGCTGGTCACCGGGCAGCTAGGCGGGTTCTACAATTTCGTCGCCATGCTCGCCGCATTCGCGATGATGGTCTTTGCCCGGCGATGGGGAGCCAAGCGCCTTCATGCATGCTGCCTGCTGCTTGGCGGACTCGGCATGCTGATGCTGCCGCACGTGCATGCGCGCGCACTGCTGTTCCTTCCCATGGTCGGGGTCGGGCTCGCCTGGGCAAGCATGATGGGCAACCCCTACGCCATGCTCGCGGGCTGCGTGCCACCAGCACGCGCCGGGGTCTACATGGGGCTGTTCAACGTGTTCATCGTGCTGCCGATGCTGCTGCAGATCGTTACCGTGCCCCTGATGTACAGCCATTGGCTCGGCGGCAACCCGGAGCACGTCATATCGCTGGCCGGCGCTGCACTTGTGGGGGCGTCTCTGATGACCCTGCGCGTGGTCATTCATGCCCCAGCCAAGACCACTCCCACAGCACTCGCCGGGCCCTGCGACGGCTAGGGCCCCGTGCAGGCCCTGGCCCATGACGATCATCTGGACAAGACGCCCCTGCCGGCAATCAATCTATTCGGCGGG
>Ga0207433_10012112_pt1 | contig 12970 bp, 10 predicted proteins | sample YelNatPaOPGAMG01_FD_187559 | JGI IMG/M metagenome (GOLD analysis project Ga0207433, IMG submission 187559) | Hot spring thermophilic microbial communities from Obsidian Pool, Yellowstone National Park, USA - OP-RAMG-01 (SPAdes) (version 3) | ecosystem: Environmental > Aquatic > Thermal springs... | reverse complement strand
ACGGGGTGATCTCGGCCATCTCCTCCCAGAACTCCCAGGGTTTGAGGGGATTAAACGGTGCTTTAGGGAGCGTATCCTCTCAGAGCGCGGAGGGGACGTCCAGAAACTCAAAAGAAGTTAAGGAGTAAGAAAATGAAGATCGCCATAGATGCCGGACACGGAAAGGACGGGGATCCCGGGGCCATTGGACCTTACGGGACAAAGGAGGCTGACATTACCCAGGCTATAGCTCTGCAGTTGGGAAACTACATCATAGCCTTAGGGCATGAGGCCATGCTCTGCGACCGCTCCCTTTATGCTTCAGAGCGCGCTCAAGATGCTTCCAGGAAGGGGTGTGAGATTCTGATTTCCCTGCACACGAACGCTGGGAGCTCCTCCGCTCAGGGGATTGAGGCCTGGTTCGCTCACGGGAACGAGGAGGGGAAAAGACTGGCTTCAGGGATCCTGGGGGTTCTGACTGCGGAAACTGGGGCTGCCTCCAGAGGGATCAAGGACGACGCTGATTGGCGCCCTTCCTCTGATCCTAACTGGACAGGGGGAATGGGAGTTCTAAGGTACTTCCTGGGACCAGCGGTTCTATTAGAGCTTCTTTTCATCTCTAATCCCGTGGAGGAGAAGCTACTCGCCTCCCCCGATTTTCAGCAGAAGTGCGCTCACGCCATCGCCTGCGGTGTGCTGGACTTCATTAATTCCTGGACGAAGGGGAACCCGGAGGTGAGCAACTCCTCTCAGGCTCTCGAGCCTTTCCCGGACCTCTCCCCTACTCTGTGGGACGGCAAAGCTCGGAAGATGGCCCTGACTTTGCGCGATCTGGGAATCATCACGGGCTACGATGACGGGACCTTCAGGCCGGATCAGCCTATCACCAGAATGGAGGCGGCAGCCCTCCTCTACCGCGCCCTAATGTATCTGGACAAACTTCCGCCCATTGGATGAAGTAACAACCAAAGAAGGCAGCGCGATGCCCCGCTTAGCAAACAGGGCTAAGTAACTCAGGGACATTCTAATTGAGGCAAGAGACTCATGAAGAGAGTAGACAAATGCACGTAATCTGTTTACGCACGATGGGTAAGAATACACTTCACCTGTTCGATGGTAAAGCGTCTGTGCATCTGCTCCATGCATTCCTCTTTCTTCGAGGAATGTACTACCTGTCTACTTTTGAATTTTATTTGACAAGCCAATCCGAACCTATTGACAAATTTAAAAATTTTAGTATATAAAACTTGATGTAAACGTTTTCAAAAATAAAAACTAAAGAGATTAGTTTTTAGTAATAATTAATGTAAACGATTACAGAAGAGTCAATGCAAAAGAATAGAGTAAATCTTAAAGATGTTGCTAAAGTTGCTGGTGTCTCAGTAGCAACAGTTTCACGCGTTTTAAATAATCAAACTTCCATTCATGATAAAACACGCACAAAAGTAATACAGGCAATAAATCAACTTGGTTATGAACCAAATCGAGTAGCTCAAAGGCTGCGCACAGAATCAACTCAAATCTTTGGATTAATTCTCTCAGACGTTACAAATCCATTTTTCACAGCAGTTGTGCAAGGAATTGAGAAAGTTACTTATGACCATAATTATAGCCTTTTACTATGCAATTCAGACGAGCAACCAGAGCGTGAGGAATTATATGTTCGCCTTCTTTTAGCTGAGAAGGTTGCTGGAGTCATTGTATCCCCTACCAACGAGGATAGTACCAGCTATGCTCCTTTAATCCAAAACGAAATTCCGGTCGTGGCCATCGATAGACGGTTACGTAATTTTGCCGTTGACACAATAGTAACTGACAACTTTAAAGGAGCTTATGCCGCAGTTAGCCTCCTAATTCAACTTGGCCATCAACGAATAGCTCTAATTAGCGGTCCATCATCCGTAACAACTGGTTTTGAACGACAAGAGGGATATATTGCTGCAATGCGGGAGCATGGTTTGCCAATTAGTTCTGATTTAATCAAAGAAAGTGACTTTAAACAAGAAGGTGGCTATCGGGCAGCCATCGAACTCTTATCTCTAAAAGAACGCCCAACAGCTTTTTTTGTAGCTAACAATTTAATGACACTGGGAGCATTGAGTGCTATTCACCAGCGTGGTTTATCTATACCAGAAGACGTTGCATTAGTAGGCTTTGATGATATGCCATGGGCTACGGCGTTGAACCCACCTTTAACTGCTGTATATCAGCCGACTCAGATCATGGGAAGGATAGCGGCGGAAATGCTTTTAGCAAGAATCGCAGATCCAAAACGACCCGTACAGGAGATAAAGCTGGAACCGACTCTAATAATTCGTGAGTCTTGTGGCAGTAAGGCTAAACACTTTTCTTTGAAACCTAATAGCGAGAGGCCTTAATGCGAATTAATGAAGGTCTGATGCGGAAAGACCTCAAAAAATACTTAAAAGGAGGTGAAAATGGAAAAAAAGTTAATTTTTGAAGACTATCGAGTCTTTTACAGTCCAAGTTTTAGCAAAAAGAGAGGGAGGGTTTAAAATGAAAAAAGTTATTAAGTTTTTTAGCTTACTAGTGACATTGGCGTTGGTTATGACCTTATTTACAAGCTGTGGACAACCTCCACAAACTGCAACACCAACGCAGTCTGGAACCTCACAAGTTCCTACTTCTGCTACACCTACGGAAAATGTGTTGACAATTGCAATTGCAGGAGATCTTGAAACAACCGACTTAATGTTTAGTTCATTTCAGCGATCGAATGAGAACAACTTCAATGTTTACGACCAATTTTTTCAATATGCTTTCAAGGATACCGGTAAAGGTTACATGGAGGCTGACGTTACCAAAGTTATTGGAAGGAGTATGGAATCCTATGAATTTGCCCCTGATTATCTCTCAGTGAAGCTACATTTGCGAAAAGGGGTTAGATTTGGGCATACAGGTCGTGAAATGACAACTGATGATGTCATGTATTTTTTTGAGCGCGCTTTTGCAAACAAGGATTCTGGGAGCGGCTCTAACCTCAAGACATTAGGAATTCCCGATCTCGACCACGTAAAGGTAACAGGACCCGATGAGATAACAATCTATTTTGAAAAACCAAGCCCGTATTTCCTATATTTGTTCCGAGATCAGGCAATGGCTCCCATTGACTCTGTAGAAGTTAAGAAACATGCCACTGATGATGATCCATGGGCGACTAAGTGGATGGCAAAACACGATGCCGGAGCTGGTCCTTATTACATTGAGTCCTGGACACCTGGTGTTGAAATTGTTTACCGCCGTAACCCATACTATTGGGATAAGAGGCCATATTTTGATAAAGTAGTACTCAAGATTATTCCAAACTCCGCAGACCGGGCAATGCTACTAAAAGAAGGCTCAGTAGATATTGCTACCGACCTCACAGCTGATGAGATTAATTCCTTGCAAGGTGCCCCAGGAGTTAAAATTCTTTCAGTGCCCACGCGTAATCAGCTCACTATGGGTATGAATTGTAATGTTGAGCCTTTCAATAATGTTAAGGTAAGGCAAGCCCTTTCTTATGCAGTTCCATATGATGATATCTTAAATGGCGTGTTTAAAGGCCAAGCTCTTAAGTCAGAAGGGCCTATCGCTGTGCTAAGCCAATGGCACATTGCTGGACTTTGGCCCTACTCTTACAACCCTGAAAAAGCTAAAGCACTATTGGCAGAAGCAGGCTATCCCAATGGTTTTTCCTTTACAGTTGACATTCCAACTGGGTTACCCGTGGCTGAAAAAGTAGCTGTCTTATTAAAAGACGCTTTTGCCAAAATCGGTGTTAATATGACAATCAATAAGCAATCCGATTCTGTGTTTGGAGAGCAACTGTGGAAAGGGGAGCATCAAGCATATATCCGCGACATTTTATGGTATGTGGACGATGTAGGCTACATTTCCGCATGGGGTTTCAAGACGAAAGGAATTTGCAACTGGAAGAACTATAGCAACAGTCGCGTTGATGAACTCACTGACCAATTGGCTACGGAAATGGACAAAGAGAAACGAGCTCAGCTTTCTGAAGAATGGCAAAAAATTGTAATTCAGGATGCTCCTGAGCTTTTTCTGGGAGACATGAACTTCCAATTAGCCATGCGCGACGATATTGGTGGCTACGTTCAACTCCCAGAAAATTATCTTTATTACTACACGCTTTATCGCATTGCTAAGTAACAATGGCCGTAGAGGTTAGAGCGATTTTATAATGGAGAACCCTAATTCAAGATTCTGAGTTGGCAACACCTGACCTTAAAAAAGAAAGGCTGCATAATAAGGAATTTATTGGGCTCTGTTTCAAACAAGGAGATAGGTTTGTTCACGATTATAAAAGAAAAAAGTTAGGAGTACCTACTAACTGGTTTTGTCCTTGTGGCAAGAGGCTATAGGGACAGGAGGTGAAATAATATCAACCCTATAGCCTCAACAAATTAACAAAAATTTAGGAGAAAATTCAATGTCAAGAGTCTGGGAATGGGCGAAATTCTTAGCAAAGAGGCTGGCACAGCTTTTGGTCGTGCTAATAGGAATTTCAATTGTTGTTTTCATCGTCACTCACGCTATAGGCAATCCAGTTTACCTCATTGTGGGTCAAACTGCCACTTCTGAGGTAATCCAGGAAAGGATTCATAAATTCGGGTTAGATCGACCACTTTGGGAACAATACATATTGTATATTCAAAATTTGCTCAAGGGCGATTGGGGAATTTCCAGGTATACATATAATCCGGTGTTGGTAGATATTCAAAATAGACTGCCGGCAACTTTAGAGCTATCCATTTTCGCGCTCTTACTTAGCCTTCTGTGGTCAATTCCGCTTGGAGTGATTGCGGCATTCAAAAAGGGCGGACTTATAGACTCATTTATTCAATTTCTCTCTAGGCTAGCCAACTCAGTACCTGGGTTCTGGCTTGGTCTTGTGCTTATTTTCGCTTTTTTTGCAAAACTTCACTTATTACCTGCTCCTCTGGGCAGAATTGATTCGAATATTGCAATGCCTCCAAGAATTACAGGATTGATAGTAATTGACAGCCTATTAGCCGGAAATACTCCAGCCCTAATTTCTAGTTTAAGACACCTTATTCTTCCGGCAGTGACGTTGGCCGTTACTGTTTCTCCGAGCATTTTGCTTTTAACGCGCAATACTATGGAGAAGGTTCTTGAAAGCAATTTTATCCGAGCAGCACGAGCTTTTGGTCTTTCTTCTCTAACTATTGTTCGTTATTCCTTGAAAAACATACTTGGTCCAGTATTAACCATGGTGGCAATGACCCTCGGATACCTCATTGGAGGTACCGTATTAATTGAAGTAGTTTTCGCTTGGCCTGGTATTGGATTTTATGCGGTCGATGCTATGAACCATTCTGACTATGAACCAATCCTTGCGGTAGTACTACTTTGCGCATTAGTTTATAACTTGGCTTATCTAATTTCTGATGTTATTGCTGCAATGATTGATCCTAGAGTACGACTTTAAATAAATTACAGATTTTTGCCCTACGAAAGGTAAAAATAGTGAAAACAATAACTGTTAGCACAGAAATTTATCGTTCTCGATACAAAGGATGGTTTCGCCAACTCTGCTTTTTAAACGGAACTTGGAATGTAGTCAGCACGTGGATTGTCCTTGGGCTCTTCATTGCTTTAGCCTTAGTTGCAGACATCCTTCCCTTACAAAACCCCACAGCTGTAAATGCCTCCGAAATGTTGCAACCACCATCTTCCAGTCATTGGTTTGGTACGGATCCATGGGGAATGGATGTTTTTTCAAGGACTATCTGCGCCATCAGGGTTGATTTCCTTTTAGCAGTCAGTTCGGTAATCCTTGGAATATTGGCTGGAGTTCCTTTAGGAGCAATAGCTGGTTTCTTTGGAGGTTTTCTCGATGATTTGCTTACCCGCTTTGCGGAAGTAATTCAAAGTTTTCCTCAAATGCTTTTTGGAATGGCAGTTCTTGCCTTGCTAGGTAACAATATTATCAATTTAATCTTTATTTGTGCTTTTTATAATATACCTACATATGCCCGGCTAGTGCGAAGCGTTGTTAGCCCTCTGCGAGAAGCTGACTTTGTTCAAGCAGCTAAGGTGTCAGGAAATACATCTCTCATGATTGTTTTTCGCCACCTTATACCCAACGCTCTTGTTCCGGTTTTTTCGCAATTTCCTTTGAGCTGTGCTTGGGCAATTCAGATCATTGCTGGCTTGAGTTTCATCGGTTTAGGTATTCGGGCGCCGACTCCTGAATGGGGCTCAATGATTAATCTCGGGGCAAATTATATAGTCTTTGGTAAATGGTGGCCATCTGTTTTCCCTGGACTGGCTATTGTTATTTCAGTCTGGATGTTAAGCAATTTGGGAAACCAACTAAAGTCTATCTTTTTCGCTGAGAGATAAAAAATGGCCAATCTTAATATTCAGGACTTAGAATTAAACATAAATAACGGTCAGGAAACATATTATGTCCTACGAGGGGTCACATTTACTGTACCCCCTGGTGCTAAACTGGGGTTGGTAGGAGAAAGTGGTTGCGGTAAGAGCATGACGGCAACAAGCATAATGCGCCTTCTTCCCAAAAATGCAATTATTGACAAAGGCCAAATCATGTTAGACCAGATAGACTTAATTAAACTAAGCGAAAAAGAGATGAGACAAATTCGTGGCAAGAGAATCACTCTAATATTCCAAGATGCCGCATCTGCATTAAATCCGTTATGCTCAGCAGTACAGCACGTAGCTGATGTATATGCTCGACATAACTCCGTATCAAAGAAAAAATCCCTTCCTCGTGCATATGAACTACTAGCCAAAACTGGAATACCGAAACATCTTGCTAATAACTATCCTCATGAGTTAAGCGGTGGTATGTGCCAAAGAGTTATGATTGCTATGGCCCTTGCTTGCTCCCCTGAAATATTGATAGCTGACGAACCGACAACAGGTTTAGACGTCACCATCCAAATTCAAGTGATAGAACTCATCGAGAGGATGGTAGAGGAGATAGGCTCTTCTTTAATATTCATTTCCCATGATATTGGATTAGTGAGTGAGGTTTGCGACAGAATTGCAGTTATGTATGCTGGTAAAATTGTCGAGTCAGGGAACAAAGAGCAAATCATCTCAGAACCAATGCATCCGTATACAAAAGCCTTATTACTCTCATTCCGATCCCAGTCTGGGAAAAGAATGCCGTTTATACCTGGTAGGGTTCCTGACTTGCGAACTAGACAAGAAGGATGCAGTTTTGCACCACGATGTAGTATGGCAGAAAGCCAATGCTGGCACAGTGAACCAAAGTTAAGGGAAATCTCGCCAGGCCATGAAGTTGCATGTTTCCGTACTGGATAAATAATTCAAAATGGCTGCGCCTAAGTTTAGAACAAAGACCTTCCCTGAATTAATCATTCTAAATGAAAGGGCATGAGGCAATGAATACACCATTAATTAAAATAGAAGACGCTATTAAAGTTTTCACGTCACATGGTTCCGCATTTCGTCGGAAACGCTTTTTCGCTATCGATCATGTCTCTATGGAAATAAAACAAGGACAAACGATTGGCCTTGTAGGCGAGAGTGGGTGCGGCAAATCAACCTTAGGACGTTGTATTTTGTCTCTTCTGCGACTTGATGGAGGAAAAATAATTTTTAAAGGGATAGAAATTCACAATAAGAAGGAAAGAGAATTTAGGCCACTAAGAAGAGAACTGCAAATGGTTTTTCAAAATCCGAAAACCTCTTTTAATCCATCTATGACTATAGGGCAATCTATAATTAATGCCATGTGCCTACGTACTGATTTAAGTAAAACAGCCAAACTGGAGTATTTAACAGAGTTACTAAATCAAGTGCAGCTTAGCCCACTTTTTGCAGGCAAATTTCCCTCAGAAGTAAGTGGCGGAGAGCTGCAACGTGCTGGTTTAGCCCGGGCACTTGCGGTTCAACCAAGTTTCATATTTTTAGATGAGCCGACTTCTGCCCTAGATATGTCGATAAGAGGACAAATCGTAAACTTACTCTTAGACATACAGGAGCGAAATAAACTAACCTATATCTTTGTTTCTCATGATCTTCAGTTGATTCGATATGTTGCCGATTACGTTTACGTCATGTACATGGGCCAGATTGTGGAAAGTGGTAAGCGTGAAGAACTTTTCAGTTATCCGTTGCACCCTTATACAAAAGCACTTTTAGCAGCAACGCTTCTAGGTAGAGAAGAGCGCAGACAAGCAAGACTACAAAGTTTAAAGGGCGAGGTTATAGCATATGATTGGTCGGGAAAAGGGTGTAAACTTGCACCTCGTTGTGCAGAAGCTACTCCAAAGTGTTTCGAGGAGAATCAAGTTCTGCACACAATTAATGGGCGCCAAGTTCGCTGTTGGCGAATATAAAAATAAAAACAATTAAAAAGGAGGCACAAAAATGGATTCAATCTTAAGTACGGCTGAATGGGTTAGCAAATTTGAAGAAGTGCTGCGCCTTAGTAAGCTGGCTCCCGGGGAAACTGTGTTAATTTTTACTGATACAGAATATCCCTATCCAATTTATCCAGCAGCTGCCAATGCAGCTGCTCACAATTTAGGAGCAATAGCGTATATCATGAGCTCTCATTCAGGCCAAGACTTGGAAAATAAATTGGTGCAAGCGACTTGGATGAATGCAAACTTAATATTTGGAATGTCCTTTTTACCAGGTACTTATTCTTGGATGTACTCGGATTTGCATACTGCTGCTTTAAAGGCGGGGGCACGAAGTATAATGGTTCAAGAACCACCGACTACTCTTAAGCGATTGTTTCCTACCGAGATTATCAAAAAAAGAGGCCTGGAAGGAGCAAAACTTCTCGAGCGTGGAAAGGAGCTTCACATTGTTTCTAAAGCAGGCACTGACTTAAAACTTCGCAAAGACGGAAGAAAAGGATCTTACCAGTGTGGCATAGCGGATATCCCTGGCCGATGGGATCATTTTCCTTCTGGCATGGTTTACTGTGCACCTCTTGAGGACAGCGCTGAAGGGATATTAGTCATCAAACCAGGCGATATCCTACTTGGTTCAAAACGCTTTGCTACTTCAGAGATTCGGCTTTTTTTTGAGCAAGGAGTCGCTGTCAAAATCGAAGGAGGAAACGACGCACGTCAGCTAGAAGATTATCTTCGAACAGTCGGGGACGAAGGTTCATATAAAGTGGCCCATGTCGGATGGGGCACTGACCATAGAGCAGACTGGAGTTTCATAGGGATCGATTCTGAATCATTTTATGGCGGAATAACTATCGCTTTAGGTCGAAATATCTTCGACTCGCCTGCACCCTATTGCGGAATGGGTGGAAAAAATCGCTCAAATACCCATTTTGACATTAGCTTACGCGATTCCAGTTTCTTTATAGATGGCCAACTAATAATTGAAGAAGGAAAATTTGTAATTCCAGAATTAGCTTAACTTTTGCTTTTGGGAATTTGCAATGTAAAGGAGGTCGCAAATGCAAAAAAGAAAGGTTGGCATCTTGACTTTCTCAGATGGCCGTGAATTTGCTTATCGGCAACTCTATGATATGAATATAGAGTTTCAAAATCGATTAGCTAATGCATTAAGCGCAACCGGCGAGATAGAACCAATTGTAGGAGAAATTATTTGGACTCCTGAACTCGCTCGCAGTGAAGGGAAAAAGATGGCTGATGCAGAAGTAGAATGCACAATATTAAACTATGCAATCTGGTCTTTTCCACATTTAACCGCAATCGCCACAGAATTTGCTCCGCCTCCTTTTCTCTGCTTTTCCAATATTAATCCCCGCTATCCTGGTCTAGTCGGAATGCTAGCATCAGCAGGAGCGCTCAATGCAATCGGAGTTTTTAACCATCGGATTTCTGGGGATATAACAGATCCTCATATTTTGGCCAAAGTAATCTCTTTTATTCGTGCTGCTAGTGTTGCCCATCGGCTCAAAGGGGAAACATATGGCATTTTTGGCGGGAGATCCATGGGGATGTACACTGCAGTGCCTGATCTAATTCAGTGGCGACGTGACTTCGGAATTGACATCGAGCATATCGATCAATGGGAAATAGTTCGGCGAGCAGAAGAGATTGACAAGACCAAGGTGACTGAAGCTCGCCATTGGTTAGAAAGCCATTGCATGGAAGTTGCATACGATGGTCAGGCACTTACTCCTGATAGGTTAGAAAAACAGATTCGCCTTTATTATTCTCTCAGGGCATTAATTGATGAACTAAATTTAGACTTTTGCGGCATTAAGGGACAACCAGAGCTTACTAACAACTATTGTACTGCTGATCTTGCTGAAGCCTTCCTGAATGATCCATACGATTGGGATGGCCCGCATGAACCAATTGTTTGTGCTACCGAGGCAGATTCAGATGGGGCATTGACTATGGAAATATTAAAACATTTGACAGGTACACCAGTGCTTTTTGCCGATGTACGTCATTATGATGCCGAGGACAATTTCTGGGATCTGGTAAATTCAGGACAGCATCCAACCTACTTTGCCAGACGTTCATCTGACCCCAAAGATAATCTGTCTCATGTAAGGCTTTTGCCGCAAACTTTTTACTTCCCTGCAGGCGGGGCTTCTGTCCAACATTTTGCTTCGCCAGGAAAAGTTACTCTAGCTCGCTTAGCTCGCAATAATGGGCGTTACTGGATGGCAATTCTTTCGGGAGAATTCCTTGAGTTCTCTCCCGATAAGGCTGAACAGAAAGCTAGAGCCACAGAATGGGTATGGCCACACGCTTTTGCTCGTCTTTCCATACCTCCAGATGAGTTCATTGCAGTTTATAGTTCGAACCATATCCATGCTGTCTACGGAGACTGGGTGGAAGAATTATGCTGGGTCTGCCGCATTTTGGGAATTGAAGGAATAGTTTTGGGTAAAAAGGCTGAAAGGAGCTGAAAAAAATGGGATTTGAGGAAAGGTATACTATTGGAATCGATTTCGGTACATTATCAGCCCGGGTCGTTCTTTTTTCTATTCGAGATGGTTCGCTTGTAAACTCAGTTGCCATTCCTTATCAGCACGGAGTCATTGATGAGACTCTGCCAGTGGATGGAAATCCCCCTTTAGAGGCTGATTGGGCTCTCCAGGATCCAACCGATTATCTTCAGGCATTAAGAGAAGGTGTATCGCTCATCTTGCAAAAAACTGGGATTAATCCCCATTCGGTCATTGGGTTGGGAATTGATTTTACTTCATGCACTGTTTTGCCTACGACAGCCGACGGTACACCTCTCTGTTGTTTAGAAAATTTCCGCCGTCACCCTCATTCATGGGTCAAACTCTGGAAGCACCATGCTGCACAGCCAGAAGCAGATCATATTAATGAATTAGCAACTCGACGAAAGGAGCCATGGTTAATGCGATATGGAGGGAAAATTTCTGCTGAATGGATTTTTCCCAAGGCTCTGCAGATTTTTAATGAAGCGCCAGAAATATACGAAGCAGCAAGCCGTTTCATAGAAGCGGGAGATTGGGTAGTTTGGCAATTGACCGGGCATGAAGTACGCAGTGCTTGTAGCGCAGGGTATAAAGCCCTATGGAATAGAAATACAGGTTATCCTTCAAAAGAGTTCTGTAACGCTTTAGATCCAGGTTTTGCTAATTTTGTGGAGGAAAAGCTTTCATCAAAAGTTCTCCCTCCTGGTGAAAAGGTGGGGGGTTTAACCAAATATTGGGCTACAGCTACGGGTTTACCAGAAGGTTTAGCGGTCGCCGTGCCAATTATTGACGCCCATGCAGGTGCTTTGGGCATAGGCATAGACGAACCTGGTAAGCTAGCAATGATTATGGGGACCTCAACCTGCCATATGTTTCTCTCTGATAAAGAAGAATTTGTAGAAGGAATCTGCGGCGTAGTGAAGGACGGTATCGTTCCTGGTTACTTTGGCTATGAAGCGGGTCAAGCTGCTGTCGGTGATATTTTTGATTGGTATCTTAGGAACGGAGTACCGGACCAGTACCAAAAAAAGGCAAGGGAAACGGGTCAAGATTTACATCAATACTTAGAGAATTTGGCTTCAAACTTAGGCCCTGGAGAAAGTGGGTTATTGGCTCTTGATTGGTTAAACGGAGTCAGATCTACACTCATTGATTCAAATCTAACAGGATTGATTATAGGTATTACCCTTGGAACTCGACCAGAAGAGATTTATAGGGCTTTTATTGAAGCAACAGCGTTTGGCACAAAAGTAATTATCCAAGCTTTCGAGGAAGTTGGATTTGCGGTCAAATCCCTATATGCTGCAGGGGGTTTAATTAAGAATCGCCTGCTTCTGCAGATATATTCAGACGTAACTGGAAGACCAATCTATGTAACATCTGATGAGCTTGTTTCGGCGCGCGGAGCGGCAATACTTGGAGCAGTAGCAGGTCGGGCTTATCCCTCTATTACGGAAGCAATGCGCATTTTAGCTGTTAAAGATTTTAATATTTATCAACCCATATCAGAACACATAGCTATTTACCAAACTCTTTTTGATGAATATAAAAAACTCTATAACTATTTTGGGCGCGAAAATCCAGCGATGAAAACTCTGAAACATTTGCAAAAAGGGGTAGTATAAAGACCCTTGTCGCATGGAAAAGGCAGCTCCTGCCATAAATTAGAGAGTGAAACTTGATAATTTATGCAACATGCAGGGATGGACACGCACAAGTATTTTTCTGTGGTGACTGTAGTGGATGATAGTGGAAATTAGGTAGTGAAAGGGTAGTGTCAAGGCTTTTGTGTCAAATTTTCTATGCCTCAACCAGCGCCTCCTCTGACCGAACCTCTGTACCATACTTCTCTTTTCTCATTTTCTCCAAAGCTGGCTTGCTTATGTGCCAGTTATGTAAAATCCTCTTCCCGTAGCTTTCGTTCATCTGTTCTGTGACCATAAGGAGGATCTTTTCCTCCGCTTCAGGCTGAGAGAAGGACTCAATCACCTTGGCCCTCCTCTTTACCTCCTTTTGAAACCTCTCCAAGGCATTTGTAGTGTAGAT
>Ga0207433_10012111_pt1 | contig 12970 bp, 10 predicted proteins | sample YelNatPaOPGAMG01_FD_187559 | JGI IMG/M metagenome (GOLD analysis project Ga0207433, IMG submission 187559) | Hot spring thermophilic microbial communities from Obsidian Pool, Yellowstone National Park, USA - OP-RAMG-01 (SPAdes) (version 3) | ecosystem: Environmental > Aquatic > Thermal springs... | reverse complement strand
GAGTATGGTTGTTGGCGAAGCCGTAGGTAACGCGCCATACGCCCGCGGGCATATCGACTGTGTGGAGATTTTAAAAGGCTCTGCGGCGCGTGCTAGCGCAGTTCCAAAACTTACCGTAAATGACGACCGGGCAAAGCTGACTCACGAAGCAGCCATCGGTAGCGTAGATAAAAAGCAGGTGGAAACGCTGATGACCAGAGGCTTGTCCGAGGAACAGGCAGTCGACGTGGTCGTTAAAGGGATTCTGCGTTGAAAAGTTGGACAACGGTAGGTAACCTGAAGCGCTCCAACTACTCGCAGGATCCATAGCTCAACGCTGAAGCTGTGGTACAAAAAGAGGAGAGACAGGTCGCTCATGAGCGCATTGGATCTTTTTTCCTTAACAGATAAGGTCGCCGCTGTGGTTGGCGGCGGTGGAGTGCTGGCCGGAGGTATGGCGGAAGGCCTTGCAGGCGCTGGCGCTGATGTAGCCATTTTGGATTACAACAAGGAAGCTGCCGAAGACCGCGCGCAGGCCATCAGGAAAATGCAGCGCCGCGCCATTGCCATTGAGACGGACGCGACCAAGAAGGCCGACCTAGAAAAAGCACTTAACGAGATCCTGGCAACCTTCGGGTATGTAGATATTCTTATTAACGCCGCCGGTATTAATTCTGCGACACCGTTCTTCGAAATCGGCGAACCCGAATGGCAAAGGATCCTGGATGTCAACCTCAAGAGTGTGTTCCTCGCGTGTCAGGTGTTCGGAAAAGTCATGGTGGAATCCGGCAAAGGCGGGTCCATTATCAACATTTCCTCCGCCTCATCCGGACCGCCGCTGTCGAAGGTATTTACATACAGCATAACCAAGGCTGGAGTGAATCAGATCACCATGTTTCTGGCGCGCGAGTTCGCTCCATACAAAGTGCGCGTGAACGCCATTCTTCCGGGCTTCTTCCCTGCGGAACAAAATCGGAGGATCCTCACGCCGGAGCGGGTCGCCCAAATCATGAACCACACCCCCATGAAACGGTTTGGGGAAGCCTCGGAACTGGTGGGTGCAGCCATTTATCTGGCGTCCGAGAAGGCATCCTCCTTTGTTACGGGCTCAATTCTCCGTGTGGATGGTGGCTTTCTGGCCATGACCATCTGAAACAACTCAGCTTCCACTTCCGAGCATTTCAAGCAGGCGAGCTTCATCAATTACGGGGACACCCAATGCCCGGGCTTTCTCAAGCTTAGAGCCGGGGCCGGTACCTGCAACTACATAATTTGTCTTCTTGCTCACCGAACTGGCTACCTTACCACCAGCCGCCTCAATTTTCGCTGCGGCTTCCTCGCGTGTAAGGTTCGGCAGCGTTCCGGTCAGTACAAAAGTCAGCCCACGTAACGGAGCGGCTTCTTTCTTGGGTGGGGCATACTCAAACTGCAAGCCAGCTTTCCGCAACCGTTCGACAAGCTCGCGGTTGCGCGGTTCACGGAAGAACTGGTAAATACTACGGGCAATTTTGGGGCCCACTTCTTCGACTCGTTGTAACGACTCCTCATCGGACGAGGCGATTGCATCAAGACTACGAAAAGCTTCAGCCAGCAGAACGGATGTGCGTTCTCCTACAAACGGAATACCCAGAGCTGACAAAACTCGAGGCAAGGGTCTATTCCGGGAAGCGTTGATGTTTTCGAGAAGTTTTCGTCCAGATTTTTCCCCCATCCGATCCAGCTGCATAAGCTGGTCGAGCTTCAAGTCGTAGATATCTGCCACGCTTTTGACCAATCCACGATCTACAAGCTGATCCACTAGCGCTTCCCCCATGCCGTCGATATCCATTACGCCGCGTGCTGCAAAATGCAATATCGACTCCTTTAACCGTGCCGGACAGTTTGTGTTGATACACCGGCTGGCAACTTCGCCTTCCTGTCTGACGACTCGTCCACCGCAAACCGGACACTGAGATGGCATACGGAAAGGAACAGGCTGAGACGCTTTAGAAGTAACCCGGACCACCTTCGGAATGACATCGCCGCTCCGTTCGATGAGTACCGTGTCTCCAATCCCTACTCCAAGGCGCTCGATTTCGTCCTCGTTGTGTAATGTCGCCCGGGAAACAGTAACCCCACCGACTACCACAGGCCGGAGGACTGCCACGGGAGTGAGTGTCCCCGTTCGCCCTACTTGCACCTCTATCCCCTCCACGACGGTCTCCTTCTGCTGTGCAGGGAACTTGAAGGCAATGGCCCATCGAGGAGCTTTAGCTGTCCACCCAAGAAGCTGTTGCTGCCGGATGGAGTCTATTTTCGCCACCACGCCGTCAATTTCGTACGGTAACTCGTCACGCTTTGCCTGCATCGTCCGCCAAAAATCGATGAATTGTTCGGCATCGCGGCATAACTTGCGGTTGCGATTAACTTTAAATCCCATTTTTTCCAAAGCGTTCAGGGACTCCCAATGGCTTTCGTAGTAAGGGTTGCCGTCGACAAGAAGGAAATATGCGTAGTAGTCCAGCCTGCGAGAAGCGGTTACGGTTGGCTCTAATACACGGATCGAACCAGCCGCGGCGTTGCGCGGGTTGGCAAACCGCGGCAGCCCCGCAAGCTCTCGCTCCTGGTTCAATCTCTCAAAAGCCCGCCGATTCATCACCACCTCTCCCCGCACCTCAAAGGCATCCAACCCGTTTCGAACACGCAGCGGCAGAGAACGGACGGTACGCGCATTCTCCGTAACGTCCTCACCTTGGAGGCCATCGCCTCGCGTTATGGCTTGTTGCAGCATGCCGTCACGGTAACGAACTGCCATCGACAGCCCGTCCAGCTTGAGTTCCGCCACATACTGATACGGTTCGCCCCCGAGCAAGGACCGGACGCGCCGATCAAAATCATGTAGCTCCTGCTCGTTGAGCGCATTGTCAAGGCTGAGCATTGGTGAACTGTGCGGCACCGTGACAAATCCCTCCCGAGGTCCACCACCTATTCTTTGCGAGGGCGAATCGGGTGTCACAAGCTCGGGGTGCTCAGACTCAAGCTCGATGAGTCTTCTCATCAGCGCGTCGTATTCGGCGTCACTAATTTCCGGCTGATCCAAAACATAGTAAAGGTACTCGTGACGACGTAACGTCTCACGCAGTTCCTCAATCTGCGCACGGATATCTTTTGCCATCCGGGTCTATTATAATTGTCGGCTTCGGGGGCGGACGCTGAAGGCCATCTACAGGAATATTGTCTTAATCTATAACCCAGCAGCAGGGGGCCTGAGAAAACGCCGGAGCGAGCTGGAAGAGGCCGTTAAAGCGCTGCGAAATGCAGGTCATTTCGTAGAAATGGTTGCTACCAACGGTCCTTTCACGGCGAGCGTAATCGCTCGGGAGGCAATCCGCCAGGGAACTGATCTTGTGCTCGTCGCGGGCGGTGACGGTACCGTGAATGAGGCCCTGAACGGAATGGTGCCCAGTGAGGTACCTTTAGCTGTCCTCCCCGCCGGGACAGCAAACGTGCTGGCAACAGAGCTGCGCATCGGTCATTCGCTATACCAGGCGGCCGGACAACTCTCACGGTGGATTCCCAGGCGCATTTCCGTAGGGCAACTTCTCGTTAGCCAGCCCCCCTTAGCCCGCTATTTTCTCCTCATGGCGGGCGCTGGCTTTGACGCGCAAATCGTTACTCAGCTTAACCTTTCCCTAAAGGCCCGTCATGGAAAGCTGGCTTACTGGCTCACCGGATTCTGCCAAGTAACACACAAGCTGAATGAATTTACGGTAAGCGTGCAAGGCAAAGATTTCGCTTGTTCCTTTGCACTGGCAAGCCGGGTACGAAATTACGGGGGGACGTTTGAAATTGCCCGTCATGCTTCTCTGCTAAATGAGGAACTCGCCATCGTTCTGTTCAAAGGTTCGAATCCCTTCTGTTACGGCAAATACCTTGCCGGTGTTTTGAGCGGCAGGCTGGAGCGAATGGCCGGCGTACGATTCCTGCGAGCTCGTCAGATGGATTGCTTCTGTTCCGTTCCCAAAGAGGTTTTTGTACAAGTTGACGGCGAAGCCGCCGGGAGATTGCCGGTCACGGTCAAAATTGTCCCCAACGCTGTGACGTTGCTGATGCCGGCGGAATTTTCGGGGTGAGCGTATATCATGTGGCAGGCATAGCCCGTATCTTTGTCTGTTATTATCAGAGATTGAATTTGGCCCGCACCTGATCCTCGATCCAGGCGTATGTGCGAACCAGCCCTTCTTCAAGTGCAATCTGCGGTTCCCAGCTCAGCACTTTTCGCAGCAAGGTATTATCAGAATTCCGCCCCCGTACTCCCATAGGACCAGGAACATGTTTTTTGACTACCGAAACGTTCGCGATTGCCGCTACCATATCAACCAGCTCATTAATGCTAATCAAACGGTCTTGTCCCAGGTTAAGGGGTTCGTGAAAGTCGGAGCGCATCAGCCGGTATATCCCTTCGACGCAGTCGTCGATGTAACAGAATGAACGGGTCTGCTCACCGTCACCCCAAATCTCAATTTCACGTTGCCCTGTGAGTTTTGCGATGGCGATTTTTCTACACACAGCGGCGGGAGCTTTCTCGCGACCACCTTCCCAAGTACCCAAAGGCCCAAAAATGTTGTGAAACCGCACGATCCTTGTTTGCAACCCGTAATCTTCCCGGTAGTGCAGACAAAGGCGTTCGGTCATAAGCTTTTCCCAGCCATAGGCGTCTTGCGGTTGGGCAGGGTAAGCATCTTCCTCCTTGAGCGGGATGACGTTGGTCTCCGTTTGCCGGTACTCCGGGTATACACACGCTGAAGATGTATAAAAAAAACGGCTTACGCCTTCCAGGCGCGCAGCTTCAAGGGTGTGTAAATTAATCAACGCATTGTTATGCAGAATCTGGGCGTGATGATAGGAAATGAAGCCCATGCCACCCATATCTGCGGCCAGGGCATATACTTCCTCGACACCCCGGACTGCTCTGACGCAATTCTCCCAACGCCGCAAGTCCAATAATTCAAATTCGTCAGCAGCCGTCGGGCAAAACTCGGGGTATTTGAGATCTACACCCCGTACCCAGTACCCTCGCTCTTTCAAATAGGAAACCAAGTGGTGGCCAATAAAGCCTCCTGCTCCTGTTACAAGTACCTTTGTCTGGTTTGGTGGGCTCATTGCCGTGGCTCCTTCGCTGCAGCAGGCGTCTGTCCCATTGCCTTATCGCAATGTCCCAGTTCCCTAAGCAGGTCTGGGCCAACGCCTACGGTAAGATAATCGGCTGTCTTGCTGAAAACATCACGGGGTAGAATGCGCCAGCAATCCACTAGAACCGGCCTCGTTGAAGTGTGGTTGAGGTCTTCAGGCTGTAGAGATTTGAATTCCTCCCAAGGCGTGGTGATAGCGAGGACGTTGACCTGGCGAGCACACTCCTGCATAGACGAACAAAAAAGCACCTTCCCGCTGAGTTCCTGCTTAGCGTTGTCTAGGGCAACCGGGTCATATACTGCCATACGGCAACTTCTCCTGAGGAGACTCTGAGCCAAAAGCAGGCCTTGAGACTCCTCAATTACATTGGTCCCAGGCTTATAGGAAAGCCCAAGGATCCCCACCATTCCTCCATGAGGAAGCCTGGATAAAATCAGGTTCTCGAGGCGCTGTACCTGCCTCCGGTTGACCAAATCTGTTGCTTCTGCCAGAACGGCGTCGACGCCACACCGCCGGGCTAAGTTTGCAAATGCGACATTATCACGGGGGAAACAGGGGCCTCCGTAGCCCAAGGCTGCCTTGAGGTATTTGCTGCCAATGCGTGTATCGCGTCCTAATGCGGCTGTTACCACCTCGACGTCAGCCCCGGGCAGCCGCTCAGCCAGCTCCGCCAGCATGTTGGCATACGAAATCTTGGTTGTTACAAATGTGTTTACTGCCAGCTTTGTTAACTCCGCATTGACGAAGTTCATTCTTCCCACAGCAGGGTTGTTCAGACAAATTCCTTTATATATCCTGGCCAGTATGTCGCCGGAGCGAGGATCGGATTCACCAATTAGGACCATATCCGGGTTACGCATGTCCCGTATAACGCTGCCCAAAGCAATGAATTCCGGGTTATAGCAAAGTCCGAAGTCCTGCCCGCATTTTTTCCCGGATACACTTTCCAACAAAGGCAACACTACACCACCGGTAGATCCTGGAATTACCGTACTGGTGAGCACCACCAGATGGAAGTCCGCCCGGTGGCGTAACCCTCGTCCGATTGCTTCCACAGCCCGCAAGACGTAGCGCAAGGAAAAGCTTCCATCCGGCTCGGAAGGTGTGGGAGTGACGATAAAGGTTACTTCCGCCGCAGCCACTGCGCCTTCACAGTCTACAGTGGCCGAAAGGCGAAGGCGGTTGGCTCGAAACAGTTCCTCCAGGCCTAGCTCTTTGACAGGTGGTCTGCCTTCGTTGACCGCCCGGACAACTTCAGCGTTCAGATCCACCCCGACAACCGTGTGACCAATGTCGGCCAGCACGGCTGCCATCGCGGAACCCAATTTTCCCAACCCGACTACAGCAATCCTCATGATGAGACAGCTCCCTTACTTGCCAAACGGTGGGGAACTGGAAGATCCAAACGGGCAGTATACAGTAAGCCTTCGGTCGCCTGCTATCATCATCAACAGCATGCGGCATTCAGACACGCCACTTGTGAGCATTGTGACACCCTCTTATAACATGGGCTCTTTCCTTGCAAAGACCATTGAAAGCGTCCTAAGCCAGGACTATCCTCGCATTGAATACATTGTCGTGGATGGCGGGTCGACCGATGGAAGCCTGGAAATTCTGAAACGCTATCAAGGACGGCTCCGCTACGAATATGGACCCGATCAAGGCCAAGGCGACGCCATCAACAAAGGATTCTTGCAGTCCCATGGCCAGATCTTCGCCTTCCTGAATGCCGATGACACCTATCTCCCTGGAGCTGTCAGCACAGCCGTACGCTATATGCTCGCCAACCTAGGGTATGCGGGCGTATATGGGGAAGCGTACCTCGTGGATGAACACGGTACCATACTGCGTCCCTATCCCACACGGGATTTCGACCCGGAACTGTTAATTAAAGAATGTTTCATTTGCCAGCCTGCGGTTTTTCTTTGGCGCGAGGCATTTATTGAAGCAGGTATGATAGACCCCACCCTCCGTAATGGCATGGACTACGACCTGTGGTTCCGCATCGCCAAGAAGGCTCGTCTACTCAGAATCGGCGATTACCTAGCCACCAGCCGGATGCACCAAGGGGCCAAAACACTCCGGGAACGGCTCTCGGTCTACAGCAACGCAATCTGCGTTGTGCGCAGACATTGCCGCTACGTTCCCTTCTGTCACATTTACGCTTACTGCTGCTCTCTTTTGGATAAACGCGATGGTTTCTTTGAACCCGTGCCGCCTTCGCTCGCCAAGTTTCTTCTGGCGGTGTTATACGGTTCGGGGATCAACTTCAGACACCTCTGGCGATTCTGGGCAGAGGCGCTAAGGGATGGTTGCAATGCTATCAAGCGCGGCGCTTGGCCCGCGAGAGCTTGAACCGCCGCCTTGTTTAGGGCATCACACGCAAAGGGAAGCTTTGCAAGTCTACACCGGCTCCGGGGATTTCCACGCGGATATTAATCTGGTATTCCCCAACATGCACAGCCCTGGGAACACCGCTTAGTACCCCCGTCTTTGGGTCCAATTTCAACCATGCAGGGTCCACATTTCCGCATCTCGGCAACTCTTCCACAAGGCTAAATTTTGGCTGGTCAGCATCCCAGAAAGCTGCCTGGTAGGACTCCTCGGGCGGAAAACTGCGATAGGTCAGATCACCGATTGAGGAAATAGTTTTCACTTCGTAACGATAAGGAACCCCTACTTTGGCTTCCGTCGGAGGCTTCGAATAGATCCATGGTCTGGGTGCTTCAACGTAGTCCGAAGGTCCGCTACGGATTCCTCTGGCATCGACGGCAACAACCCGGTAGAAGGCATGTACAGGGTTCAAGACAAGCCGCGGCGCTGTAGTTCTGGCAAGCAAATTCGCGGGGAAGGTCACCGTGCGCTTCCCCGGAAACAGACCCCGTACCTGCTGGTTGCCAACGTTCACTTCATAGGGCACGTCACTAACCGAGAACCCTTTTTCGTTACTCACATAAACCAGGTAAGAAACGGCGGCCCGGCCTTTAGGATTCGGGTTCCATAGCAGAACGCCTCCGTCTGCTGTCCTTTCCATGCGGAGACTCAAAGGCACTCCGGGGCCCTGGGGAACGAAGCTCCATGTTGAACTCCATGGGCTCCAGACTCCTTTGTCGGTTTTCGCGCGAACATGCCAGTAATAGTGCTTTCCGGGGTTTAGTAGCCCCGCTTTCCGGGTAAGAAAACTGGGAGGGTTCTCCGTCGCAGGCACCATTTGCTCAAAAGCCGAAGATAGTGCCCAACGCAAGGCTGGATCATCACTGAGTTGAAAAAAGTACGCCACAATCCTGTCGCCTTCAGGATGCACAGGAGCTTTCCAGCGCAAGGTTAGTTGTGTCCCGTCGACTTGCGCGCCATCTGTTGGGAAAACAGGTTCAGGTGGAGGGGGAGGTGGTGTAGGCCATGAGCGTTCCACCCACTGAAACGTTATGCACACCGAACGCGGGCCACGGGTCTCATCGGAATAGCGTACGATATTCTCACCCAACTCAAGCGAGGGAAGGCTCAGCGGCGCCATCTGTAGGTCATTTTCAACTCGCAGAGCATCTATCCCGGCGTCAGTGGGAGCTGACTGCGCATGAAGGTTGGCGCGGATCCAGTAGCGATACCTGGCCGGTCCAGGGGCCGAAAAGAATTTGTCCAAATCCACCTGCACTTCTCCCTGAAATGCACCCGCTGTCCGGAAGACCTCTTGCCAGCTAAGGCCATCAATGGAAACCTGGAATACACAGGAACCGCCAGCTTTTGTTCCCAGCCTAGCCCTCAGATTCCCACCCACGATGACATACGGAGTCTCGATCGTCCAGACAAGCGAACCGGTGCTGCTCGCTTTAACGGGGTGGATGGCAGGTTCAGAAGAGACCTGCGCCCAGGCAATTCCCTCTGCCTGTACACCTGAGCGCGCTGCCGGATTACGGAGCGGAGGCGCGTATATCCATTTCCCGTTGCATAAAAGCGCCCAAGCATCTTCGCCCCAATGCTCGCGTAAATGAGGCGACTTCATTGAATAAAGTCCCTCGGCCACGTAGTGGAGCTTGCCCACATTGCCCCAGCGCCATTCCAGGGATTCGCCCGGGCGTAGCCGGAAATTCATCGTGTGGCCTATATGAGATGGGAACTCGCCACTGCGTGGACCGTCATACGAGTACAGCGCAGCATCAGTCTCATCCTCAACCGTCCTTTTGATCAGGTCGTGATCGCGCGCTACATCCCGATCGCTGGCGATGGTTTCGTTATCTCGCTGCAGAAAAATCATGGCTTCGTCCGCATCGAGAAGGTGCCAGGCTCCCTCGTACCAAGCCTCAGACACACAATGACCGTTGGGAAAACCTCTGCGCACTTTGAGGCCTGCTAAACGCCAGAGGTCCATGAGCGCGGGGGCATTATCACCGCATAAGGCGTACCCGTAGACGTTGAAGAGTTTGACAGGATCGCGCACCTCAAAATCGCCTGTTGTTGCGTGAAAACGGTGCGTTCTGACGAATTCGTAAATCGCGCGGGCCCTATCACGGTCTGTCATTGTGGCAGGGTTGCCATAACTGCGTAAGGCCTCAGCGACTATGGCCTCGGCGGTTCGCCAGTCACGCTTGTCGTTGACAATGACCCATGGGTTTACAATCTCGGTGACCCCAATATTCTCAAGCCGCACAAGGCGCATCGGTTCAAAGCCTTGTTTCCAGGGTTTGTAGATCACGGGGTCCCTTGTGTTGATTCCGTCGACTGTACCCGCCATCCGAATGCGGTATTGGTGCGGTGAGGAGGTTAGGACTTCGACATGACTACGGGGTGTTTCTCCGGGCGGCGCCTGAGTCGCTAACAGGTTGAGCACGAATAGACTGACAGCTATGCAATGCGAAACAGATCCACTGAGTGAATTCACCATGTTTAAAGCATATATCCTGATATAATTCGAGGTTACGAGATTAAGGAGATTGGCATTTATGTCTCACAAACTGACTCGTCGCGGGTTTATATTGGCCTCAGCTCCAGCTATACTTCCGGCCTTAGGCGCCAATGACAGACTGAAAGTCGGGTGGATCGGAACCGGCACGCGCGGCAACTACGTCATGGCTCGAATGTACGATGCCGTGCCTGAGTTAGTTGAAGTAACGGCGGTCTGTGACACGTATCAGGGCAATCTGGCCAAAGGCAAAGACCAGGTGCAAACCAGGGGCGGCAATACCCCGAAAACGTTCGTGGATTACCGGGACTTGCTCAAGGAGCCGGTGGACGTCGTCTTCATAACCACTCCGGAACATCTGCACCATGAGATGGCCATGGCAGCCCTGGCTGCCGGTAAGAACATCTACCTGGAGAAACCGCTGGCTCACACCATCGAAGAAGGTTTCGATATTGTCAGAGCGGCGGAAAAATCCGGAAAAGTAGTCCAAGTCGGGACACAAAACCGCAGCAATTCCTTGTACATCATGGCAAAGGAGCTTGTCGATCAGGGGATGATCGGCGACATCCACTATGTCAGGGCTTACTGGTATAGAAATTCCACCTCCGACAACCCGGCTTGGCGATATGCAATCCCCGCAGACACCAACGAACAGAATACGGACTGGAACCGGTTTTTAGGGCCCGCACCTAAGCGCCCCTTCGATAAGCGGCGCTATTTCCAGTGGCGGTTGTACTGGGATTATTCAGGAGGAATTTCAACAGACCTTCTGGTTCACCAAACTGACATAGCAAACTTTGTCTGTTCGCAGCAGGTCCCCTTTTCGTGTATGGCTTCGGGAGGGATTTATCGTTGGACCGGTCCGAATGATGATCGCGATGTCCCCGACACTTTCAGCGCCATTTACGAATACCCCGACAAGTTTCACATCAACTACAGTTGCTATTTTGGCAATGACCATTTCGGCTACGGTGAAGATTACCTGGGCAACGAGGGCACTATTCAGGTCCTCAACCGGCAGACGCTGCATTTTTACCCGGAAACATTCCGTGGCAAACCTCCTGCGAATGTTGCGGCGCGAAAAGAATTGCATATTGACATTCCCGGCAACGACAATTATGCCGTCCAGGCACACGTGAAAAACTTTATCGAAGCTGTTCTCGGAAAGGCCAAAGTTGTCGCTCCTCCGTCAGTCGGACAACAGGCAGCTATCTCCGGACATTTGGCCACGCTGTCATACCGGAACAATAAAAAGATTTACTGGGACGAAAAGACTAACAAGTATCGCTTTTCATAATTGCTTTTGATAAGATCATTGACCGCAGTGGGGCAGTGGTTTGCCCGCGCTTGCGGTCTTTTTTTGGAGGAATCTGATGGGCACTGTCAAATCCAGCAGGTTAATTGTAGCAGCGATACTTGCAATTCTCGTCTACGGCATGATCGCGGCGATGTTGGGCACGCTGTTGCCACAGCTATCGGCGCGCTTTCATCTGACGCCGGAGCAAAGCGGCAACGTAGCTTTCGCCCAGGCGGTCGGCCTGATCATCGCATCGCTTTTGGCAGGACCGCTTGTGGACAACAAAGGCAAAAAAACCGGCCTGGTTCTGTCGCTAATTATGATCGCCGCTGCGTTGTTCTTACTTCCCAACGCAGGAGGATACTCGCAGGTTACGGGTTATATGTTCTTACTTGGGCTCGGTGGCGGCATCCTGGTTACTTCGGGCAACGCTTTAGTCAGTGACATCAGTCCCGAGCGCCGTTCTTCCACATTAAATCTGCTCAACCTTTTTTTTGGGCTGGGCGGATTGTTAACTCCTTTGATTGGGGGCAGACTTTTCGCGGGCAATGGAGTCGCCTTATGTTACTTTGTGGCCATTCTCACTGTGGGCACGCTTATGGTGAACTTCTTGACCGAGATGCCCCCGCCCACAGGAGAGCGGGGTTTCCGGTTGTCTGAATTGGGAATCATCGTCGGTAATCCGGCCCTTTACCTGCTGTCTTTGATGCTGTTCTTGTATGTGGCCTGCGAGGTTGGCGTCTGGAATTGGCTCGCCAAGCATTTAATCGCCCAAGGAATCGCCGAAAAAGAAGCGCTAACCATTCTCTCGCTCGGCTTCGCGCTCGGATTGCTGATAGGGCGCGTGGTAGTTTCGCGCATCTTGATTAAAGTCCGGCCTGTTACTGTCACCTTGTACGCCTCGCTATTTATGGCGGTAACCACTTTCCTTGCGTTGCAAACCACCAGTACGGCCGTAGCCTGGGTGGCGGTGTTTTGCGCTGGTCTTGCCATGGCCCCCGTATTCCCGACTACCCTTGGCATGACCGGAGACGCATTTCCCAGGGCCACGGCTACGGCCATGGGAGTGGTGATCACCTCGGGCTGGATCGGTCTGGCCGTCAGTTCTAAAATCATTGGCGGCATCGCCGGCGGGGAGGACCAAAAGCTCAAGACCGCATTGCTTGTGCTGCCCGCTTTCTCCGTTCTGATGGTCATTGTGAACCTGATTCTGCGGCTGCTTTTGGCCAAACGGGAAAATGCAGCGTCGGCATAATTATATTCTGCGAGCGAGCCGGACACGGTTCGCTCTCCAATTGAAGCGTGGCGAGCAAAAGACGTCATAACGTCTGGGCGCAAATCGGCGAGTACATGTCGCTGGCGATGCTATTGCCCATTTGCACGCTGATTGGTTACGGAATGGGGCGATATCTCGACAAAGTCTTCGGAACTACCTTTTTGACTCCGATTTTCTTGATATTTGGTGTAGCGGCTGGATTTTTGGAGGTAGTACGGCAGGTACAAAAGGATACCAATAACCATAACAATGGACGCGGCTCTGTATAAACGCGCAGTCCGGCGTATGCGTGTCTTTATGCTGGTGATCAGCGCTGTGGGCACTGTAGCCGCATTGGTGATGAAAGGCC
>Ga0207433_10012109_pt1 | contig 12970 bp, 8 predicted proteins | sample YelNatPaOPGAMG01_FD_187559 | JGI IMG/M metagenome (GOLD analysis project Ga0207433, IMG submission 187559) | Hot spring thermophilic microbial communities from Obsidian Pool, Yellowstone National Park, USA - OP-RAMG-01 (SPAdes) (version 3) | ecosystem: Environmental > Aquatic > Thermal springs >... | reverse complement strand
ATAAAAATGAAATAAAGGTAGAATATTTATTAACTCCAACGGAAGTAAAACAAATTGATTCTAATTGGACAGATATCCCAGGTTCTTCTCCTGGTTGGGACTTTAATCCTGTTCCAAACTCCGAAATTCTTCTCAAACGTGTCATAGAATCCACATCCAATGAAGGCGATTTAGTTATGGACTTCTTTTTAGGAAGTGGGACGACAACAGCAGTAGCCCATAAGCTTAAAAGAAAATGGATTGGCGTGGAGACGGGAGAGCATTTTTACACAGTAGTTTTGCCAAGAATGAAAAAGGTTTTATCTTATGATAAATCAGGGATTTCAAAAGAAAAGGATGTTAAAGAAAAATATAATGAAAAAACAGCAGGTGGTTTTTTCAAATACTACGAACTTGAACAATACGAAGATACATTGAGAAGAGTAAAATACGAGGACTCGGATTTATTTGATAACCCTTATGAAGACCCATATAACCAATATATCTTTATGAAAGACCTGAAAATGCTTGAAGCTCTTGAAATTGACTACGAAAATGACAAAGTTAAAGTTGATTTATCAAAACTCTATCCAAACATTGATATTCCCGAAACCCTTTCAAATCTACTTGGCAAGTGGATAAAGAGAATAACATCTGATTATGTAGAATTTGAAGATGGAGAGAAAATTAATATAAAAGATTTGGATTATAAATTAATTAAACCTTTAATCTGGTGGTGAAATGGTGAAGGTATTTCTCCAAGATATGATTGATGATTTTAGATTTGAGGACTTACCCCCCAACTGGAATTCCTTTGATTTTGAGAGCTTTTCAAGGAATAAAAAACTCTGGGATTATCAACAAACCGCACTGAAAAATGCGATAAAAGTATTATGGAAATATTACGAGGATTTCGTTGATTATAAAGAAGGTGAAAAATTAGAAGTAAATCAAGAGAGAAAACAAAAATTTTTCAATTGGTATAAAAATAATGGATTGGATGGAAATTTAGATATCAAGTTAGATAAGAGGAAAAGTAATATTTATCGCCTTCTAACGGAGTATTACCCTGTAGAAAACGGGAAAATATTCTACGAGAATTTTATTAACCGAATGAGCTTCTGGATGGCAACAGGTAGCGGTAAAACCCTTGTAATTGTTAAACTTATCCAGATTCTAACAGAGTTAATCCGAAGAAAGGAAATTCCTCCCTATGACATTTTGGTTTTAACCCACAGGGATGACTTGATAGAGCAACTTAAAAGGCATGTAGATGAATTTAACTATGATAATGAGCCAAAAATAATTTTGAAAGAACTGAAAGAATATCCAGAGGTTAAAAGGCAAAATGTGTTGCTCGGAATAACTGTATTTTATTACCGCTCTGATAATCTCAGTGACGAACAAAAGGAGAAAATTATTGATTTTAAAAATTATGATGATAATGGCAAATGGTATATATTCCTGGACGAGGCACACAAAGGCGATAAAGAGGAATCCAAAAGACAGCATATTTACTCAATTCTCTCAAGAAACGGATTTCTATTTAATTTCTCAGCCACCTTTATAGACCCAAGGGATATAATCACCTGCGCTTTTGAATTTAACCTTTCAAGTTTTATAACATCTGGATACGGAAAACACATCTCCATTTTAAAGCAAGAAATAAGGGCATTTAGAGATGATGCATTTTGGAAACATAACATTAAAGAATGCGGATATGTATACGAAGGTGTTTCTCCTCCGAATAAATGTCCGAGATGTAAAAAAAGTGTAGATAGAAATAGATGGGAAAAAATTAAAGAGGATTATAATAAAGAAGAAAAACAAAAAATAGTTCTGAAATCCTTAATTCTTTTGACCTATGTGAAAAAATTTTATGAGAAAATCAAAGCAATCAGGCAAGACCTGTATCACAAACCAATGCTTTTAACGCTCGTTAATTCTGTTAATACCAAAGACGCTGACCTTAAGATGTTTTTTAGAGAGATTGAAAAAATTGGGAAAGGAGAGATTGAGGGTGAAATCTTCAATAAAGCTCTAGACGAATTATGGGAGGAATTAAAACAAGAACCCGAGTTTATGTTTGAAAATGAGAAATTAAAAATGGATGAAGGAATCTTTAAAAAAATAACAAAACAAGATGTTTTGAAGCATGTTTACAATTCTGACTCAACAGGAGTAATTGAGGTATTAGTTAGACCTTCTGATAAGAAAGAATTAGCTTTTAAATTGAAAACAAGCGATAGACCATTTGCATTGATAAAAATAGGTGATATCTCCGGATGGTTAAAAGATGAACTCGCAGGATATGAGGTTCAAGAAAAATTTGAGGATGAAAGTTATTTTGAGAATTTAAACAGGGAGCACTCCGAAATCAACATCTTGATGGGCTCGCGTGGTTTTTACGAGGGCTGGGATTCCAACAGACCGAATGTGATTAACTTTATCAATATCGGGATAGGAGAGGAGGCAAAAAAGTTTATTCTTCAATCGGTTGGAAGAGGAGTAAGGATTGAACCTGTAAAAAATAAAAGGAAGAGGTTATTACAAATTTATAATGCAAAAGAAATAGATGAAGAACTGTTCAATAAAATCAAAGATAAGACTTTGCCTGTTGAAACCCTTTTTATTTTCGGAACAAATAGAAATGCCCTAATTACAGTTGTTCAAGAACTGGAGAAGGAAAGAAAAAGGGAAGGAGAGCATCAGCTTTCTCTTTTTATAAATTATGAAGCAAAAGGAGATAAACCTTTATTGGTTCCCATTTATAAATCTGCAGACTACCCTCTCTTGAAGAAAAAAGAGCAAATAAAGTTTGAGATTTCAAAAGATGATTTTGAACTTCTCAAGAAGTTCTGCGATTTCATACAAGATGATAGAGTGCTTTTGATGAGGTATAACGCAGAGCCAGTAAAAATAAAACTTTTGAGGGAGAATCTAAAGGAAGAAAGCAATTTTAAGTTTGGCAATAAAAGTTTTAAAAATATTGATTTGCTAATTCAACGATTTTTTGATTACCTTAGTGTAATTCCAAAGGAGTTTGATAAACTTAAAGAATTAGAGGAAGAGATAAGACATTTTAAAAATATCAAGGTATATTTGAAGGATATAAGTGAGATACAAAAGAAAATTGAGAGCGTGAAGGAGTATCCAAACAAAGTAAGGGAACTGGAAGAACAATATGGAAAAATTCCGCATGAGGAATATATCCAAAAAATACGTGCTATAAAAAGCGAAGATGAATTTGAAAGTGAAAGTAAAAAAATTAAAATCAAGCATATTGCCAATCACTACTACCTTCCGCTTATCATTTCTGAGGATGAAAAAATTGACTACATTCAGCATATCATTAAGACAAGAAGTGAGAGAAAATTCATAAATGACTTGGAAAACTATTTGGCAAAACCGAATAACAGGTTTAAGGAATTTGACTGGTGGATGTTTAGTAAGATAGATGAAAGTTTAGACGAAGTTTATATTCCCTATTATAATCCCAAAGCAAATAATATCAGCAGGTTTTATCCTGATTTCATTTTCTGGTTAAAGAAAGGGGATAACTATTTCATTGTATTTGTTGACCCAAAGGGGACAGAACATACAGATGCTTACAGAAAAATTGATTGGTTTAAAAAATTATTTGAGGAGGACGGGAAAGAAAAGGTTTTTAATCATAACGGATTTAAAGTCAGAATAAAATTACAATTAAAACCGGAGGATGTGTCAAAAGCCCTAAACGAGTATAAACACTACTGGTTTGATAACATAGGGAAAATGTTAGAAGAGTTATTATTATAATGTGTTTAAATTTATAAAAAAACAGCGAACTTTTGGGGTTTTATTGCCCTTTAGCCTTCTATTCCTTTTAATCCTCTTTTTTTAAAAACTCCTCAAGAACTGCAAGTTTTTTGCTTTGTTTCTGTTTGAGCGTATGTAGAAGTTCACGGAAATTTTTTAAATTTGAATTTATAACAGCATGAAGTTTATTGGCGTCCGCAGGTAGATTATAATCCTTTAAATCAATGTTTGACTCTTTTACTGCTTTTAGAATCCATTCTTCAAGCCTCGGACACAGGACTATGAGGAAATTTCTACGAAAACTGTCATAGTATAATTTTACCGATTCTTCTTCATCAAGATACTCCAATTTTTTTATATACGGAGGTTGAGCGGATTGAGGGTCTTCATCTACAAGCCCTTTTGCGTGATAGTCATTTTCCAATCTCTTACACACGCCTGTCTTGCCTCCCGCATGGACTATTTTTTCATCACCTTTTATGGTTATCACCAGTTCACGGTCTGGTTTGCATTCTACATATACCATTTGTTTTTAAAGCAAACCATCAATGTTAAAGAAAGCGTCCATTTCGTAATGAAGGATTTTTTCCTTTTCTTCCTTACTCAATGATTTTACTTTTGTTTGATAGTCTTGAAAGTATGTGATGAAAATTTCAACCTCATCTTCAGGGGTTTTTTCTAACACAGAAAGGAGAAAGTAGGGATTGTGAGTGGAAATAAGGTATTGATTTCTTCTATCTCCTGCTATTCTTTCCGCAAGGAACTTGGTGTAATAAGGGAAAGAATGGGCTTCCGGTTCCTCAAGAACTATTACTGAGTTTTTGTTTGTTTCAATTGCGGTGATGTAAAAAATAATTCTCTGCAATGTATCTGAAATTGTAGAATAGGGATAGGAAAACACAATATCCTCAATCTCCTTTTGAACCTCTATTTTATATTCCTGCGGTTTTAATACTATTCTCAAACCGAACTCACTAAATATATTTGAAATGAGTTTCTTCAAATCCCTGTTTATTTGAAGTAGGAACAAAAGATTTTCTCCAGATGGAGGCAAAAGGAAATCAAACTGCTGAACTGTAAACTCCTTCATAACCTCAAACCTGTAGAATTTAAAAGACGAAAAGATGTCAATGGTCCCTACTCCCCCTTCCCCGTTATAGGAGAGGTCAAACAACTTAAATTGAGATTTCCTGCCCTCCTTTTCTATCCATCCAGAACCGACAAATCTTCCATTTTCAAACCGGATTTCACCGCCAAATATATTTTCCTCATCCCTTGCTATTATCTCTATTTTTTCATGGAGCTCGCTGTCGTAAAACAAATTGCCCATGTTTTCAAACCTTACAAAATTCCTGGTTTTACCGGCTTTGCCAAAAGAAAAAAGTGAGAGAATTCCAATACCTTCAAGGATGTTTGACTTTCCGCTATTGGGTCCTCCTATGAAGATGTTCACCCTTTTACAATTCAGCTCAAGTTGCTTTATTGATTTAAAGTTTTTTATTTCCAACCTCTTTATCATCTCAGCCCTTTTTCTATTTAATAATACAATCCTTTGATTGTCAATTTTTATGGTAAAAATCCATTTCCGTTGCATATTTTATTTGTTATAGTAAAATAGAAGAAGGATGAGAAACCTTATTTTAATTTTTATCGTCTTGATGGGCGGTATGTTTTATCTGTTACACTACAATCCAGAACCAATTATTTTCAAATTTGGAGGGAAGGAGATAAAAACATACATTCCAATTCTCACGGGCGCATCTTTTCTCGCGGGTGTTATATTCTCCTTTCTTCTTCAGCTTTTCTCCATAATTTCAGATTGGACATACAACACATTCATGAAATGGAAAACCGCAAAGGAAAGAAAGGCAATGCGCCTCCTTTCTTCAGCAAAGGAGGCTTTTGAAAGGGGAGATGTTGAAGAGGCTTTAAGAATAGTTAAGGAATGCATGGAATTGAAAAGCAGTTCCCCGGATGTGGCAATTTTTCTCGCAAAACTGAAAATGGCTACCAATTCAATTGACGAAGGTATTAAGATATTGAAGGATGAAATTTCAAAGGAGAACCCATCTTTAGAGGCAGTCCTTTTGTATCTTGACCTTTCATTAAAGGAAGAACTTCCTGATGCAATTGAAATAGGGAGAAAGAAACTTTCTAAAGATAGCAGGTCCCCTCTTCTGTTAAGAGCAATGGCAAGAGCCTGTGACAGGTATCATCTTCACGATGAGGCAATTGAGTATCAGAAGAGATTGCTGAAGATTGAAGGGTGGGACAGGGAGACAGAGAGGGGATTCTATGCTTACTTACTTTTCAGGAGCGGGGAAGAGAAGCTGAATTCCGGTGATGAGGAAGGAATAAAACTCATTAAAAAATCTATGGACTTTCTTCCCTATTTTACCCCGGCTGTTAATGAACTTATAAAAATTTATGTTAAGAACGGAGATGTAAAAAAGGCAAAAGGACTTGCGGAGGAGGCATTCAGCAAAAACCAGTCCCATTTTATCCTCTTATCACTGGAAAAGGAGCTTCTTGATGCAAATATGCCTGCTGAAGCAATTGAGTTTTACAACGAACTTTATGAAAGAGTAAATGACCCGGCACTCAGATTTCTCACCGCAAGGCTTCTTTTAAAACTTGAGATGATAGAGCCAGCAGAGGAGATTTTGAAGGAAATTCCTCAGGAACTGGCGGAGACGACTCCGTTCAGGTATCTCTCTGCAGTTCTATCTTCAAGAAAGGGTGATATTTCTTACGGGTATAGAGTTATGGAAAATATAATAGAAAACGGATGTTTTAGTATGTGGAGATGCAGGGTGTGTAAATGGAAAGGAAGTGCATATACTCCTATATGTCCTAATTGCAGGGGTGTGGATTCAATAAGGATGGAAGTGGTATGATAAAATTTTTGCTAAAAGTTATTTTGTTCTTCATCCTTGCTATCTTTGTCATCTATCTATTTGAAACAGGAACGATAAAAAAGGGATTGGATTACATATTCAAAAAGACAAATGTTGAGAAGATAATTGATAAGGGGGAGAAAAAAATTAAAGAGGAGATAAAAAAGAAGGTTGAGGAGAAGTTACCTGAGAAAAAAGAGGTTGAAAAATATGAAGAAGAGGAGAGGAAGAGGATAGAGGAAATAATCAAAAAGGGTTCCCCTTAGGTCGTTTCTTCCTTTGTCTCCCCTTGAGAAGGGCGGGAAAAAGGAATAAAGAATTCTTTCAAAAATCAAACCTATATCCTTCCGCCTTAAGCCTTCAGCCTATTAAAAGATGAACACCTCTCCAAGTTTTTTCAAGGGGGAGATTTATAAAATAATAAAAAATTTACGAAAAATTTTAGATAGAAAACCCTTCCCAACCTTCCCTTATGAAGGGAAGGAGCAAAGGAAAGAGATCAGATAAAATCCTCCCCAACCCTCCTTTACGAAAGGAGGGAGTAAGGTTGGGGACAACAAATCGGAAAAGGGAAGGAGCAGAGGGAAAATGTCAGATAATTTCTTTCCAGCCTTTCTTCTAACCCCTGGACTAAGAAAATGAAGAATTCACCTTTTTTAAGAAGCTACAGTGGGAGACAATTCAGAAAAATGTAAAAGGTTAACAAAAATTTATGAGGAAAATGGGTAAAAATTTGATTACTCATATACCTTTTCTTCCTCTGCGTGGGCTTCCGCAGCATCCTCTTCCACATTTCTTGAGGGAGGTTTTTCTATCCCGAGAACTTCCCTGTAGTATTCGTGCTGAATTATAAGGTTCATAATCTCACTCGTTCCTGTCCATATAAGTCCAATTCTTGCATCTCTCAAAGCCCTTTCAATGGGATAGACATTTGTGTATCCTATCCCGCCCATAATCTGCATGGCGTTGTTTATCACTTCCCATGCTGTCTCTGTGGCAAACTTTTTTGCTTCCGAGACAAGCCTTCTTGTGTATCCCGTATTACCGAATTTATCAACAGCGGAAGCGGCAAAATAAACGAGTCCTCTTACTGCGTCAAGCTTTGTAATGCTTTCTGCAACTTTGAAACTTACTGCCTGAAACTCACGAATTTTCTTACCAAAAGCCTTTCTTTTCTCGCTATATCTTGTGGCTATTTCAAGGCAACTTCTCGCTCCTCCTATCGCTCCGGCTGCGGAGGTCATCCTTTCGGGTATCATCATCTGATAAAATATCTCTGCACCCTTGTTCTCACCATAAAGGATATTTTCTGCAGGAACCTTTGTATTTTTAAAAATAATCCTTCCCGCGCCACCCCCTCTTGTTCCGAGAAGCCCGTAAAGATACTTTACTTCTACTCCCATATCCCTTTCTACTATAAATGCGCTTATAGATTTATGAGGATGAGAAGGGTCGCCGGTTCTGGCATAAACAAGAAATATATCTGCTCCCTCTGCTCCTACCACAAATCTCTTCTGTCCGTTCAGAATGTAATAATTTCCTTCCCTTTTTGCTACAGTGGTTGCGCCAAAAAAGTCTGAACCTCCCCTCGGTTCTGTAAGTGCTTCTGCACAGAAGATTTCTCCCTTAAGAAGGGGCTTGAGGTACTTTTCCTTTTGTTCTTCTGTCCCAAAAACATTTATGGCTTCCCCGACAATGCTTACCAGCGAATAAAGGCAGGCAAGGGATGAGCCAAGAACACCTACTTCCTCAAGGGCAATAATTTCGTCAGTCCACTTTAATTCTCTTCCACCGTATTTTTTGGGGAATCTGAGTCCGAGGAGATTTCTCTGGGCTGCAGAAACCACATACTCCCCGGGATAGCGAACTTTATCTGCATCCATGTCTATCAGTAACTGCTTTGGCACCGATTTAACGAATTCCCTCACTTCCTCCCTCAATTTTTTCTGTTCTTCAGTTAAAAGTGGTTCAATCATGTATTCATTTTAATAATTTTCTACGAGAAGTTCAAAATAAGCCCTTGGATGTGCGCAGGCCGGACATTTTTCAGGAGCCTCTTTTCCTTCGTGAATATATCCGCAGTTTCTGCATTTCCATTTTACAACTTCATCCTTTTTGAACACCCTGTTCTTCTTCACATTTTCAAGAAGGGCAAGATACCTTTTCTCATGTTGCCTTTCTGCTACCGCAATTGCTCTGAATACACTTGCAATCTCAGGAAAACCCTCTTCATCCGCAATTTTTGCAAATTCCGGATACATCTTTGTATGCTCATAGTTTTCTCCTGCTGCAGCCGATGCGAGATTTTCTGCTGTGCTTCCAATAATTCCTGCAGGAAATGAGGCTTTTACTTCTGCTTCTCCGCCCTCAAGGAACTTGAAAAGCCTTTTAGCATGTTCCTTTTCATTATCAGCAGTTTCAAGAAAGATGGCAGAAATCTGTTCAAACCCTTCTTTTTTCGCCTGAGAGGCGAAGTATGTATACCTGTTCCTCGCCTGTGATTCGCCTGCAAAGGCAGTTAAAAGGTTCTTTTCTGTTCTTGTTCCTTTTAGACTCTTCATAGCTAACCTCCTTTTTTAGTTTTTTTCTATTTTAATAATTCTTTTAAATTTTGTCAAATAAACCCAGCTCTTTGTGTTTTTCGTAAATTTTGTCCGTGAGGGCATCAAGATTTTTAAAATCCTTATCAACAGGCTCTCCTTTTACAAGGACAGAGCCAAGATATTCTGCCTTTAAATTTGTGAGGAAGCCTTTTACCTGTTCTTCTGTCCTTCCTCCCCATCCATAAGAACCTATTAAAGAAAAGAATTTCAATTTCGGTCTGAGCACATTCATCAGGGAAAGCGGTAATAAGATGGCTGGATGAATGCCTGTTAATACCGTGGGTGAGCCAACCACACAGGTGCATGCATCAACTAAAGCCATTGTAAATTCTCCGATGTCGGATTTTATGATATTGAAGGGTTTCACCTTTATTCCCTTCTCCGAGAGTTTATCGGTCAGGTATTCTACCATTTTAAATGTGCTTCCATACATTGATACATAGGGGATTATTACTTCATTTTTAACATTATCAGATGTCCAGTCTCTGTATGCGTCAAGTATAAAAGATGGATTGTTGTAAACGATTCCGTGACTTGGGGCTATAATTTCAATATCCAGAGTGCTTATTTTCTGCAGGTGCTTTTTTATGTTCTCTCTAAAAGGCATCATTATCTCCGCATAATACCTTTTTGCGGATTCTAAAACCTTAGGCTCATCTACTGGAAAGATATCGCCGGTTGCAATGTGAGAGCCGAAGAGGTCGCAGGTAAAAAGAATTTTTTCCTCTTTAAGGTAGGTGAACATTGTTTCGGGCCAGTGAACCCAGGGAGCCATTATAAACTGAAGGGTTTTATCTCCTAAAGAGATGGTTTCGTTATCGGTTATTATTAAAAACTTCTCTTCAGGGATGTGATAAAAATTTACCAGCATTTCTTTGCATTTCTGATTTGTTACTACTTTTGCTTCTTTATATATTTTTAAAAGGGTTGGAATGGCACCGGAGTGGTCTCCCTCAGCATGATTTGCAATAATGTAGTCAATTTTTTCTACATTCAGTTCTTTGAGATGTTCTATGAGTTCGTTTTCTCTTGGTGGATAAACACTGTCTATAAGGGCGGTTTGCTTGCTTCCTCTGATCAAGTATGAATTGTAACTTGTGCCATCAGGAAGAGGAATGAGTTCATCAAAGAGCCTTCTGTCCCAATCTATAGCGCCCACAAAATACACTCCTTCTTTTATTTCTCTTCCTTTCATGTTCTATCCTCCCATACTCATTAAATTTAATTTTGATATAATTTTTAATTATTTCAATTTTTGGTAAAATCTATCTCCCATTCAAATAAACCCATGTTTTAAAACGGGTTTTTTTAAGGTTAAATTTTACTTGAAATATGAAAATTTTTAAAATATATTGTCAGAGAGGTATATTTTAATGAAGGATATCAGGCTAAAGACGATAGAAATTATAGGGTTTAAATCATTTCCTGAGAGGACAATTATTGAGATTCCAGATGGAATTACAGCGATAATAGGTCCCAATGGATGTGGCAAGAGCAACATTTTTGATGCCATAAAGTGGTGCATAGGTGAACATTCTCTTAAATCTCTGAGAATAAAGTCTTCTGACGAAGTTCTATTTGCAGGGAACGATAAAAGGAAAGAAGTAAATATGTGTGAGGTAGCCCTTACATTAGAGGGGGAAACGGTAAAAAAACTTGAAAGGGTTCCTGAAGTGAGAATAGAGAGGAGATTTTATAGGGGTGGAGAGAGCGAATACTTTATTAACGGTAGAAATGTGAAACTTAAGGACATCCACGATTTCTTTCTTGAGATAGGATTTTCTTCCCATGGCATTGCTATTGTTGAACAGGGAGAAATAACAAGTATAGCAACCGCAAAACCGGAAGATTTGAGGCTCTATCTTGACGAGGCAGGCGGAATAATGAAGTATAAACTGAGATACAGGGAAGCATTGAAGAAACTTGAATGGACTAAGATGGAACTTCAGAGAGTTGACGATGTCCTTTCGGAGGTGAAAAGGCAGATAAATCTTGTTCAGAAGTATGCAAAAAAGGCTGAAAAGGCGAAAAAACTAAAAGAGAGGATAAGGGAATTAGAACTTATTGTGTACGGGCATGAATTCAAGGAAAAGAATAAAAGCCTTATGTCTATAAACTCTATTTTGTTAGAAATAAATGAAAACCTTGTGAAGATGAAAGCAGAAATTTCAGACCTGGAAATGGAACTTGAGAACATTTCATCATCCGTTAAGGATGAGGAAAATTTTATAATTCAAAAAGAAGAAGAACTCAAGACTGCTAAAGAAAGGGAAGATGAACTTCAAAGAGAAATCGCCTCTCTTTATTCATCAATGATTATAAAAGACCAAAAATTTCAATCCCTGTGTAATTCACTTAAAGAAATTGTGGAGAGGATAGAGGTATTGAGAGGAAGGAAAGAAGAACTGGAAAAGGAGAAAAAAGAAATGGAGATGCTTCTCATAAAAGCGGATGAAGAAAGGAAGGAGGTAAGAGAAAGGATAGAAGCCCTGAGATCCAAAATAGAAATTCTGTCCCAGGAATCTTCGTCCCACAGGAATCTCGTTTTTGAACTCTCAAGTTCCGCTCTTAAGATAAAAGGTGAAATGATAGATAAGAGAAGGGATAGGGAATTGAGGTTAAGGGAACTTGATAAGAGGCTTAAAGAGAGAAAGTCAATTCTGGAATCCATTTCAGTTCTGGAAGAGGTTCAGGAATCTCTCAAAAAAGAGAAGGTAGAGGTTGAAACAGCCCTTTCTTCATCAATTGCCAGAAGGGAAGAGATGAGGGGTGAGGTTGCAGCCTTATCACAAAAAATCAAGGGTTTAGAAGACAACCTTTCAAAACTTAAAGAAGAAAGGGAGCAATTGGTTACAAAATGTGAGGCTATTGAAAGGTTAAAGAAAGAGTATGGATTTTATGAAGATGGAGTGAAATTTCTTTTGAAGAATATGGGTGAAAATGGATTTCGCGGAACACTCGTTCAGTCGATTGAAGTAGAAAGGGGATATGAGAAGGCATTTGAATCTGCTGTAAGAGGATATGCAGATGCAATAATTGTTAACGATATAAAAATTGCACTAAAAGGAATAAAGGAGTTAAAAGACAAGGAGGCAGGGGAGGCTGGTTTTTTTGTTCTGAATGGGACCATAAGAAGGGAAAAGCCCGAATTAAATCATCCCGAAATAATAGGAAGGGTTTCTGATTTCATAAGAGCAAAGAATGAATACGGAGAAAAAATAAAGGAAGTTATGAGCGATGTATTTATAGTAAGGGACGCAAGTTTCTTTGAAAGAATTCCCTCTGAATTTGTTCAATATGGTATATTTGTTACGATGGATGGTGATGTATTTGAAAGGGGTTTCCTCCTTCATGGCGGTAAAGGAGTGGGTGGCATTTTTTCAAAGGAGGGAGAACTTAAGGAACTTTCAGAAAGAGTGGAGAAAATGTCCAGTGAAATTTCATCAATTTATGGTGAACTTTCTGAACTTACAGATAAAAAACTAAATCTTGAAAAGGAGATATCAAAGATTGAGGAAAGAATTAAGGAGTATGAAAAAAGAGCTTTTGAAGTCGGACACAATTTTTCTTATAACGAGAAGGAACTGGAACGTCTTCGCACAGGATTGAATGTGGTAGAAGAGGAGATAAACAGGTTTAATGAGGAAATTGACAAACTTTCAGAGGAAGAGAGGAACCTCAATATGAAGTTAG
>Ga0207433_10012106_pt1 | contig 12977 bp, 12 predicted proteins | sample YelNatPaOPGAMG01_FD_187559 | JGI IMG/M metagenome (GOLD analysis project Ga0207433, IMG submission 187559) | Hot spring thermophilic microbial communities from Obsidian Pool, Yellowstone National Park, USA - OP-RAMG-01 (SPAdes) (version 3) | ecosystem: Environmental > Aquatic > Thermal springs... | reverse complement strand
AAAGAAAAAATTGCCAACGACAAAGAGATCAAGCCGAAACGAGTCACAATGTTCATTTTATTATCCCCATTGATTTCGTCTGTGAAAAAGTTGGACTGCTTAAACGGTAGAAGTATTCACCGATTGGCAAGCCCGTCGCATCAAATACAACCGAATGTTCCCCAGAGTTTAATTCTCCATCCACCAGCGTTGCGATTTCATTTCCGTATATGTCGAAGACCTTCAAGGTGACATTGCTGCTGAGGGATGAACCCCTTAGTTGCGAGGGAACGGAGAAGCGAATTTTTGTTGTTGGATTGAACGGATTAGGATAGTTCTGCTCCAAACGATACTCCGTTGGCAAGCTGCCTGGTAGGTGCTCCACGCTGCTGATGAGACCGCCGGCTGATACCAGAAACCCACTTCATTGATGTGGGACGAGCTGCTCGCCACCCCAATTGCCGGCTGACCCACCGTACCAACGATGCGGTGAGTGCTGCCGCTAATGACTGCCCCGCCGCTGCCAAAGACACTTTGCGGCAAGACGTATTGCGTCCAAGCATGCTCGGGGAAGATGTAACCACCTGCAAGGGCAATAATGAAGAAGCCTATTTTCACGAATTTCATTTGTTGATTCCTTTTGGAGAATCTATTTTGAGTTGCTCTAGCTTTGGTTGCTGCATCGTGTCCGGCCTGCGCAACCGCTCGATACCTTTCTCCTCTGGCTGGCCGTACGATTCAGACTGCAAGAAGTAGCCGCGCTCCGACGCGGGCTTGTCGCGCTCCGCCTCGAACGGATGCTGGCGCATGTAAGGATCGCTACGAGCGCCAGTCACCTGCCAAGACACTTCGAGACCCGGTTGGCCGCCGGCGATCCTAAAGCGGTTGTTGGTGACCTTCGCGGCGATGTACACCGGGGCAAAACCGCCGACCGAGGTCAGTTGGTAGCGGAAGTCGCGGTTGATTGCCTCGAACCACTCTGGAAGCACTACCACCGCTTCTCCGTTATCATCGAGGTTCACGTTGCCGCTGTAGACATTGAGCAGCTCGCTCGACTCGATGGCGGCGTGATAGAGGTGGCGATTCTCGGGATCCAGTGGGTGGTTGATCACAAATGATTTCGTGCCCGTGGCCTCGAAGTCACCGTAGACTCTAACCTTGCCGGAGAAGAGCCCGGCGTAGTCGGACCGACCGATGTACCCCAGGGACCAATCGGCTCGTAGCTGCCATACAGCCCGGCAGTGCCGTTGGCGGCAATAAAGGCATGGTACTTGCCGTCATTGCTGTTCACATTGATCTTTCCGGTGGCGGAGGAAACCACGAGCGCCGTGCCGCTGCTCGGATGCGAGACGTTTACGTGCCCGGGGAAGTAGCCTGCCCAGCTCACGCCGCCGACCTGGGCGCCGAGTGCCCCGTAGGCTCCGCCCTGTACACGCCGTATTTGCCGCCGAGGTAGCCAATGTTCCCTGCGCTGGTGTTGCGGCCAAAGACGCCATAGCCGTGGCTCGCGCCGTTGACCCCATAGACACCAGATTTGTCGCTCCCGCTGCTCTCGCCTCGCACACCGCCACCAGTGGAGCTCAGGCCATAGACTCCGTTGCCGCTCGAGGACTCGCCGCGCACACCGGATGGATCCCCGGACCCGTAGACGCCAGCCCTCTGCGCTCCGATATCGCCATAGTTCTGGTTGTTGTTGGTCCCTCGAATGGCCACGCCAGATCCTTCGCCGTAGATAGCAATCCCGGTCCCGGTGTTTACGATCCCAAGCGCCCGATTAGGATCAGATGCAGACCCGCTATAGGGCAACGTCAGTCCGCCTTGTTGGTCGTTGTCCCATACCACGGCGGAGCCGTTGAACTTCAACACCTGGCCAGAGGAAGCTCCTGACCCACTAATTATCGTGTTGGTCACCCCACCGGCGGCCACAGACAGGGTCACATCACCGGAGGTTCCGCCGCCGGTGAGACCACCAGCCGCACTGACGCCCGTGATGTCGCCCACCGGAAAACTCAAATCGGAAGCCTGAATCGTACCATCCTGAATCTTCATCGAGGTGACTGCGGCATCAGCAATTTTGGCCGTGGTCACGGCGTTGTCCGCTACCGACTGGGCATTCAAGCTATACGCCGACGAGGTGAGTGGCATCCGCGGCGTCAGCTCCGGCCCTCCTGCGACTCTCACGCTAAGCCAATAGGGCTTGTCAAAGGGAAGTGCTAAGGCGTTAGCACTGCCCAAGACGACGTTGAATACCCCTTGCTCACCGCAACCAATTGTGTCTCTTCCCACAGTTGAGTTCCGCCTGTTGGAACGTCGTAGAGTTTGAAGGCAATATTGTAATTGCCGTCAGGCACCACTGTCCCACTGGCATCGGTCAAAACCCCTTGGTAGCTGATGGTCTGGTGAATTTGTCCCCGAACGATCTGTCCCGATAAGATCGGGATTAGCATGAGCAAGAGCGCTGTGAGAAGATAAGCCAGAGGCTTATGAGCATCGAGCTCAGTCGTTCTGTGCATAGTTTTTCTTCCTGTTTGAGTTTGAATTGTTAGTGAACATAAATGAGGATGAAATCAAAGCAAGCTTTCATGCTACGTTTTCACTTGTAGGAAACCGTTGGAGACTATTTCAACACCGTCAGCTTCTTAGTAGCTACATACCCACCAGCTTGAAGTCTGTAGAAATACACACCGCTCGTCAGACCGCTCGCATCAAAACTTACAGTGTATCTCCCTGGCTCTTTCACTTCATTGATTAACACCGCAACATCCCGACCGAGAATGTCATACACTTTCAGTGTCACCACCTGCCTGCTTGGCAACGCGAACACTATCGTAGTAGCAGGATTGAACGGGTTTGGGTAGTTCTGTTCCAAGCGATATTCCGTCGGCAGTTCCGTCCCTGCTTGTTGTTCGACACCCGTCGTGAGGCGATTCGGCAAATACCAGAACCCGAAATAACTGCTGTTCGCTGGACTGTTTGTCACACCAATCACAGGTTGACCAACTGTTCCAACGGTCCTGTAACTGCCGCTCGTGAGCACAGCGCCGCCGCTGCCGACTACGCTGAACGGCACCTTATATTGTGCCTGAGCATGCTGATGGAGGAATAACCCTCCAAGAAGAAGGAGGGTAATTGTTGCTTTCATGTGTTTCATGTGTGGACTCCCCATTTGTATGAAGATTGTTCAATCATCTCGCAAAGCGGGAGATGTTACTATGTATCCGGGCATCTCGGCACGACCAACATATTGAAGGTTATCTCCTCTAATAGAGGACTATCGCGTGACGCTGATGAGCATGAGTTCCCACGGAGACAATAATTAACCCTCTACCACAGACCCTTTACTTTTTGCGAATGATGACATCTCTACCTTTTAGAGTAAATGGTTTATTGATGACAAGTGTATTTGCAGAAAAGGTATTATCCGAGCCTGCTTTGAATATCAGTGTGGCGCCGTTAGATGCCTTCGTGACTGCTTCCTCAATATCCTTGTAGGGCGTCCCTGGTGAGCCATCGCCGGATATTGTGTTGCCAACAAACCTTACTACATTCTGGGGGGCAATGCGTACTAAATACCCATGATTCTCAGTTAAGCCTGCAGGTACATTATCAAGAGAATACCAGCCATCACTATTACCCTTCCACCCCATGTTCATTTTAAATTGTCTGTATGGATCAGTTCCCTTGTTATAACCATAGACAACCCAGGCGTGGCCGCCAATCGAATCTGATCCACTAAATCCCACAGGCCGAAGCCACTGAACATCCTCAGTCAATTTGTTGGCAATGTTATCATGTCCGTAGGACGCACTGGTATCATAGCGGAAATTATTCACCAGTGGTTTTCGATTATTAGTTGGATCAACAGTTCGCCACAAATCTGAGCTGGACAACCCGAGTCCAAAGTCCATGTCAAACGCAACTGCTGCGTGATAGCAGAGTGTTGCTACAGCAGCGTCACCGGCATCGGCTGGGTCCGTATGTGTATCCTGCATAAGGTTCCACTGATATGTGGTAGCACCAAAATTAGCAGAGCAGTTCCTGGTAGTGCTGTCGAGCCTATTCCAAAGAGTTTCAAAGGCAGTCAGGTATGCGGAATTAGAGCTAATTCTTTTCGCCGAACGATAAAGGTACCTATCCCAGTAACCACTCATCCGCAGTCTGCCTCCTCCGGCTGAAGTCCATTGGAGACGGTTGTTCCATATTAAGCTACTAGGGATTGACGGGTCACTTGATAAAGATTGCTCATCCCAGTTAGTTCTCCATCGGACAACATAGTCAACGCTATGGCTGCCTACGCCAGTCGTGGGCCATTTCCAGTAGTACATAATCTGCGAAATAGCGGTGGCAACGCAGCCGACGACTGTATGTTCATCGGCGCCAGGGGTTAATTCAGGACACTGGTCATTATAGGGTGAACCCTGACCCCACTGGCAGGTCAGTCTAAGGCTCATTGAGTCAGGCTCTGCCAGAACGCCTTGCGAGCGCTCCGCTTTCCTCAGGACATTGCCAGCAACAAGAGCCTGCCAAAAGGATGCTCTTTCAGATAAAACTTGTTGATACTGAAGCACTCTTAAGTCGCCCTGTTTCAATCCTTCACGCAAATATTTTAGTCTGATTCCGATTTCCTCAAGAATGTATTTATTCTCTGGGTTCTGAGGGTCATATCTACCATGCGGACTATAAAAGTAAACAGGAAGAACCAATTCATTGGCGCCACAAAGGCAAAAGCCGCCACCGAAGAGATGAGCAATGTAAGCCACCGTTTCTCCATTAACTATATAGGGTTCCATCCGTTCGATGATGGCATCGGGTCGAGCATCGGCGGTTACGTAGCGTACCCAGTTTTGCACAGCCGAACGAACTTCTTGTTCCCTTAACTCTTTCGCCTGAAGGAAGATGGGAATAAGAACTAGGCCAAGGACCAGAAGAAACACCAATATCCTGTCTTTTGAAATTCTGAATCTGATTTGTCTCATGATATGCCTCCTCCTTATTGCAGGGTTACAAGAACAAGAACCAAACCTTGTCCTTCGCTAAGTGAACTCATTGCCTTTCCAATGATTGCGCCCTGGGCTTTGGTAAAGTCGGCAACCTTCATAGCATGGCCCGGTGTGTCCGAAGTTGTCATCAAATCCCCTGGTTTGATTGAGCCATACTTCGCATCTGCCCAACAGTAGACGCGTCCAGTGACTGCGATTGGATATTTTCCATCTGCTACCGAACCGGATTGACTCATCACCATTCCAGGTTCGATACCGCCAGCACCACTGATTACTCCTGCAACACGGCGATCATAAGCCTTTTCAGAAATCTCTAGTTTCCCTGGATCATCAGGATCAATTACCATGACGATTCCCGCTTTGACGGCATCTGACATTTTTACGTCAAAAGGCTCAGCGATGTCGCTGCCGCCGGTAAGTTTCAATGAGGCGCAGGTTACCATGCTGGTTACATAGGCATTGCCTTGCTCATCGATATCGAGTCCTTTGCTTGCTATCCCAGAAGAAGAGCTCGTCAATAAGCGTATACGGAGATCGTCAAAAACAATGTCTCTCCGGTGCCCGTTCTTCGAAAATGTTATGAGACCTGGGTTGCTTCCTGGAGTGCTGATACTAATCTCTCCACCACTTGGCAAAACGAAGCGAGACAGTCCGCTCACCTCAAGGCCATGAGTTTCAGTGCCGAGTCTGGCAGAAGTACGTGTCACGGAATTATAAGCATAGACTCCAACAGCCCCTGATGCGTCCGCTATCCCGCTCACACCAATACCTGAGTCGGCAGCAGTATGGCCAAATACGCCACTCTTATTAGCAGCACCCGTCCAACCGACGACACCGTCACCCCCAACACTTTTCCCATAGACGCCCACACCCGAACTGATCGCCTCGCCATGGACGCCATGGCCAGAGGAAACAGCACCTGCAACACCTCGACCCTGAGCCCCGTAGGCTTCTGCATAAAGCCCATAGTTGATGACATTAGCGTTATTCGTTGCTAAAGCACGAACGGCAATGTCACCACTGCTGTTTGTTACCGAAAATCCTGGCCCAGGGCTTGCGGTTGTTCCCGAATAAGGCAACGTTATTCCACCACCACTTGCAGCAATCGTTACTGCATTCCCGCTCGACGTAACCGACACGTTTGACCCAGCAGTAATTGTAACGTCATCCTTCAATGAATTGATGCTTTTCACCACTTGTCCGCTGGCTATCTTACTATTCGTCACTGCACCCTGAGCAATCTTGGATGTGGTAATAGAACTATCGGGAACAGTATTGGTGCGGAAACTGTATGGTGCCGACGACAATGGTATCCGGGGAGTCATTTCGCTGCCACTTCCTACGGTCATTCCAAGCCAGTATGGCTTGTCAAAGGGAAGCGTTAGTAGATTTGCACTTCCCAAGATGACACTGAACATTCCTTTGTTGACCACCACCGATTGAGTTTCGGTCCATAGCGCGGCTCCACCTGCGGCAACATCATAGAGTTTGAACGTGAGATTATAATTGCCGTCTGGCACTGCTGTGCCGCTCGCTTCGGTCAAGACGCCCTGGTAACTGATGGTCTTGGGAATCTGCGCGTAACTGTGGGGGATGGAAAATAGAAAAACCATACACAGAGCCGCCACTGTCTGCAATGAGTGTTTGAGGTTAAGAGGTATCATGATTTATTCCTCCTCGTTAAAGTGTTGTGATGTTGTGCTCATCCCCGTATCGGGAAATAAGCGTGAATTCATAGGCGTCAGAGTGATTCGACTACAAGACACATCCGACCTTTATGCCGTTGTAGAATTGAGTGTAGCAACGTAATAATAAAATAATATTAGATCCCTTCTTAATCAATCACTCAAATGAGGTATTTTAAGAATAAGATGAAAAGACCAGCCGAAGAGGAGCTAAGGAAGGAGCCTGTGCTTCACGGCCTTTACTGCAGCCTCAGACTTGGAGTGGACGTGGAGTTTCTCGTAGATATTTTTCAGGTGAGTTCGAACTGTGTGTGGACTGATGAAGAGCCGATCACCAATGGCCTTATAACTATTGCCCTCTACCATAAGCTGGAGAATTTCTTTCTCGCGGTTTGAAAGCTGATTTGTCTCATCGCTCAGGTTTTCCTTGTGAAAAACATCCAGAACTTTCCGCGCAATCTTGGCGGACATCGGGGCACCCCCGTTATGGATTTCAGTGATTGCTTCTAAAATCTTGGCAGGGGGCGTTTTCTTTAACAGATATCCTGAAGCACCAGCATGAAGAGATTTAAAGACTTTATTATCATCCTCGTAAATGGTCAGCATCAGGATTTCGACGTCAGGAAAACAGGCTTTGATGGCTTTGACTCCATCAATGCCAGACATACCTGGCAGACCAATGTCCATGAGAACCACATCAGGAAGCAGGTCACGGATCTCCGGCAACGCTTTCTCACAGTCAGCAAAAGCCCCAACGCATGCATAGCCAGGTGTACCATCTATCAACTGTCTTAGACCGTTGCGAAACTTTTCGTTGTCTTCAACGACAACAACTTGGATATCGGAATCGGAGGGCAACTTATCACCTATCTTTGTATTGGAAGGAAAGTTACATAATAGCCCTGAACAATGCAATACCGCATTTGAGGTATTCGAGTCTAAACCGTAACCTCCAGAGTAACCTTTGTCCCTTTTCCTGGAGCGGTATCAATGGTGAGTGTTCCGTTGATAGCGCATGCCCTATTCTTCATGTTCCTTAATCCATTGCCGCTCATCGCTTCGGACGGGTCAAAGCCACATCCGTTGTCCTGGATTTCGAGAAGCAGTTTCCCCTGCTGAAGTCGCAATTGGATGTCCGCATGGCTGCATCCCGAATGCCGCATCAGGTTGTTGATCGCTTCCTTGAAAATCAGATAAACATGATGCCGAACATCCATAGGTAACCGAAAACTTTTCGTTTCCTCTGGAATGACAAAGGCGAATTGGATGCCCTTTGCCTCCAGAATTTCGGCAGCGAACTCCTTCATGTACAGAACGACGTCGTCCATCGTGTCTCTGCTCGGATCAATGGACCAGACGATATCTTGCATCGTTTCCACCAGTTCCCGAACGATTTCTGAAATTCCTTTTAAGCGCTCAGCAGCCTGTGGGGCAATATTTTGAATATCACGTCTGGCCATTTCGCTGAACAGCGCGACACTGCTCAAGGTGGTACCAATCTCATCATGCAGATCCGTGGCAATGCGGCTGCGCATACGTTCCATCTCAAGCAAACGATTCAGCCGATAACTGTGAATGCTAATTGCTGCTCCAACGATGGCAACGGCAACAAGTGTTAGAAACCACCATCTCCGCCAGATCGGTGTGGCAATGCTGAAACTGAACCTTGCAGGCTGGACACTCCATACACCATTAACATTCCTTGCCCGAACTTCGAAGGTGTATTGCCCTGGCGAAAGGTTCGTGTAGTTCACATAGCGTCTGTCCGTGACTTCCGACCATTTCTGATCCACTCCCTGGAGACGGTACTGATAGCGCACTTGCGTCTCGTCTTTGAAACTGATGCCGACATACTCAAACGAAACCGAGTGTTGGGAAGTACCCAATTCCATTCCGTTTTGCAGAGGCGATTCTTTGCCGAAGATGCGCAACTTCGTTACGTACACCAGCGGCGGTATGGTAACAATGCGATCTTGAGCAGGATTGTACCGGGAGGCTCCTGTACTGGTGGCAAACCACAGATAGCCCTGGTTATCCTCGACGCAGGCAAATACGGCATCGCCGGCAAGTCCATCTTGAGTTGAATATTGCCGAAATCTTGTTCCGTCGAAGCGATTAACTCCTCGTGCAGTGCCAAACCAAAGATTCCCTTTGCTGTCTTGAAAGATTGACCTGACGAAATTAGAGGAGAGACCATCAGCAGTGGTGAAGTTCGTCAACGCACCTGTTTGTGGGTCGTATCGGAAAACGCCGTCGAGCCGTGTCCCGATCCAGATTTTGTTATCTCTATCACAATGAATAGCCCGCATTCTGAAGCCGACAGGGATATCCATCTTTATCCAATTGCTCTCAGGCCCGTACCCTGCGGGAAGCTTGTACACCCCATCCCGAAAAGTCGCAAACCAAAGGGTCCCGTTCTTATCTTCAGCCATTCCCATAACCAGTGGATGGTCAGTCTGGCCATAGAAATGGCGGAACTTACCTCGCCACAATCGGCTCACCCCTTTTTCATGCCCGAACCACAGTACGCCTCTGGAGTCCTGAAAGATGGACTGAATGTGATTGTCCGGTAAACCGTTCACGCTCGTATAGCGAGAGAGAATTTCGCCGTTTGCCCATTTCACCAGTCCCTCGGCCGTTCCGAACCACACAGTACCCGTTTTTTCTGCTGTTACCGAATAAACATGTTGTCCCCGCAATGCTTCAATCGGAACAAAAGTACCTCCGGTCAGGCGGCAAGCTCCGCCGATGCCAACAAACCAGAGAGTACCATCAGTAGCATGGTAATCCTGCAATAGGAATTCAGTCGGTAGGCCTTCGCTTTTGCCATAATTTGCAAAGGTCTCTCCAGCTAGCTTGCTGATGCCGTTGGTGGTGGCCAGCCAGAGGTTCCCTTCCCGGTCTTGCAGAATATCCATTAAATTGTCGCTGGGCAAACCGTTGGCAGTGGTGTAGGTAATGAGCTCCTCCGTGCTCGGCTTAAACTTGCAGAGTCCGGCCCAGGTTGCTAGCCACAGCGCCCCAGAACCGGCTGGTAAAATGTCGTGAACGGAATTGGAAGGTAGGCCATTGGCGGTCGTATATCTTTTGATGTGAAACGGCGGCCGACCCGGGCCAGGATGGTTTTCCAGTTTTATTAATCCAATATCATCGGTGCCAATCCACAGATTGCCACCTTCGTCTTCATAAAGCGCATTGCATTGGGTGATATGTACACCCGGAAATTGCATCAATTGAACGCCTGATTCTCTGCTATAGCGGTAAAGTCCGTGGTTGGTAGCGATCCAAATCGTACGATGGTGATCTTCGTAAAGGACCCGAATGGAGATATGGGAATTCGTGGTGTCTAAAGCAAGGGGGCGAAAAGTTCCATTCTCGAAAATGAACAAGCCATCGTCGCTCCCGAACCAGAGGGTGCCCTCGACATCCTGCAAAATCGTATTGACCCAAGCAGAGCCAGAAGGCTTGTTTGGGATAAGTGTGTAGCGGACAAAAGATTGCTTCGCAGGATTAAATCTGGCTATGTCTCCCCAGAAATTCAATCCGATCCACAGGTTTTTTTCTCTGTCTTCAAAAAAGGTGTTTACGAAGGTAACGGGCGGTTCAGAATGTCTCGAAGAGCTATCTCTTTCCAGAACATAGTTGGTAAAGGTTGCACCATCGAAACGACTGATACCCTGGGTGGTGCCGATCCACAGATAGCTTTGCGAGTCCTGATAGAGACAACGGACCTCATTGTGGACAAGACCCTCCTTCGCCGAATAGTTCTTGAAGGAAAGTTTTTGGGCATAGGATAGCGATGCAGCAATCGCGACGGTAAGAAGCAAACACAGTCGAGGAAAACCAATAGCCCAACCAGTCCATTTGATGCAGATCTTGTGCATAGATGTACTCTTAACTAGATCCATAATCTGCCAAAATCACCTATTTCAATTCTGCCTGTGTCAATAAATCAGGATGGGGAATGTTCCATATCCAGTTTGGGCTCTGCAAAACTGTGACTCTTACAGCTTTTTGAGCTACGAATGAATTATGCTCTGGCAAAACCTCATCGCGCAGTGGCAGAATGCGGTTTATGCGTAATCCTGCTCTGCGGGGATTATCTGGAGTTACATTCTTCATCTCAGCAACATGAGTTTCCTCACCTGGAAGTATTCGCCAGCTTTCCCGAAGTTCGCAGGATCTTTTGGAGTTCCTACGGACAAACAGTAAAAGTAAACTCCATTTGCAAAACCCTTTGCATACCACTTAACCCTATATCTTCCTGCATTGCGTTCTTCAGATACCAATGTAACAACTTCTTCTCCTAACAAGTTATATACCTTCAGCGTAACGTAGCTACGGTAAGGGAGAGAAAACCCAATAGTTGTAGATGGATTAAATGGGTTAGGATAATTCTGTTCCAGATGTATCTCTTTTGGCATCGAATTGTCCTGTTCTTGTACTCCAACTCTGATCTTTGAGCGGAAATCAACAACGTATGCATCAACACTTGAGTCTTCTTCAACCTTTTCTCTCCAGTTACTGCCAAAGAGGATTCGTCCACCGTTCCTGCTTACTGTGGCGTGAGGCTCCGCCCAATAGACGCTGTGGTCTCTGTCAGGAGCCGTTGGTGAAAATCGGCGGCTATGATGATGAGCAATACGCTGCACTTCTCTGCTACCATCCAGTTTCAAAGCAAAAATTTCATCTTCAAAAGGAAGCCAGGAAAGACTGTCGTCTGTGAGCCGTGCTTCGGCGTCAAAAGTGCTGACAAAGCACCATTCAGGACGAGCTTCGTTTTGGCAGGAAATGTGCAAATCAAATTGCCACGAGAGTTCAAGAAGCGAAGTTTCTTTGCCGTCAGAAAGACGGAATTTTTTGATGAAATAGCAGTTTGCTTCTGAATCATAAAAATGAAAGACGAGTATTTCGTTTCCTTCTTCATCGATTCCAAGATCACTATGGCCAGCACCCAAAGGTTTTTGCCAGATGAAATTCAGCTTCTTATCATAGACTTCAACACCCTCGAACCGTCCAGTATTCTCAGTGGCGTAGTCAACAACAACATAGTTCCCGAGTGGAGAAATCGAAACCCAGTCAAAATCGCTTAACGTTGGTGGAAGCGCAAGCTTGGATATGATGCTATCTGCAACTATATCATAGACAACAATGTCACGAAAATGGGTTTCTGTATCATAAACCTGACCGACAAAAGCGTAATAACGCCCATCGCGAGAAAGATTGCCTTCGCCACGAGTGTTGGTAAATGTATAGCCAACAAATGAACGAATCTGAGTAGATGCTTCTGTTTTCACATTATAAGAATAAAGAGCATTATCTTGAGCGTAAATTATTATCTCAGGATTCGTCGGGTGCCAGAAGACATCTTCACCTCCTACACCATCAAGCACTTTAATGAACTGATATGTTTCTCCATCATAGAGTAATGCCCTGCCGTCGCCTGTAAAAAGAAGCATCAGGGATTCATCAACGTTCCAGGCCTGTCTTTTAGAGTACTGAGGGACAATACCTGCATAACCTAATTCTCGAGCGTTGCTGAGACGAATCAGAGCTGTTCCAAACTTAGGGTCGGTTATCGCCATACCGACGCTGGGTTTTGGTATATTTGGTTGAAAAACCGGATTGTGGTGTGTTACCCATTGGGCATACGTTATTAAGCAAGAATCAAACATAAGAAGAAGGAAGATTAATGCTGAATTTGCTATTTTCATTTAGTTACCTCCAAAAGTCTTGTTTGCGAAAATGTTGGGATGGTTAAGCGATAGAAATACACGCCGCTTGGAACATTGCCGGCGTCCCACGTTACGGCGTACACGCCGGGTTGCTTCCGTTCGTCCACAAGCGTTACAAGTTCTCTTCCTAAGACATCATACACCTTCAACGTCACTCTCACCGGTTCACCGGTTCTTCCGCTCGCAGATCCAACAGAGAATTTTATTGTTGTTGTCGGGTTGAACGGATTGGGATAGTTCTGCCAGAGCATGAATTTTTGAGGCGATGCGCTCTCATTAATACCGGTGGTCAGAGAATCTATCCGCACTAATATCATAGAAGAAAATGGCTGTAAGATAATACCTGATCCAACAAGGTCACTGTCAAGATCTCGATATGTGCCCGAGGGTAAATTAACCATCATAGGTGATGACGTTTCATTAATAAGAATCGGGAAAACAGATTCTGGACCTATCCAACTTGCACTCACCTGAGGGATTGATACATTGATACATTGTTAATATAATAAGTGCCACTTGGGGTGTCAAATTGGAACGTTACCGATGGAAGTCCACTTATCGCATGATGCTCTTATTTA
>Ga0207433_10012096_pt1 | contig 12988 bp, 13 predicted proteins | sample YelNatPaOPGAMG01_FD_187559 | JGI IMG/M metagenome (GOLD analysis project Ga0207433, IMG submission 187559) | Hot spring thermophilic microbial communities from Obsidian Pool, Yellowstone National Park, USA - OP-RAMG-01 (SPAdes) (version 3) | ecosystem: Environmental > Aquatic > Thermal springs... | reverse complement strand
GGATCTAAACAAGGTATAGACGTATCAATCGTTTTAACTACATCTTTGAACATAATTACCTCCTTTAATTTTTCTTCTTACTTTTAGTAGCAATTGCATCGAAAAAGTCACTTGTCTCAAGCATATCTAGTACATTCATCTTTCTAACACTTTCAAACAACATATCGTACTGGTTAGATAATATCAAAGTTTTATAAAAAATAACATATTCTGAAACCAATTTTGGTATTGATGTTTTTACTTCCATACTTTTAGCAACAGATGTATACGTTGTAGATATTAAATCTCTTATTACAATATCAAAGATTTTCTTTTGTTGAAACACTCTTTGATATGGGGATGGATAATCATAAAGTTCTTGAAGATTCTGTAAGTTTCTTACTACTACTTTTTTATAGCCAGATTCATAACTTTCACACATCTCAGGTAATAATGTTAATGAGGGAGAAAACTTTCTTAATAATAGTGCAGTAAAGAAAGAACATACTCCCCAGTTCTTATAATTGTAGAAATATACATAACGTGTTTTGAATAGTTTTGTTAATAAAGGTAGTGCTATATATTTATAAGTATTTGCAAAGTTATAATTTAATAATAGGTTAGGATCTACGTGAGAATAAACTCTTACAACTTCACCTAGTTGTTCCAAGGTTGCTTTTACACTTAAACTATGAATTAATGAATAATCTTTTACATATTGAATCTTCTTGAATTCTGATTCTGAATATTTAACCTCTGATGTGTAAACATCTGTGATTATCCACCTGATACTTTTCTCTACTACCGTTTTAAGGAAAGCTATTGGATTATATGTTGCCACCAGTTGAACTATCATTAAACTCAGGGCAATATAGTACAAGTTCAGGATATGGAATACAATATTCTGAAATTTATTATTTGATAACCAACCCCAGAAACTAGTACTATTTTGTTTAGAGAATTTCAATTGAATGAACTTATAAATAAAAGCATCTATCTGAGATTCTCTTAGTGGACTTAATAATGTGATTGCTAAATTCTTAGTTTGAGTTGCAGTTAAGCTATTCGTATATAATATAGGGGCAGCTAACTTTAAAGAATAAGCACATTTGAATATTATATCTACGTGTTCTTGTGTTAGTTCTCCTTTATCTTTATCCGTTAGTTTATAACTTTGTTTACTGCCTACTTCATCATACCAACGAGAAACTAAATCTTGAATACTTTGAATAAATTCAGTACTAGGTTCTTTCTTGAACTTTAAGATATTATAGAGTTGTGATTCATAGTATTCTGTAAACTTAGGATCAAATTCTAAGAGCTTTAAAATAGGAGGTATGATAACACTAGAGAATCTCCTAAAGATACGAAGTAAAAGTTTAGTCTCAATCTGTTCTTTATTGTTGAAAATAATAGTAAGATTAATACCATCTTGTTTAAACTCAAGCACCTAATTACCTCCAAAACATAAATTTCAATGAACTGAGTATGGCGACTCAGCTCATTGTAAGAAGGTTCTAAAATGTCAGTCAGTCTATAATAAGAATGCAAAACTGTAAAGAAACTTAAAAATTAATCACCCAAATCACCAATGTCTCCGATATCACCTAAATCAAGGTCAATATCCTTAGTTAACTCATTCACCATTTCCATGACCTTATTCATAAAAGTACCATCACCTACTGATTTAGCAAATGATCCAATAGTTCCTGCTTCTTTTGAATTCAACCATTTAATAATCTTAATTGTACCATAAACAATAGGTACATAATTAAGTTTAACAAAGAATGGTAAAGCCATTGATAATAAAAATGACCCACCAGGAATCTGATCTAAGTAACTAGAACCTAGATTAATGACTCCATGAAGTGTACCTAAGACTGCACCCCCAAAGAAAGCTACAGACTTAAATAAATTCATAGTAGCTGACTTTAATAGGGCTTTAGGTTTATCAAAGAAACCTTCAACTAAATAAGATTCTGTCTTAGGCTTTAATAATAAAGTTAGATTTTGTTGTAGTTCGTGTAAGCTTTGTTCAATTTTTCTTTTACCAGAATTATCAGCATTTGCATATGGTATAACAAAAGTAGCTAATGTTGTATATATCGCTAGTTTTGGTAAAGTAATCTTTGACTGAAGTCTAGCTTCCTTAAATTCTTTAGAAGTAAGTTCTGTAACTACAAGTGAAGTCAAAACCGTCTTACTAGCTTGAGTATAAAAAGGCTTGATATTCTTGGGTAGTTTCTTGATTGTCTTTTTAATGAATATATCAATAGCCTTTGGCTTAGACTTTTTGAGTTCCCTTAGATACTTTATAAAGACTTTATCGAGCTCAGTCATTAGGTTCTCCTTCTGGAAATCGTTTTAACAACAAATTCATATAATTCTTCTTTTTTACTCTATCTATCTCTGGGTCATTATATGGTGTTGATATTGCATTAGAAGTTGTCATCGTCATTGTGGTTGAAGCGTCTACTTCTGTTACCTTTTCTTTTGTTCTTACGAGAAGATAGGCTCCTTTTTCTAAATCAGTCTTTACTATTGCAAATCTACCTTTTAATTTCTTACCATTAAATTCTATGACTAAACTAGACTTTGATTCATTAATAACTTTATAAGCACCTCTATCATATATCTTAACACTACCGCCACCATATTCACCCTTAGGAATATTGCCTTCAAACTTTAACCAAGATAGGTCATGATCAGGTTGTTGTATCATTAATACTTTATTTGATTCCCCACTGATTAATTTTGGAAGATTTCTAACAGCCCATGATTCTAGAATGCACTCTTTATTGTTTCTAGCTTCTATACGAAGATCATAATGCAAGCCGGCTCTATAGGCATTGTGCTCTTGAATTACGAATCTTCTCTGCTTACAATCATATTGATACATTTAGAAACTCACACTATCAACTATTTGTTTTATTTGAGTTATTGTTTGAGTAGATTCTATACGTTTCTTAGCATCCTGATATTGTTGAAACAATGTTTGTCTATAAAATGCAACTTCTTTTAATATTTGTCTTAATTGTATTAGATCTAACGAAACTGTACTATTATTTGCACAAATGTATCTAACTGTCTGTAATTCGGAATGACTCTCTAAGTAAGCAATTAATTCTTGTAATGTTTGAACTATATTATCTGGCATATCAATTATATAGCCTAATGATGTTTTAAAAGGCTTATACAATGCTTCTTGATATTTATTCTTAAGCATTTGTTTATATTCATCTTTTGATTTTATTAAACTTGATATTTGTTTCCAGACTGATCCTGTTTTAATTAATTGAGTATCAAAAGAGCAATTTATTTTTTGAGTATTAGCGACAGGTGTAGGATATTTTGTACCATTAGAATCTACATACCAAGTTTTAATATCTGTAATAGGTGTTATCTTATTATTAACGTAAACATACTGATTCAAACCTTGTCTTAGTTTGTAATAATCTGCTTCAGTAATCTCAATTGTATTAGATGGTAAAGATTCCGCAGACATAATATGTGTAATAAATCCATTAGTTACTTGAATTCCGTATATCATTGTTTATCTCCTTTCTATACAAATAACATTGTATATTGAGCTATAATATTATTTGTTGAAATTATAGATGATGTTGAACTATTAACTTGACCTAGATTGCACTTATAATTTAATGACATTGATCCACTATACATATTAGATAGAATTACGTCTTTGACAGTTATCGTAGTAGCTTGTGGTACATAAAATGTTTGAATTGCACCATTATATGTTGTGATACTATCAGTAACAGTAAATTGAAATTGAGCAAAACCAGCAGCTTGTATTTGAATTGTAGCACTTAATATTAATAGAGCTTGATAAGTCATCGATAATATATTCGGAGTTTGTAATGTGAAAGAAGCAAATGTTTGAGGACTAACTACTCCCGCAGTCCAATTATAAGTAACAGATGAAGCAACTATACCTTGAGGTAAACTTGGTAATACAGGATTAACTGGAGGTATCCAACTAGGATCTAATAAACCAGATGGAGAACTTATTGGTACTGAATTAGCTTGAGCAATTACAGATGGTTGAAGATTATTCAACATTTGAGCATTCTTGACTGTTACGTTTGTTGGTATCCAACTAGGATCTAATTGTCCTGAGGCTAATGACTCTGGAATAGCATTAGGAGCAGCTGTAGTTTGAATATTCAAATTAGCAACTACACTATTCATTGCAATCCAGGTATTTCCATTCCAATAATAGAATGAGCCATTAACAGCTACAACTTGATTGGTACTTGCATTTTGAGGAAAACCGGGTTGATTGCTAGCTAATGTAGATAGATAAATAAAGTTATTGTTTGCCGCTGTTAAATCAAGAAACACTTGATTTGAAGCTGTTCCTTGTGGATTAAACGGCGTTGGTGTATATGCCATAAACGAAAATCCTCCTTAATTGATTATACCAGAAATTGTTGCAATTTTGATGGTGAGAATAATGACCAAGTTACATCATCACTAAATGGAGTAGCAACATTACTATTTTCTACCTTAATTCGAGAGAAAGCAGCTCCCATACTATTAACATAAGGTATTGCTGATAATGTAACTGTTGCATATGATGTACTAATTGGAACTGTTGTTGTTGCACTATAGAATTGCCAACCTACTGCTTGAGCTGAAAGAGTAACTGAGCTTAACAATGAATTACTTGAATTATAGAAAGATAATATTATTTCATTAGGACTTGATTGCACTGCGGGTATTGTTGATTGAGTACCCGGAGCAACGCAAGAATTTGTTGTACTATTAAATGTATAAGGCGGAGGACAAATAGTGAGATAAATAGGGCTATTTAATGTAGCTCCATTTTGTTGAGCTTTCTTTAAGAAGCTTGAAGTAAATGCATCTAAAGATGAAAATTGTGAGAAATTATTCAACCAAAATTCATAACCTGCTAAATCTGGATTTGTGCCTAAATAGTAGACATACGTAGCATAGATATCTATTATAGTAGATACAGGATATGTTGCTTTCATTGCAACCATGAAGTTATATAGATTATTAAAGTTTTCACCTATATTAAATCCAGTAGTTAATATATTAACTATTTGATCAAATGTTAAAGCACTAGTTCCATATACACTTGTCCAATTAGTATATTCTAATAATGTAGGAAATCTTCCATAGACTAGTTCGAATAATCCAATAGCATTAGGAGAACCATTAGTTACTGGGATTGAGCAAGTATTTGTTGTTATATCGTAATTTATGCTTTGAGATTTTTGAGTTGGAAATACTACAACTGATCCTGTTGGATAATTAGGACAAGTTACGGTTGTAGATCCATAACAAGTTGTTCCTGATAATGTAGTACCAGGAGGACAAGTATACGATACGGTTGCATCTATTGTTGTAGTACCATTAGTACATTGTGTTCCTTGTAAAGTATATCCACTAGGACAACTATAAACAGAATAAGCATTTATTGATGAGGGTATACACGCAGTTCCTTGTAATGTAAAGCCAAGGGGACAACTTAAAGATTGACTAAAGGTTACATTCGTTGATATACAAATTGAACCTTGTAATGTGAAACCACTAGGACAAGCGTAATTAGCAACTGGAGTTATAGAACTAATTGGTTGACATTGATTATTGACTAATGTATAATTTTCAGGACAGGTCGTAACTTGAGTTGCGGATACGGCCAATGCAGATACACATTGCGTTCCATTAAGTATATAGCCACTAGGACAAGAGTAATTAGTTGTAGCCGCTATTGTATTTGTACCATTACTGCATTGTGTTCCTTGTAAAGTATATCCACTAGGACAAGAGTACGTAATTGTTGCAGTTATGGGTTTTTGTGTACACGTATTATTTGTTGTATCTAATACCCAAAGACTATTAGGACACGTATAAGTTATAGTAGGAGCTATTGGATCTGTAGAATTTGGAGTACATTCAGAATTATTTAAAGTATATCCATTAGGGCATGAATACGTAACTGTAGAAGCAACGACATTATAATAAGGATTACCAAATATATTAGAAATACATTGATTTCCATTTAATATATAACCTGAAGGACAAGTATACGTTACATTTGCTATTATCTGTTCAGGATTGTTAGATATACAAACCGTGCCTACTAATGTATACCCGTTAGGGCAACTATAATTTGGAGTAGCGGGAATAGTTTGTGTATATACGCATTGTGTTCCTTGTAATGTATATCCACTAGGACAAGAGTAATGAGCCGTTGGTGTATAAGAGGGTGGACTATATGAAGAGGGTGAGGTATTTGTTGTATCATTAGTATAAGTAACTGTAGGATTCCAATCTTGTATAGATACACAGTTTGTACCAACTACTACACCATTAGGACAACCCCCTAAAAACCATGTAGGCAGAACAATTGTTGCTCCACAAGTATAACCACCAGACGTAGTTGGTAATAACTCACCTTGTGGACATGAATATGATACACCCACGATTTTAACTCCTTATATTAATAATAACTAACAGTTGCTGCCTTAGTGACTGTTTGAACACATTGATTACCACTTAAAGTATATCCTTGAGGACAACTATAATTTACAACAGCAGGTATTGGAGCAGTTGAACTTTCAATACAATATGTTCCTTGTAAATAATAACCACTAGGACAACTATAATTTGTAGTTGCCGGAATAATTTCATTTGAAAAGACTGCACTAGAAGTTGGTGGTGTAGTCCATATAAAACCCGATATAGTAATTGAATTATTTGCAGTTGTTAGGATAGGAAATGTTAATGGTTTAGAAACTAACTTACTAGGGGTTGATCCACTATATGCAAAATAGTAACCTAGATACGAATTATTACCTACTGACCAACCAGAAGTATCAGAAGTAGTCCAATTTATAAGACCTAATGCTCCGGTAGGATTAGGTAAGAAATTAGCATTTTCTAAATAATCTCCAGTCCTTATTAATGGACCATTTAATGTTGTAGAACCATTAACAGTTAATTTTGGCAATGTTGTACTAGGAGGAGTTTGAGGTATCCAACTAGGATCTAATTGTCCAGAAGATGTTCCTACGGGGATAGCATTTACAGATCCAGTATAAGAAGGAGCATGCATGCCTAGATATTGAGCATTCTCCACAGTTATGTTAGTTGGTATCCAACTAGGATCTAATAACCCAGTACTTAGTGAAACAGGAAATGCATTAGTTTGAGCTTTTTGACTTATTGTAAAAGTATTTATTGTTTGTACATTAATATTAGGTGGAATCCAACTAGGATCTAAATAAGGATTTGTAGAACTAGCAATAGGTATTTCATTTATCTTACCAGTAACAGACGTAGGTAATACGTTATCAACAATTGGTATATTAACCCAAGAAGTTCCATTCCAAGAATTTACACTACCAAAAGAACCTGATGTTGGTAATAGATTAATCCACAGAGCACCTATTGGAAGATCAGGTATATAAGTACTAGGATCAGAACCACTAACGTAAACTTGAGATAATAATTGTCTCTTAGAAAAATCTAGTGTTCCTGATGTTGTTATAGTACCAACATAAAGATACTGACTAGGTTGATTTGAATATGTGCCTATAGAATAAATACCAATTGTTGCTCTTGGTTGGGGTGTTGTTTCTAAATTAGGACTAAATTGAATTAAGACTTCACCTGCGGAAGCAGGCATTGTTAGTGAATTAGGAAATACAACTATTTGTTGTTCAAATACAAAAACACCACTTGAAACAGTAAGGACAGAATTAGATATACTTAGATTAAGACCTAAGACAATACCCTTACCTGTTCCTCCAGTATAAGGAGCAACAATAGTTGCTAGATTTTCACTAGTTAAAGGTAATTGATAATCAGGAAATAGTGATTGTGATGGTTGCACTATTTAACTCCTAAAAAAAATTAAGATATTGAAAGACCGAGGGCTGTGAATGCTACGTTACCATTTACACTAGAAACAGAAATTGTATAATTACCAGGTATTGTAATTCCTGTTAAGTTAACTGTTTCACCTGGTTGAATTGTTACGTTATACATAATATAATTTGAACTTTGTATTTGAATACTACTTGGATTTAATATGACTGAAAATTGATCTGTGCCAGTTGAGCTTACATTTGTTATATAGATAGTTGCAATTATATACGTAATAGTAGTTGGCACAGCATATAATGTAGTTACTACTCCTGCAGGTGGTTGAACTTGACCAAAAACTTGACCTGTGGTTGCCATTTATAATTCCTCCTTATTTTCCTTGCTTAAGTTGATGAAATTGATAGATAACGAAGCTCACTAAAATAATCATTATTCCAATTAAGACTTGAGCTTTGTGATCTAGAGTTAAATCTTTTAATGAAGATAGAAAATCAGATAATCTTCGTCCTACTGATCCTACTCTATATTTAGCTAAAATGAAAGCTAGGATTCCTACACCTATTGCAGATAGTGTAAATAAGACTTTGTGATTCTTAAATGGTTCAATAACGAATCTTTCTCCTGCATTTTTAAGTATAGTTATAATATCCTTAAGCACACCGGGAATACTTATCTTCTGTTCTAATAAAACAGTTTCTTCAATTTCTATATTATCCTCTTTTGGTCTTGGTATAAGCTTCTCAAATAAGGATACCAAAAGCAGAACAGTACCAATTGCAATAATAGCAAATAAGGCTATAACTAAATATTTATCTGTCTTAGCTAACTTACTTTTGAATTCATATTTTCGCACTAGTGAATTTATATCAAGATATTTACCCGCTTTGTTTTCTGGGATTTGAGATGCATTATAAAACTTCTTAGTTAGTTTACTAAACTCATCTAATTCTCTACTTGTTATCTTACCTCTTTTGAAAGCATCTCTTAATTTGTCATTAGCTTGTTGAGGTGTAGCTTGAGGAGATATATTGTATTTATTAAGTATCTGAAGATATCTTGCTATTTCTTCTTTGACTTTTTTGCGACTAGTGAAGAGACTTTTTATTACACTATCAGAACGAAGTCGCCTCATAATACCATTAATGTATTCTTCGTTCTTAGCACTAATCTGATTTGTAATTCGTTTTAACCAAACTTGGATAAACTTATGAGCAATCAATAACATTACAGAAACAGTGATTCCACCAACAATATACTTACCCCAGTTTTGTTTGATAGAACCAAATAACTCAAGTAAGCTTTTAAAGATCTCTTCTGGTTGAGCAACAGGTTCTGAACTAATCTGTTCGATTTCTTTATTGAGATCTTTATTTTCAGTTTGTGGAGATTCTAGAAGTATAGTGGAATACACGTTATCTTGCCTCCAAGTTTATTAATGATTTGTTCAACACTAACCAAATAAAGAAGTTTCAAACTTCTTTAATACTCTAGTTAATAGAGATAACTATCCGTAAAAGAAACTTAAGAAACTTGTACTTAAAGAATTATTCATAAAAGTCAGAAAGTAATTAGCACCATCTGATATTAAAACATATATACCAGAACTTGTATTAGGCGTTACATTTGTGCTTGTTGTATTATTCCAATTAATGACTCCACTAGATGTTGAAAATGTGTAAGTATAATTCGAGTTGTTGTTATTTATAAATGTAGCATTGAAACCATTTGTTGGAGTAGGCAATGTTATGGTAGAGTTCACATTTGGAGAATTTAGTTCAAAGACTAAGCCCCCTTGAGGTATTGATAATGTCACACTACCAGATATCGGAATTACACGTTTATTCATTATATTCATTAGTAGATTATTTAGGGCTAAGATATCATCCATCATTCAACTCCTACGCTTGTACTATAGCCGTGATTTGATTAGAACTATTATAAGACACATTATAAGTTACGGGTGTATTTGTACCAATCTGTACTGAATATGAAGTTATGTAACCATTACTATTATAAACATAATTTTTTGTAATTGTTATTCCATTTACAACTTTAGTTACAGTTGTAATTTGATTATTACTATTAATTGTATATTGTGTGTTTCCTGAATCACCAGTACCAATTATATGCTTCAAACTAATAATATCACCCGATATTAGTTCATTACCAGAACCATCATCTAGTGTACTATGAAATGTCTTAAGCGTTGCACCATTAGAATTAGCTAATAAAGTATTGCCTAAGCTTATTAGAGTACCATTTACAGTTGCATTAGTTAGTGTAGTAGTTCCAGAAAAAATAGCATTTCCTGAACCATCATCAAGCGTATTATGAAATGTCTTTAGCGTAGCTCCATTAGCGTTAGCTAATAGTACATTTCCGCTAACAGTTAGTGTATTTGCAATTTGGATTGCACTGAACATTATTGGTGCTGAACCTGATATCAGAGGAATATATGAAATCATGTTTATCACTCCAAATCTTATTTCTGGATAATTGTTCAACTGATAGTAGAACAATACTAATAGTACATTAAGCATTTAATAATGCTTTGTAAATTCTTGTGTAAAAATAATATTTTAGGAGGTGCTTGGGATGCATTCTAAGAACAATAGGTTAAATCATGATTTCCAAATCCTACATTTCATTGTAGGAAGATGTCACACTGCAGATGCAGCTTATGGTGTATTAAAGGATCTAGAACAAGATAGGATAATGGCTTTAAATAAGGCAAAAGCTAACGAGATTAGGAAGAAAGCTAAAGAACTAGATATTAAGAGGAGATTAGAAAGCGATGATGAAGTAACTAGACTAGAAGCTGAAGCAGATTTATTAGAATTTCAAAATGATGAAAGCATTAATGAACTTAATGTAAAAGCCGCAGAGAAAGAACTAAAGTTTATACAAGATCTAATACAAGAAGTTAATCAGTATAGAAAATTTAAAGATCTACCAGATGATGAAGCTTTTGAATTGGCTCAAAGAGAAGAGTGGAAATATGAACTATTAGAAAGAGCACAAAATCAACTAATGCTAACTGGAACTATTAATCCAGATGATTTTGTTAACATTAAAGCACATCCAGATTCAATGGAGATTATGCAACAAATAGAAGAAACTCATAAAATGTTAAGTTTACCAAATGGGGCAATGAATCTAATGAAAATGGTAACTGCTCGTCCAGAATATTTTACTCACCTAAAAGCATTGGCAAAAGAAGAGCAAAAACTTCAATTAATCAAAGATTAACTAAAACATAAAATCTAACTACTAAATTAGTCTCTAGTAGTTAGATTATTATTTTTCTAAAAGGAGGAATGAAATGAGTACTAAAATATTTATAGGTACACCAACAATTGATCAAAAAGTAAACGTAGGTTATTTATATACAATATTTAATATGAATAGTCTATTACCGGAGATAGAAACATCATTATTCATAGTGGGGGGAAATTCTCTTATTACTGATGCTAGAAATAGAATATTTTCTGTATTTGCTAGTAACAAAGAAGATTATTTATTATTCTTAGATTCTGATGTGGAAGTACCAGTAGAAGCTATTAAGAAAATAGTAAGTTTCAAGAAAGATATAGTAGGCATTCCAATTTCTAAAAAGAACTTTGTTAATCCAACTCCCAATATAGGAAATGCATTAAGTAAAATTGATAAAGATGGATTAATGGAAGTAGATGGAATGTCTACAGCTATAATGTTAATCAGTAGAAAAGTAGTAGAAACATTTATTAAAGATGCTGATGTTTATACTGAAAGTGTAAATGATCTAATTAATACAACAAGTATTAATCAACCAAAGATTTATGACGTATTCAAAGCATTTTCAGAAAATGGAAAGTATTGGTGTGAAGATTATTATTTTTGTCATCAAGCTAGAACTAAGTATGGATTCAAAGTATATGCGTATATGAATACTGTTACCAATCATTATGGAACAGTACCATATACGTATAAGTTTTAACAGTTAACTCCTAAATTATAGGAAGAAGCAGCAGCTAATGTATTTGTACTATAAGTTAAATTAGTTCCAGCAGCTGTAGTATTATTAGAGTAAGTGTATATACAAGTAGTAGAAAGATTACTACCATTACCACCACCACCAAATACACCTATAGTAGAGTTACCTGCAGCAGCTAATTCCCATGCACTATAAGTTAAATTAGTTCCAGCAGCTGTAGTATTATTAGAGTAAGTGTATATACAAGTAGTAGAGAGGTAATTACCATTATAACCACCACCAAATACACCTATAGTAGAGTTACCTGTAGCAGTTAAGCTATTTGCACTATAAGTTAAATTAGTTCCAGCAGCTGTAGTATTATTAGAGTAAGTGTATATACAAGTGGTAGAAAGATTACTACCCTTATAACCACCACCAAATACACCTATAGTAGAGTTACCTGTAGCAGCTAATGTATTTGTACTATAAGTTAAATTAGTTCCAGCAGCTGTAGTATTATTAGAGTAAGTGTATATACAAGTAGTAGAGAGGTAATTACTACTACTACTACTACCACCACCAAATACACCTATAGTAGAGTTACCTGTAGCAGCTAATGTATTTGTACTATAAGTTAAATAGTTAAAACCTATAATTGTAGTATTATTAGAGTAAGTGTATATACAAGTGGTAGAAAGATAAGTACTACTACTACTATTACCACCACCAAATACACCTATAGTAGAGTTACCTGCAGCAGTTAAGCTATATGCACTATAAGTTAAATTAGTTCCAGCAGCTGTAGTATTATTAGAGTAAGTGTATATACAAGTAGTAGAGAGGTAATTACTACTACTACTATTACCACCACCAAATACTGCTGCTTGACCTATAGGATTTATAGGAATTGAAATACCTATATTCGATACTACGTTAACTCCAGGATTGTATGTAGAAGTAGCTAAATAACTTGTACTATCAGTTAAATTAGTTCCAGCAGCTGTAGTATTATTAGAGTAAGTGTATATACAAGTAGTAGAAAGATAAGCACTACTATTATAACCACCACCAAATACACCTATAGTAGAGTTACCTGCAGCAGCTAATCCCCATGCACTATAAGTTAAATTAGTTCCAGCAGCTGTAGTATTATTAGAGTAAGTGTATATACAA
>Ga0207433_10012095_pt1 | contig 12989 bp, 14 predicted proteins | sample YelNatPaOPGAMG01_FD_187559 | JGI IMG/M metagenome (GOLD analysis project Ga0207433, IMG submission 187559) | Hot spring thermophilic microbial communities from Obsidian Pool, Yellowstone National Park, USA - OP-RAMG-01 (SPAdes) (version 3) | ecosystem: Environmental > Aquatic > Thermal springs... | reverse complement strand
TTGTCCGCCGAATGCCTCTATACCCCCCATAGAGGCATTCAATTTATTAACCAGATTATTATTTATCTTATTTCTATTCATAGTCAAATCTTTGACATACAGACACATAAATTAATATACTCCCTGACTATCAGAACAGGATGGTCAAGAGGGAGGTAAATGGGAGGGTGATATACTATATGTATGACTACACGGGGAAGATGATAGGTGAGTATGATGAGGTGGGGAGGGCGAGAATAGAGTATGTCTATCTTGGAGAGGAGAGGGTAGGAAGGATAGATAGCGGGATAAGTGAGGTGAGAGAGAATTTCGAGAATGGTATGCCCGAGCTCTATCCATATCCCGATCCGAGACGTATAGTAGAGGATATAGACCCTGTAGTATCTATCTCGACAGATGAGAAGTATGAGGGGAATAAGTCTCTTATGTTATCAGGGAATACATGGAAGGCGATGCCGCTAAAGGATATCAGGATAAGGCTTGATTCACAGAGCAAGGTGATAATCAGCGAGAAGGTTGTGGATATGGGTGAGTTGCAGGGGATAGGGTTCGGGGATGGGGATAAACAGATTTTGTATATATTCCACGGGACTCAATATGGCTGGAACGACACCTGGGTTAATTACAGGTATTTCAATACAAGACCGATAAATCAGTGGAATACCTATGAGATACCAGTTGGTGAGGACTGGTATAACAAGTATGGGTATTATCCCGATATATCCGAGGTTTATTTCATAAATGACAATGATGAGGGGAGCGGGGTGATATATTTTGATAATTTGATTGCAAGGGATGTAAAGATACTCACAGAGATTGTGGGTTCTCAGAGTAGTGTTGAAAATTTTGAGAGTGGTAGTGTTAATCTGATTTCGTATGTAGATCCGAGGCCAAATGTTCCACAGGATCTATACCCTGTATTCAGCATATCGAATAGTACATCATCTGAGGGAGTAAATTCGTTATATCTGTCTGGTAATACATGGAAGACAGAGATGGTATCCGGGATAGTAACGGATAAGGATACATACATAAGGTTTGGTATGAGGGTGGATAGAGAGGGGGAGATACAAGGGATAGGGTTTGGAGATGGGAGTGGTAAGAAGATAATATATCCTGTGGTGGTAAATCAGGATTTGTCGGGTATGAACTGGTTCAATGTGAGATATGCAACGCACCCAGAGAAAGGAGTATGGAGATATTATGAGGTATCCGTAGGGAAAGACTGGTATAATCTGTATGGATATTATCCAGTGATAACGGAGGTAGATTATATAAATGACAATGATGAGAACTGGGAGGTGGGGAGTTTTAATGAGGGTTTTGAGAATGGTGTGAGTCTGGTGTCATATGTAGACCCGAGGCCTGGGGTAGTACAGGATATGGGTGGTAGTGCAAATGTATTTACAGGGGATGTATATGATGGTATAATGAGTCTCAGGATGGAAGGGAATACCTGGAAGACACAGAATATACCACAGATAGCGTTATCGAGGAGTTCTAAGTTGAGGGTAGCGATAAAGGTGCCACTTAAAGGGGAGTTGCAGGGTATAGGGATAGGGGATGGGAGTCATCAGTTGCTCTATATAACTCAGGGGACGCAGTATGGGTGGAATGATGTTTGGGTGAATTACAGATACTTCAATACCCTGCCAGCGAATCAGTGGAATTACTATGAGATACCGATAGGGGAGGACTGGTATAACAAGTATGGGTATTATCCAGTGATAGACAGGATACACTACATAAATGACAATGATGCTTGTAATGGTATAGTATTATTTGATGCGATAAGTATAGAGAGTGAAGGAGGGGCGGTATATTTTGATGATGTGAGTGTAGTAAAGAAGAATTATGTTGAGGTAGAGGGAGGAGAGAGGGTATACTATTATCACAATGACCATCTTGGGACACCGCAGGTAATGACAGACATAACAGGCAATGTGGTCTGGAAGGCAGACTATGAACCATTCGGGAAGGTGAATATAGTTGTTGAAAATATCGAAAACAACTTTCGCTTCCCTGGCCAATACTACATCGCCGAGACAGGACTATATTATAATTGGTGGAGGTGGTATAAGAGTGAAACAGGGAGGTATATGAGTATTGATAAAATATTAGATTTCGATCCATATTGTAAATATTGCTATTCAAAACTAAATCCTTTTGTATTTATAGATCCTTCTGGCTTAGAATGTTATTTAATTGGTATTGATTATGATATATACAGAAAAGTTGAAGAAAAAACCGAAAGTAACAAGCCATGGGTATATTTTGATATTCATAGTGAAACATGGGACGGAATCAGATGTTATGGGTTCTGTATATGTTTTAGAGAAAAAGAGTATAGATATAGAGTTACGAAAACAACCGAGACTACTTATGAGATATATAGATGTGTTGAATGTGACAAATCATGGATAGAGAAGAGAAAGAGTGGAGAGAAGTCTTATACTGAAAGGGAGCTTATATATAGCGGGCCTACCTTTCAGTATATTAACCTACCGACTTATGCCTGTTGGCTACAGGCTGTGTGGGCTATACCAGAATGTCAACGGAAGTGCAGAGCACTTAATTTTGCGAATTAGTAATATGATTACAAAAACTAAAGTGGTTATAATTCTCGTTGTTTTTCTAGTAATTCAGGATATTTTAGTAATTCAATTGCTTCCATTATGGTATATTCAGGAAAGATTTTATAAAGAATACAAAAAGGCAGTGGATAAGTACCTGCCTCTTGCAGAAGTAAAAGGGGAGAAATGCAATCTATTCGAAGTCTGGTCTGATATTTTGTCTCTCGTATATTCTCCGGATGATGTGTTGTCTTTTTTAAAGAAGGTTGAGGTAAACTGTGATGGAGATAAGGACATAGTGTATGTCTTGATTGCTGATTTGTACTTTTCACTATCCGATTTAGAAAAAGCAATTGAGTATATGAGCAAGGCAATAAATGAGGTTAAGGATAAGGATAATTGCAGGGAGAGAGAATATAGGGATTATATTGAATACTTGAAAGAACTTGATAAGAAGTTTAAAGAAGCCCCTGAATTAGAGGCAATAAGGAAAAGATATGTAGAAAGGGGATTAAGAAAATTAGATATGACAGGGAGATTGAGAAAAAAATCTGAGTCAGGTTCTTTTGCTTACCCTGATACTCATCCTGTTGAAAAAATACTTGGTGTAAAGATAAGTACTGTTGGCTCTCGCTCTGGAGACTCTAAGGTGTTTTCTTATAAAACTATGGTAGTCTATATCATAGATAGTGATGTAAATAGTAGAGCTGGAAATTTTAAAATTGGTGACATTATTTTGTCCTATGGGGGGAAAGAAATAGGTTTTAAAAACATTAATGTGGATGATATTGATCCATACGATATTGATAAAAACGAAGTTCGTATTAAGAATGAGATTATGGAAATGTTAGAGAAAGACGGGGAGATAAAATTAAGAATTTCGAGAGATGGGGAGATATTGGATAAGGATATAAAAATAAAGAAATGAGTCTCAGGATGGAAGGGAATACCTGGAAGACACAGAATATACCGCAGATAGCGTTATCGAGGAGTTCTAAGTTGAGGGTAGCGATAAAGGTGCCACTTAAGGGGGAGTTGCAGGGTATAGGTATAGGGGATGGGAGTCATCAATTGCTCTATATAACTCAGGGGACGCAGTATGGGTGGAATGACGCTTGGGTAAATTACAGATATTTCAATACCTTGCCAGCGAATCAGTGGAATTACTATGAGATACCGATAGGAGAGGACTGGTATAACAAGTATGGGTATTATCCAGTGATAGACAAGATACACTACATAAATGATAATGATGCCTGTAATGGTATAGTGTTATTTGATGCGATAAGTATAGAAAGTGAAGGAGGGGTAGTATATTTTGATGATGTGAGTGTAGTAAAGAAGAATTATGTTGAGGTAGAGGGAGGAGAGAGGGTATACTATTATCACAATGACCATCTTGGAACACCGCAGGTGATGACAGACATAACAGGCAATGTGGTCTGGAAGGCAGACTATGAACCATTTGGGAAGGTGAATATAGTTGTGGAGAAAGTAGAGAATAATTTCAGAATGCCAAGAAAAATCTATATTGCTGAAACAGGATTACAGTATAATTGGAATAGGTATTATTTGGAGAAAATAGGTAGATTTAATTCCACTGATAGATTAGATTTTTACTTTAGAAATAAGATCGTGATTAGAATGGGTGCATTAATAAGACAAGAGAATTATATAAACTGTTTTGATAACCCATTAAGAATAATAGACAGAAATGGTCTATCTGGTTGCGCCTGTACGGATCTTGGTGGGGACGGTAGTGATACTGGATCTGAAACAGGGAGTAAAGATTCAGGTGATGCCGGCCAGGGAGATGGAGTATTATGTTACAAAGGGTTAGACTGTATTAGTGATTGCAACTGTGATTACTTAATCTGTAAACTGAAATGTCCAGCAAGTCGATGTCCCTCATTATGTATGGATGGATGCAGACATAAGTTTGAGATATGTATCTCTTCATGTTCGTATTAATTAATTATGAGTCGAATTAATAATATTCTAAAAAATCTAACACTATTTATTTACTTTGGTTTTATTTTTTATTTTTCTGTACTTTTTGCTAATGATTTTTTCGATAGTTTTCTAATAAAAATGGAGTTCTCTTTATTATGTATGATAAATATTTTCAAACTGCCTATACTATTCAAACAATTACTGCTCATATTTTATGGAAATCTTGGATATCCTGTATACTTCTTTGTGATAACAACAATATTCTACACTTTTCATAAAATTGTTAGTCTCAATATCCTGGTGCTAATGTATATAATTTTCCGAGTTTCATTTCTTACTCTGCTTTATAAGTTGTGTGGATGTAAAGTAGAATATCAAACATTACAAAGTCTATTTTTAGAAATACCAGTTACATTCTTGTTTATGCTATTTGGTAGAAAATTAGGAGTTTATATCTCAGATAAAGTGATGAGTAGTTAATGTTAATCTTTGCACGGTTATTTTATAGGCATTTTCTTAGCATTTTCTTATTTAGGATAGAAAGGAACTATTATGACGAGATTTTCAAAAGAGTTATAATACTATTACATCTCCGAGACAGGACTTAATTACAACTGGTGGAGGTGGTATAAGAGCGAAACAGGGAGGTATATGGAGGTGGATCCGAGAACCAAAATTTATTTAGGTGAAACAATCCGATATATACCGAGCGGTGTGATAGGAGAGAGGGAGTATAACTATGCAAAGAATAATCCAATATTTTACATAGATGTCTCAGGATTAGCATGTGCACCTCCGTCATGCGAGACTCCAAGCAATTATCCTAAATGTAATGCTGAGTGCCAAAAGATATATTTGAAAGGATTGGGTTGTTGTGCTATTAATTATAAACCGGGATCTGCTAGTTTGGCCGCCTGCCAAACAAAGTGGAAGAATTGGGTAGACAGATGCATGATTGAAGCGCCTGTTGATTGTCCCCCTTAGTTTACTTTAATGATGAAGGTAAATAAATACAAAACAGCAGCGATATTTATTCTTTCTTTTTCAGTTTATTTTTTTATTCTTCCATATCTTTTTGAAAGCCCTATTTCATATTTTGCAAACAGAATTGTTCTCTGGATAATATCCCTGCCAGAGGGTATAAGATTTGTTGCATTTGTAGTACCATTTGCTATGCTTCCAACTTTTCTAGTACCTTGTTTTTCATGGGGTATAGTTTGTGGTATAATTTATTTTTTATTAAAGATTAGATACTCAGGTTATTATGCACTTGCTATCCTTCTGCCATTTTATATAGGTATGGAAATCTATTTTGGATCTCATTTCTGGAAGGCTTGGTATTTAATTGTTAGTGAAACGATTGAATTGTGTATTATTATTTTTTCTGCTTACATCTCTGAAGTTATGTGCAATTTTACGATAAGGGTAATATCAAGAGTAAGTAAATTGATTAAAAGAAGGGATGATGTTAATAAGTAATTATAAATTGATTAATGCAGAATTGAAGGCAGACTATGAACCATTCGGGAGGGTGAATATAGTTGTTGAAAATATCGAAAACAACTTTCGCTTCCCTGGACAATACTACATCTCCGAGACAGGACTTAATTACAACTGGTGGAGGTGGTATAAGAGCGAAACAGGGAGGTATATGGAAGTAGATCCATTTATAAAAAGTCATGAGTTAGGAGCCGAGCTATTTTATGTTTCACAATTATTAAAAGATGTATATACATATGTTAGAAATAACCCAGTTATAAACAGAGATATCGAAGGTCTAATATCAGAAGATGATTACAATAAGTGTATGAATACCGCTAATAGTTGTTACAGAAAATGCTGGTTACTTTGCTATGATGAAATGGTGTCTTGTTTATCAACTACGCTTGCTTGTATAAGATGTATCATAACATATAAGTTGAGGTGTGGAGAAGTATGTGTATCGACAATAGTATGTAAAAAGTGGTATGATTGTATGATTATATGTGAGAAAGATTGTAATGATGATCTTAGTAGATGTCTCTCCGGATGTAAATGATATGAAATATGAATTAATATCATTACTGATGAACATAAGTTTAGATATAGCGGTTATTTTTTTTTGTTCTTTATGATATATCCCCTGTAGATGTTAAAGGAATTATAAAAACATTTCAAATAATTAGTTTTGTAGCCTTTTTAATTTTGTTTTTAATTAGTTTGTATAGTTCTTCAAAAAAACGGGGATTACAGATAGAAGATAGTAAATATAGTAATTATTTATTTGTTTTGAAGAAGGCGAATACTTTAATAGAGCGTTTAATGCATATCATTTTGATAGCTTACATAGTTTTATTGCTGTCCAAAATATTTTAGACTTGCATAATACATAAATGGAAAATACTGTCCTGCTTCAGATGGAATTTGAGAAACGGCATAATTTACGCTGAAGCAGTACACCATCCATAACTGAATCTTTACTGAGGGGATATCTTTGTATTGAAATCTGTGGTGTTTGATGATAATGAAATAAAGCCTTTTGTTATAAAAAGGAGTGTGTATGAGAGAATACAGACCACAGGAGATCGAGAGTAAATGGCAGAGGATATGGGAGGAGAATAAGAGTTTTAGGGCGATCGATAATAAGAGCCTGAAGAAGATCTACATCCTTGAGATGTTCCCGTACCCATCAGGGAATCTCCATATGGGGCATGTGAGGTGTTATGTGATAGGTGATCTCCTCGCCAGATTTTACAGGATGAAGGGTTATAATGTGATGCACCCGATGGGGTGGGATTCCCTCGGTCTACCCGCGGAGAATGCGGCGATAAAAGAGGGTATTATGCCCCAGATAAGAACCCCAAAGAATATCGAGAATGTGAAGAGGCAGATGAAGATGCTCGGCCTATCCTATGACTGGGACAGAGAGATTGCCACATATAAGCCCGAGTATTATAAATGGAATCAGTATCTCTTCATCAAGTTCTATGAAAAGGGGCTTGTGTATAAGAAAAGGTCACTCGTTAATTACTGTCCGTCCTGCAAGACAGTCCTTGCCAATGAGCAGGTGATTGAACAGAGGTGCTGGAGGTGTGATACTCTCGTAACCCAGAAGGAGGTTATGGAATGGGCGTTCAGGATTACAAAATATGCAGAGGAACTCTTAAATGATCTGGATAAGCTAAAAGGCTGGCCTGAGCGTGTGGTAACAATGCAACGAAACTGGATTGGAAAGTCAGAGGGTGCCTATATCGACTTCGATATAGCAGAGCCTGAGGAGTGTGTTGAGTGCTCGAGACCCACGGGAGTAAGGATGGATAGGGAGACAAATGGAGAGAGCATTCGGGTCTTTACTACGAGGATCGATACAATATTCGGTGCCACCTACCTCGTTCTGGCTCCCGAACATCCTATGGTAGAGAAGATCGTAAGGGAGGACAGGCGTCAAGAGGTAATGGCTTTTGTCGAAAAGATGAAGAGAACAGACAAGATAGAGAGGACCAATGTAAACAGCGAGAAGGAGGGTGTCTTCACAGGGGCGTATGTGATAAATCCGTTTACAAGGAAGAAGATCCCGGTCTTCATTGCCAATTTTGTCCTCCCCGACTATGGAACAGGGGCCGTTATGAGTGTCCCTGCCCACGACCAGAGGGACTTCCTGTTTGCGAAGAAATACGGTCTCCCAATAAAGACTGTTATCAAGCCAAAGGATGGGGATATCCCGGAGGGGGACAAACTTGAGAGGGCATTTGAGGAGTATGGTATATTGATAAATTCTGGAGAGTTCTCCGGGCTTACGAGTGAGGAGGCGAGGGAGAGACTCGTAGAATATCTCGAGAAGAGGAATAAAGGTTCAAGGGCCACGACTTATCACCTGAGGGATTGGGGATTCTCGCGGCAGAGATACTGGGGTACTCCAATCCCAATTATATATTGCGAGAGGTGTGGGGAGGTGTGCGTTCCGGAGAAGGACCTCCCTGTATTGCTGCCGGATAATGTCCAGCTCACGGGAAAAGACGAAGCACCTCTGGCGAGGATCCCGGAGTTCGTGAATACTACCTGCCCGAAGTGTGGTATGCCCGCAAAGCGGGAGGTAGAGACGATGGATACATTTGTGGATTCCTCTTGGTATTTTGCCAGATATCTCTCACCACACAATGATAAGGTCCCGTTCGAAAAGGAGTGGGCAGACTACTGGTTGCCGATTGATATATATATAGGTGGTCCCGAGCACGCAGTGCTTCACCTGCTCTACTTCAGGTTCTTTACTAAGGCTATGAGGGATTTAGGGATGCTCTCCATCGATGAGCCTGCGACAAGGCTGCTCACACAGGGTATAGTTTACAAAGATGGCTTCAAGATGAGTAAGTCCAGAGGAAATGTCGTATCTCCTGATGATATGGTGGCTAAGTATGGTGCAGATTCGGCAAGGGTATTCTCTCTGTTTGCAGCACCGCCCGAAAAGGACCTCGAATGGAGCGATCAGGGTATAGAGGGGGCTTATAGATTCCTGAACAGGATTTTCAACTTCACTGTCTCATTCTCGGAGTATTTCAAGGATATCAAGGATGCATATAAGAGGATTGATATCTCCAATCTCAACAGGGAAGAACAGACAATCTACAGGCTCGTTCACAAGACCATAAAGAAGGTCTATACAGACATTGAGCAGAAGTGGCAGTTCAATACGGCGATCGCGGCATTGATGGAGTTTTATAATGAAGTCTCCTCGTTCAAGTGGGATCTCTCGACAAGAAGGGATTCCCAGATCCCGCTCATCTCATTCGTTCTCAGGAATAATTTACTTATGCTTTATCCATTTGCACCCCATATTGCCTCGGAGTTGTATTCCCAGATATTTGTAGATGAGGATATCTCGAGGATACCATTCCCTGAGTATGATGAGAAGTTTACTATTGACGATGTGGTTACAGTGGTCATTCAGGTAAATGGGAAACTCAGATCTCAGATCGAGGTCCCAAGGGGGAGTGAAGAATCAACAGTCAAAGAACTCGCCCTTAAAGACGAAAAGACCCAGAAATTTGTAACAGGTAAAGAGATAGTTAAGGTGATTTATGTGAAGGATAAGTTGATAAATATAGTGGTGAAATAACCTATGGTCTCTTTTCCTTAAATGAAGAAATATGAACCTAATCCGAGCGATTTTTTGGTTTTTAAAGGTTTATCAGTAAGACGGTTTCAATCCTTGAAAATTAGCACTGCTCAAATTTTCAGCTGTTTTAGTGAAAAGACTATATATCTGAATCCCTTAAAAAAGAGAATTTCTTGACACTACTAAAATTGGTTGGTATTAATGCAAATATGATTAAAGAATCGCTTTGCTAAGATGAAGATAGGATAGTATAAGGAGAGATATCAGATATGGATGATGATAAAAAGAAATATGTAGAACTTATCTGGCATCAAAAATATGATAAAGTAGAATTGGGAGAAAAGATACCAATTGAAAGACCGAATCTTCCGTTCCAGATAGTTGAGACAGTAAATAAGCCGAGACTTAAGGATCTTGAAGATGGGCTATTTGATCCATCAAAGTTTTATCCTGATCATAAATATCCTGAGAACTATCCAAAGGACTGGAAGAATCTGCTTATCTGGGGCGATAACAAACTTGTGATGTCTTCTCTGATTAAACAGGGCTGGGCTGGAAAGATCAATCTCATCTACATTGACCCGCCGTTTTTTACTGGTGCTGATTTTATTGTCCGAACAAAGGTCGGAGACGAAGAAATCGAAAAAGAGCCATCAATTATAGAAGAGCGGGCTTACAAAGACACCTGGAGCGGTGGCATTGCCTCTTATCTAAAATATATGTATGAGCGATTGGTTTTGATGAGGGAACTTCTCGCTGAGAATGGCTCAATTTATGTGCATTTAGACTGGCATGTTGGACACTATTTGAAAGTGATGATGGATGAGATTTTTGGGTATGAGAATTTTAGGAATGAGATTGTGTGGAATAAAGGATTTCGAGGAACTGAATCGAAAAATATTTACCAGCACGCTCACGATATAATCTTGTGGTATTCAAAAACAGACTATTATATTTGGAACCAAGTTGGTCAGCCCTACCGAGATGAAGACTTAAAAAGATATAACAAAATTGACGAAGAAGGCAAAAGATATGCTCTAATTAAAAGAAGAAGGACAGATGGAACAATTTACTACGGAAGGACCTACCCTAAAGAAGAGGGGAAAAGAGTTGACGATGTAATAAGTCATATTGCGGTTATGGCTTCTACAGCGGAGGAGAGAATAGGATTTGACACCCAAAAGCCAGAAGAACTAATAAAGATATTTGTCCTTGCCTCCTCCAACCCTGGCGACATTGTAGCTGACTTCTTCTGTGGCTCAGGAACAACCTTAGCAGTGGCGGAAAAGCTTGGCAGGCGATGGATTGGCTCTGATTTATCAAAGTTTGCCATTCAGGTTACAAGAAAGAGGCTTCTGGATATTCATAATTCAAAGGATTTGATGGAGGATCAAAAATGAATGTTGAAGAGATTAAAAGAAAGATATTGCCGATATTGAAAAAATATAAAGTAACAAGAGCAGGTATTTTTGGTTCTGTAGCAAGAGGAGAAGCAAGAGAAGACAGCGATATTGATATCTTAGTAGAGATTAAAGGTAGAATGAGTTTACTTGATTTTGCGGAATTAAAGTTGGAGCTTGAAGAAGCCCTTGGTAGAAAAGTTGATTTGGGAGAATATGCAGTAATCAAGCCAGTTATTAAGGAACAAATCCTGAGTGAAGAGGTAACTATCTTATGAGAAGAAACATAAAACTCTATTTACAGGACATATGGGAAAGTATATTAGCAATAGAGGAATATTCCCATGGCCTCTCAGAAGATGAATTTTATTCCAATCGTCAGGTTCAGGATGCAATTATAAGAAGATTAGAAATAATAGGCGAAGCGGCCAAGAATATAGATAAGGATCTTAGGGACAAACATCCACAGATACCATGGAAGAAAATTGCAGGAATGAGAGACATTATTGCTCATGAATACTTTGGTGTAAAACTTGATAGGGTATGGGATGTTATAAGAAAAGACCTGTCTGAACTAAAAGAGAAAATCAGAACCGTGATGGAGGAAGAAAATGCCAGATAAAAAATACGGTAAACCTGCAAGACCCTTTGAACTATGGAATATCGGAAACTATGAAACAGTTTACTGGCAGGAAAGACAGGACGAATACCTTGCTTTTATGCTCAAACTCTATCAGGCACAGCCATTGACGGGTTTTAGATACATTCACGGTAGAAAAAAAGATAGAGCAGTCCATATAGGTCCTTTAAATGCACCCGTAACAATGGAAGAAGTTGAGAAGGTTGTAATAGAATGCAGGGCAAATAATTTTAACAAAGCAGATGTTCTGGGCTGAGAGTGGGGTTATGAGGTAAATGAACTGGCGAAGGAATTAGCAAAGAAAAATGGTGTGGAACTAAAACTTATTCAGATACCATCTGTTAATGAGATAAAATCTTCTCTTGTTGGATTTGACCTGAATCTGTTGAAAGTCCCGGATGAAGCAGTCGAAAAGGAACTTCTGAAGCATATCAAGTTTGCCGAGGTTGCCTATCTGGAAATTGAGACAAAGATCAAAGGGGATGAAGTTACCTTAAAAATCGCAGACTTTCAGGTCCCTCCAACCGCCGAGCTGGCAGAGATAGCAAGCAGGGTAAAAGACTCAAGAGAGCTTATTGACTACTGGGCGATTGACTGGGATTACAAAGGAGATACATTCCATAACCAGTGGCAGAGTTTCAGGATAAAGAAGAATCCCAGAGTAGATTATGAAGCAAAGCATAAATATGACAGGGCAGGTGAATATCAAATAATGGTTAAAGTAGTAGATGTATTCGGGAACGATACGAATAAGGTGATAAAATTGAAAGTAGGAGGTAAGTGATGGGAAGTAAATATAAAAATCCACCGATAGTAGAGGCTCTTTGTGAATTTCAATTTGTCCCCAGTCAACCCTGGGACATAACAATTTCAGGCATGCTATATGAAAGAATTAAAGATGAATTCCCTTTAAAACATCAACAGGTAGGTTTTGGAGTTGCTGTACAACCAAGGGAAGGAGGAGTACTTGAACCGAAAATAGAATTTGGTCCACCGCGAATGCAGTTTTTTAGCAATGATAAAACTTCTCTTGTGCAGGTTGGTTCTGACCTGTTAACTATTAATCTTCTAAGACCTTATCCTAACTGGGAGAAGTTCAAGCCTCTAATTTTAAAAATTTTAGAAGATTATATCAATATAGCTAGTCCAAAAGGATTTAGACGAGTAGGCTTACGGTATATAAATAAAATTGATTTTGACAAGCCCCAGATAGAATTAACTAATTATTTTAACCCAAATAATGCATTTGAAGAGGTTAGTCTCTGAGATGTAGATTTTTCAAGCCCCCCATCCACCTCTTCACCGCAAATATAGTATTTAAGCCATTTCTA
>Ga0207433_10012090_pt1 | contig 12995 bp, 14 predicted proteins | sample YelNatPaOPGAMG01_FD_187559 | JGI IMG/M metagenome (GOLD analysis project Ga0207433, IMG submission 187559) | Hot spring thermophilic microbial communities from Obsidian Pool, Yellowstone National Park, USA - OP-RAMG-01 (SPAdes) (version 3) | ecosystem: Environmental > Aquatic > Thermal springs... | reverse complement strand
GCTTCCACCTCCTTCTTGCTTAAGAAGCCTGTGCTGAATTCTATGTCTCCTCCCTTCCTGACCTCGTAGGTATCTGCCTCAAGCTTCTTAAGAGCTAATTCCCTGAACTCAGGCGGTAACGCCTCGGCTTGCTCCTTAGTTACCTCAGGAGTTATCTCGTAAGGCATCAACGGCTTCGCGCCAGGCTTCCACTCCACGCTAACAGGCACTAAGTAGCCGATATCCCTGCCTATCTCCCCTATAGCCGCCCACTCACCCTCAGTGAACAAAACCCAGACAGCCGGGAACAACACCTTGTTCTCCCTAAACACCAACTCGCTAATCTCTCTGGAGATCTCCAGAGCTTTGCTAGCTACCTCCTTAATCAATTTCTCATCACCTTGAGCTTTCTCAGCAAGTGTTCTGACCTCCCTTATCTTCTGGATTACCTGATCCTCACGCCCCCACAAAACCCTGGGTACGGCCACAATCCCCCTCCTCTCTAAGTAGGGGAAGATCAGCATCTGCACCTTCCTGTAGTGCAGCCTCACATTCCTCAAGTTCTCTAACACCCTCACCAACTGCTGGAAAGCGTCTTTAAGACCCTCGCCCTCACCACTAAGAACGGAGCTCGCGTAAACCCCGAGAACCTCACCCCACTTAAGAATCAACTCATTCTCCTTGAGTAGGAGATCGAGCGGGTGCCCCTCAGGAACACCCCTCAACTCCCTGGAAGCTAAGTATTCTCTGAAGAGCTGGACATGCAGATCGCAAAGCTTAAGAATCTCGCTCACCTCCAGACCCTCCCTAACCAGCTGTTGCTCAATCAAAGCTATCTCGAAAGGAGACACCTGCTTCAAGACATCGCTAAACTCCTTACTCAGCTCCTCAGGCTTAACACCCTCATGAAGCTTCCTAATCAAGTTCTTAACGAGCTCTACCTTCCTTTCTTCAGTATTTGACACGTGTCACACCAAGAAGAAATCCTTTCAGAGCTTATAAGCTTTGCGAGTAAAGACCCACTCCCTAGGATGAGGATGTAGAGGAGGGTAGGAACAACGTGACGTGATTTCCGGTACGGTCTTAGCTATTAGGTCTAGCTCATGCTCGATTATTTAAAGACGTGCCTCAGGTCAGGATCTTCAATATAATTCCGCGCCCACCCTGATTAGCTTCGATCTCCTCTCATAAGTTTCTAGCATGCTTCTCGTTATGACATGTATCTCGAATGGTTCCTTGATCCCGGCTAGCCACAGCTCAGCCAGGACTCTGCCTGGGTGCGTGTTCGTTACTACCAGGATGTCCACATCGCTTGATAGGAGGTGTTTTCCTTCCGCGACACTCCCGAATAAGTAGATCTCAGCTCTTGGGTCGAGTTTCCTCGTTACTTCCACTATTTTCTTGATGTACGCCTCAAGATTCTTGAATACTCTCTTCCTTTCCTCAGCCTCCCCTATTAACAACTCCTCCCACAACTTCCATCAACCTCTTAACGACCTGACGTAGCCTCCCGGCTTCCTCCCCACTATACTCTCTTGCAACATACCTAGACGTGATGTACGCGTCCTCAAGCGAGCCGAGCTCGACAGCGTAATCCGTGAGGATTCTCTTAATTTCTTCAGCGCCCGTGAGCTTGTAGGTGAGTTCAAGAAGTTTCCTAACGCTGTGTGTCCTCGGGTAATCAACTCCTAGCTTGAGGAGGCATGCCTTCAAGTAGAGCTGAAGAGCTTGCTCAAGACTGAAAACAGCTAGGTCGTGAAAACCTCTCTCAAACTGCATCTCCGCGGTCTCAAGGAATCTCCTAGACCTTTCTAACAAGTAATTATATTCCTCGAAGCGCGTCAGCAAGCAACACCCCTAACCTCTAAATAACTTTACGTTAACGATAAAAATTAAGTTTATGCGTTCCTCAACATCTTAAATAATAGGATCGCTAACAACGTTTTAGCGTCTACGTACTTAGAGTTGAGTAAGGTCTTAAGTGCTTCGTCAACGCTTAACTCAACGGTCTTCACGATCTCGCCGGGTTCTGGTGACGCGCCGACAAACCTTAGTTTCTTGGCTGTGAGGATGTGGAGTACTTCGTCGCTGTAGCCGGGTGCTGTGTAGACTGAGGCAACCTTAATTAACTCGCCGGCCTCGTACCCTACCTCCTCCCTCAACTCCCTCCTCGCAGCGCTGACTACGTCTTCCCCTGGCTCAACCCTGCCTGCAGGGACTTCCAGAACCCAATCATTGACGGGGACTCTGTATTGATTCACTAAGACCAGGTTGCCGTCGTCCTTGACCGGCAGTATAGCTACTGCTTCACCAAACCTGACTACGTCCCTCAACACGGTCCTGCCTGAGTGTATGTAAGTCTTCTGAACGAGCTTGACCCTCCTACCACTGCATAGGACGGATTCGCTTACGAGGGTTAGTTCCTCTACCACGTGCGGCACCGAACATTTCGTTTCCTTGAGAATTAAAGGGTTTCCTCCCTCACCAAGTCTTTCGAGAGGGGTTTGTCGAGGATTAGCTTCACCTTAATTGATTCACCTGCATATCCTGAGATATGCGGGTAGTTCGTGATTCCTAAGTGCTTAGCTAGCTTTCTTAGGTTTATGTTGTTTACGTGTTCTATGATTATTTTCCTTTCTTTAAGTCTCTCTAACTCCCTCACCACCTCATCACCCGGTTTCTTGATCTCGAGGGTTTTCACGCAGAACTCTCTCGCGAAAGGTATTCGAGGCTTGACGCACAGCTTAACCACAGCACCCCTCACCCTACTCCCCGCGTCAGGTTCCGAGACTATCGTGTACACTCCTTTCTTCTCATCGTACACGACCCTCCACTGCCCGGTCCCGGTAACGATCCATGAAGCCTTGATTAAGTACCCGCCCTCATCCACCCTCACCTCAGACTTCACGAGGGTCTGGGACTCGGAGATTTCGAGTGACTTACTTAGTTTAGGGGTTTTTGAGGGGTCTAGGCACGCGATGACCGCGTTCCTCCCAACACGCGACCTAATCTTGGCTGCCGGAGCTATTAGGTACCCAACACCCCGCTCATCCACCGCCAGTAAGTACGCGTCACTACATAAGTCTTCGTAACGAATCTTACTCACTAGAGCACTACCGCTACCAACGAACTCAGCGGTTACGCGGTAACCCTTACCATAGTAGCCTCGAGCTCTCAAAACACCGAACTCAACCTGCAAAGGCTTAGCTAAAGAGATACCGTCATCAAGAAACCGTATTAAGCTCTTAACCCTTGAAACAGATCTATAACCAAACACTACGTAAGCCAACACGAAGGTGAGGAAAGCAACATATGACAGCATTATCATAGCGATAACCCAGTCCAAACCCGGCCCCCGATAAATCAAGACTCCAAGACAAATAAGCTCGGAAGACTTAACCAGAGCGGTAGAAACCCTCAAACCTGAATCCAGGTAGGTTTTGAGGGTTGTTTTCGGTGTAGTTAACATGCACTTAACTTTACTGGAGTGTAGTTAACCTCCTCCCCCCATTACCTAAGTAGAGAATTCTCTAAGAATAGAAAGGGGAAGTCAAGAAGAGTTGCCCCGGAACCGAAAGACTTAAGTCAAAAACCTCGGGAACCCCCACGTTAAGATACTTAAGAAATAAACCCGGTTAATACACTAACTCGTTGATTAACTAATACACTAACTCTATAACGACCAACAACCTCACCAACTTCGTCATTCCCGACTGACCCTACGTTTAGAGAAACACCCGTGTTAGGGTTGTGCGGGGTAGGGTGTTTGGATTTGTTTGAGTGTCTTGATTATGGCGTCCGAGATCTCGCTTGTTTTCACGAGCTTGCTGAAACCAAGACTCCTAGCTAGCAGGGTTGATTGGAGTGGTGTGAAGTTGTGCTCCCTCAACCACTCAACATCACTTAATAATTCTCTGGTGGGTCCGGCACGGCTTATAACCCCGTTAACCAAGACTACAACCCTGTCAGCAACCTCACTTATTAGTTGCAGGTCATGAGCTACTAAGACGACGGTCCCCCCGCCGCTCACGAACTTCCTCAAAGCTAGGAGGAGTTGGAGACTCCTCTTATAGTCGAGGCCTGAGAAAGGCTCGTCTAAGACTAGTACTTGAGGCTTCAACGCCAGTATTGAGGCTATGGCTAACCTATGCTTCTCCCCGAAGCTGAGTAGGTGTGGCGAGATCCACCGTGTTAAGAGCTTCCTTAATCCTCTGATCTATTCCTCCCTACTTAACCCCATATTCTCGAGACCGAAAACTAGCTCCTCAATCACCGTAGGCTAAGACCTGCAACTCCGGGTTCTGAAAAACGAACCCTATATACCTGCTGAGTTCCTCGGGACTGGAATCCAGAACGCTCTTACCTAACGCTCACACTACCCCTCATCTCACCCCTTATGTGGGCTTCTTCGCTCCCTGGGTGATATTCAATAACTCCTTCATAACAGCTATAGTATCGCCGATCCTGGGATTCATCCTCTACCCACCCATAAAAGCTCGCGGGCTTTACTGGGCTGATAGGATCAAGTTCCAACAATAAGACTCTTTTTCAATTAAGAGAATGCCCTAAAACACGCACTTCTCCAAATACAGAATCCCCATTCTACATATATAGAACGTGTTTTTCTCCATACGTAGAAGCTTAGAAACTAGCTTTAGGGAAAACACCAGCGTATACTTCCCGCACTCCCGCCTCCCTCGCTATATCGGTAGCCCCATGAGTATCGCTACCAGGGTTGGCGCCGCCACTAACGTCATGAAGAGTACTCCGAGTGATACGCCTAGCTTCCATAAAGCTCCCGATACTATGCTGATTATGAGGGTTCCGAAGACCCCCGCTATTCTAGCGTCGTAGTAGGAGAGCATTATTACTATAGCTATGAAGAGTCCGTAGAGTGCTTCCGCGGGCACTCTCCTGAATACCGCTACTGTTATCTTCCTGGAGTACTTCACTAGTAGTGGGTATGCTATGAGGAAAGCTATTAGTGATGAACCTATTAGGGAGAGGGATATGGTGAGGTAGTCGTAGTGCGTTACTAGGTAGTCTCTGGCGCTCATACCGAGGTTTTCTAGTTTCTGGAAGAAGGGCATTGCGGGGCCGGCGGCCATAGGCCCTGTCGGCTGCCCGATCACCAGCAACGGTATTACGGTGCCGCCGATGTAGGTAGCGTTCTTAACTGCGTCTCTGACTGTGTAGGCTAGTACGGAACCTCTCACCTTATCTTTCTTACTTTCCCTGAGTAAGTCTCCTATGAGTATCGTTAAGCCTACGGGGGACATGACTGTCGCGAGTATTGAGGTTACCGCGGACCATAGAGTGCTCTGAGCTACCTCCTCCCTCGTAAGTATCTTGAGTGGGTTTAGAGGTATCTCACCGATCTTAGCTAGCTTGATTTCCTTGAGACCCTTCCTCTCATACGTTTTCTTGAGTTCTGTGTGGAGCATTGAGAGTAGCTCGAACATCATGGGACCTATCGTTATCCCTAAGAAGAAGCTTATGTAGACTGATCTCCCGTAAACAGCTCTGAGGCCTTGAACGCCTAGAGCGAAAGCAGGTATTGAGATTAGTGCTAGTCCCTTATTCCTCGACGTGAGAGCTAGCACGAGTAAGCCGATGAGGAGTATCCAGAACCACCTAGCAACCTTAACGTTAGGCAAGACCTCGTCGGTAGCCCTCAGCCAATCCCCTAAGGGCATTAAGTAGTAGGAGATCGTTAAGGTAGTCGCTAAAGCCACGAACTGGCCTACAACGCTTGAAGCAATCCCCTTCCTCAATATCGTGTCAGCTAACCCAGCATCCTTAGCCGTGAGAGCGTCGGGGACTTGAGGGACGGCCATAACGCCGCCGGGAATCCCAGCTAGAGCTACGGGGATGCTGTCAGCCATCTTGAAAGCTGCTATGCTGGCAGCGAACCACACTAGCGCGAGCAACGGGTCAACGCCCATGAGGAGGAGGGTGAGGAGTATGGGGGCCATCGTAGCAGTCTCGTCAGTCCCGGGCAGTATGCCTATGAATATGTAGAGGATTGTGGAGAGAGCTGAGAGCAGGACTGCCAGCAAAACGGTGAGGGGGTCCACGAGATCACACCTCCTTAATAACTCGCTTAACCCTCGTTAGGAAAACGCTTATGAAGAACCCTACCGAAGCACCCACAGCGCCTAACGTGATGGAGAGCCCTGTTGGAGGCACGCCTATTAAGTTAGCTACGTAGGGACTCATGAAGTAGAATGCTAGAGCTAGGATCGTCGAGATCAGCGTAGCCACCCCGAACTCCCTCAACGACACGTACTCACCGTACAACTCATAAAATACTTCCTCATCCCCCACAAACAACACCACATCATGAAAAACGCGGGAAGGGATTTTATTGTTTAACACGTTAAGCAATACATCAACCAAAACACCGAGTTAAGAACCCTAACAAAATAACCAGCAAACCTTTAGAGCTGGAAACACCACCTAAGAAAGCTCATCAACAACACACTAAAAATCAACCTAAAAATTTATATTCCACGAAAACACTAAAAACATGTGGTGTCAATTTTGGTCGAGTATATCCCTAGAAAGAAGATTCTAGAAGAAATGCATAATAAGGTAGCTAGGGGGGAGCCGATAATAGGTGTTGGCGCCGGCGTAGGCATAATAGCTAAGGTAGCTGAGTTAGCTGGTGCTGACTTAATCATAATATATAATTCGGGAAGGTATAGGATGGCCGGCTTCGGTTCCCTGGCGGGCCTCATGCCCTACGGCGACGCGCATCAAGTCCTCCTAGAGTTAGCTCCCGAGGTATTGAGTGTGGTTAAGTACACGCCCGTCCTAGCAGGGGTGACGGGCACGCACCCATTCTACCAAGGGTATAGGATGAGGAAGTTCCTGCAGGAGCTTAAGGAGATGGGTTTCTCAGGGATCCAGAACTTCCCGACGGTCGGGCTCATAGATAAGAACTCGCTATTCAGGAGGAACCTGGAAGAGACCGGGATGGGTTACGATAAGGAGGTTGAGGCAGTTAAGATAGCGCACGAACTCGACATGCTCACAACCCCGTACGTGTTCGACGAGGAGAACCTCATCGATATGCTGAAAGCCGGTGCCGACGTCCTAGTCCTGCACTTCGGCTTAACAGCTAAGGGCACGGTAGGGGCTAGAACCACTATCTCACTAGAAGAAGCCGCTAAGAAAACGCAGGAGTGGTCTGAGCTAGCAAGGAGTCAGAAGCCAGACGTTCTAGTCTTGATACACGGAGGGCCCGTAGCAGACCTTGAAGACTGGAAATACGTGGCTGAGAGGGTTAAGGGGGTCCACGGATTCTTCGGAGCCACAACCTTCGAGAGACTGCCTACGGAGAAAGCTGTAGCAGAGCAGATAAGAGCCTTCAAATCAGTACGCATAAAGACGTAGAGGTCCCGCAACATGGTTAAGAAACCCACGATAGCGATCCTGGCAACCCTAGACACTAAAGAGTGTGAGGGCTACTACCTGAAGGAGAGGGTGGAAGCACACGGTGGTAGGGGGTTACTAGTAGACCTATCAATGCGTAAGTACACACCAAAGCTAGGCAAGCCAGACATAAGCAACGAAGAGATCGCTAGAGCCGCCGACACAACCATGGACTACGTGAGCAGACTCGACAGAGCGAAAGCACAGGAAGTCATGGCTCGAGGAGCCATCAAGATACTTAAGGAATTCCTGGCTAGGGGGGAGCTAGACGGGGCCGTAGGCCTCGGAGGATCCACAGGCTTCTCGCTAGTAGCCTCAATAATGCGGGAACTACCTATGTTCCTACCTAAGTTCGCCGTAACCACCGTCATAACGGAGGCCGGCCCCATCATAGCCGGGGCAGACATAACGCCCGTGTGGTCTATCTCAGACCTAGCCGGCGGCGAGAGGGTCAACGCTATAGAAGCTGAAGTACTTAACAGGGTGGCTGCCGCGGCGGTCGCCGCGGCCTCACCAAACCCCTACACAGTCGAGAAACGCCCGACAATACTCTCCACACAATTCGGTAACACAACCCCACACCTCATAGTAGCTAAAGACTACTTAACTAAGGAAGGCTACGACGTAATACCGTTCCACGCCCTCGGGAGGACAGGCGGGTACACCATGGAGAGATTAGTGGAGGCAGGGCTGGCCGCCGGGGTTCTAGACCTAACAACGCATGAGCTCGTGGACGAGGTTGCTGGAGGAGCTCTCAGCGCTAGCTTCGGAGACAAGCTAAGGCTGACCGCGGCAGGGCTTAAGGGGGTGCCGCAGGTAGTCCTGCCCGGAGCTCTCGACATGATAAACTTCTGGGGACCTACAACGGTCCCGGAGAGATTCCGTGATAGGTGCGTCTACGAACACAGCAGGGGGTTAGTCACCCTGATTAGGGCAACAGCCGAGGAACTCTACGCTACAGGTAAGTTAATGGCTGAGAGACTTAACGCGGCAACAGGCCCCACAGCCGTGATCTTCCCGCTCAGAGGCTTCAGCATAATAGATAACGACCCCAACGCAAAACCGAAGAACGCCCCTCCCGGAGCCTACTGCCAGAAAATGGTGTTCAAGAACGGCGAGGTAGTGTTCGAGAAGACCTCCAAGCCGTGGCACGACCCGGTAGCAGACCTCCAGCTACTGAAAGCCCTACTAGAGTATCTAGACCTCACCAAACCAAACATAGACTTAATAGTGGTTGACCACAACCTAAACGATCCTGAGGTAGCGCTCCTCAGCGCTAAAATACTGGACGCCATGATTAAAGGCACTTGGAAGAAAGGCTACACACCGGAAGTACCTGAACTAGAGACTAATAAAGTCTTCAGAGACCCGGAGAAAATCAAGGAACTCCTGAAAGAAAGACTCGGCTGAACCCGAAAATGTGAGGTTTAAAAGAAAAACGTGTTTTTCCCACGTCAAGACCTACCTCAAATACTTAAAAACAATCAACACTTCTTAGCTTTCTTCTTCTCCTCTTTCTTTTCCTCTTTCTTCTCTTCCTTCTTGCTCATAGGGGGTTATCCCCATGATATATTCTGCGGGGAGACTTTTAAATGACTCCTCCCCAGCCCTGAAGAGAAGGATTGCTTCGAAGCCTTTATTTAAGGCTTTAGCGGAATTAGGTTGGGTGGGTGCTTTGAGTAAGGCTGGTTTGAAGGGTTACGTGAAGACCAACATATTTCTTACCGCATACGATGAGTCCTTCGTTAAGGAATTACTTAAAGAGCTTGAGAAGAAACACAGGATACTCGAGTTTAGCAAGAGTGAGGTAGTTGATCACTTCTACTACATATCCGTTGAGGGGGACGCGAGAGGGTTTGAGGAAATCCTTAAAGACAAGACCCCGTGGTATAAGGTAGAGGTACTTGAGTTTAGTTAAGGTTTTAAGGAATAACGCGATTTATGTATTGATGAGGAGCGGACCACGGACTGAGGAGTGATGTGATCACGCATTACTGATTCGTGAATCAGTGAACACGCATCTTTAAATGTGCTCGACCCTCATTAATACTCGGGGTGATGAACCGTAAACTCTTTTCGCGTTGTCGTCAGGGTTGACGGGAAAGGCCGCATCACGCTACCCCTCTACATCAGGAAGGAGTTAGGTATTGAGGAGTTTTCATCCGTTGAGTTAGTGGTTGATCAGGTGAGGAGGGAGCTGATAATAAGGCCCATAACGTCGTCCGGCGAGTACTTAATGAATCTTGAGGTACGGCTCGAGAACCCTGAGAAAGTGAGTGAGTTAGTTAACCTGATAGTGGAGAGCGGGAGTGAGTTAAAGATGATTAACTGCATCCCCAACCCAAGTAAATGCTTGGTCTCCGTAAGCGTGGCTGACTCGACGGCGGGGGAGAGACTAGTTGAGGCTTTATCGAGTAAGGGCTTCTCAGTCAAGGTCGTGGAGGAGTGAAGGCAGTGACTGAAGTGATAGTGGGTTGCTGCGGTTTCCCCACATCAAGAAAAGAATACTACGCCACATTCAGAGCCGTGGAACTACAAGACACTTTCTATAACCCGCCAGACCCTGAGAAGCTGAGGAGGTTGCGTGAGGAAGCACCTCAGAACTTCATCTTCACTATGAAGGCTTGGCAAGCCATAACACACCCCCCGGACTCCCCAACATGGCGTAAGTCCAGGTTCAAACCACCTGATGAGGTAAGGAGTAATTACGGCTACCTAAAACCAACTAAGGAGAATCTTGACGCGTGGGAGTTGGTGAGGGAGTCTGCTAAAGCTTTGGGAGCTACGTACGTGATACTTCAGATGCCGCCCTCATTCACTTACAGCTCGGAGAACTTAAGGAACCTCAAGGACTTCCTAGACGTAACACGTGAGAGAGCCTTCAGGATAGGCTTGGAGTTGAGGGGGGATTGGCGTGATCACGCAGAGGAACTAAGGAAAATCCTCGAGGATTATGAGGCGGTAACGCACGTGACCGACCCTTTCAGGTGGTTCCCGCCTGAAACGAGAACCAGTAGCTACTACTTTAGATTACACGGTATAGGGCCTCGTGAAGTGAATTACAGGTATAAGTACACCGAGGAAGACTTGCTGAAGCTGAAGAACCTGATAGGGGTTTTAGGGAGCGTTAAAGAAGTCTACGTAATGTTCAACAACGTCTACATGAGGGATGACGCGCGAGACTTCATGAGACTACTTCGTGAGAATCGTTTAAGTCCTTAATCTTTTTAAGCTTACTAGTGCTTCTTTCTAGGTGATACGCGATGGCTCAAGTAAGTGAGTTTAGGAGTAGGGGGCCTGTGATAGTGGAGGCTGCCACACCACCTATTTGTAGTAGTTGCGGCAAGCTGATATCCCCTGACGAGAAAGCCACGAAGTTCGTGTGCCCTAACTGCGGCGTGGTAGTTATTTGGAGATGTAGTAAGTGTAGGGAGCTCTCAAACCCGTATAAATGCCCTAACTGCTGGTTTGAGGGCCCGTGATGGGGTGGGTTGGTTGGGTAAGGTAATAGTATCGTTGCGAGTAAATCCTGAGAGCGATGAGGTAGACCTCGATAAGTTGATAAGCGATATTAAGTCTAAGCTACCGTCGTATTACGAGATCTTGAGGTACGAGAAGGAGTACGTGGCTTTCGGGCTCTACGCCCTGAGACTCTACATCGCGATGCCCGAGAACTTTGAGGGGGGTACCGACGAGTTAGAGAGGAGTCTCACCGAGTTAAGCGGGGTGTCCTCCGTCGACGTAGACTTCGTTACTAGAACAGACGCTCTATGAGTCAAGCACCGTATTATTGTTTTTGCTTTAATACCGGGGTCGTGAACGCGCTTGAGGAACCGCTTAAGAGTTAAGCACAGGGCTCGTAATACGGTGCTCGCACACATTATAAGCGCTGTAAGGTATAGTGTTGTGAGGGTGGATGATGTACAGTAAGAGCAAGGAAGTCATGGTGAGGGTCGCTGAAATAAGCAAGAACGACGCGTTCAGAGGTAAGGTCAGGGTACCCGCGAAAATACTGGATTCTATAGGTGCTGAGGAAGGCGACGTCATAGAGATAATCGGTAGGAGGAACACGGTAGCTATCGCGTGGCCGGCGCTACCGGAGGACGAGGAGAAGGACGTGGTGAGGATGGATGGGGTCGTAAGGAAGAACGCCGGGGTAAGCATAGGTGATAGGGTTATCATCAGGCGTGTTGAGGTCAAGCCAGCGACCTCCGTTAAGCTAGCCCTAACAGATTCATCTAATCAGATAAGCGGTGGCGAGTCAACGCTTAAGATGATTAAGAGGAGATTACTTAACTACGCCGTTGTTGAGGGGGATCTAGTGCCTTTCCAGCTGCTAGGATCCGTCATATTCTTGCAGGTCATATCTACCAGGCCCGCAGGCCCGGTAATAATTGATGAGTCGACCAGGCTGGTCTTGATAAATAAGCCTGCGCAGACTCTCAGGATGATGCGCGTCACCTACGAAGACGTGGGCGGCATGAAGGAGGTGGTAGAGAGGGTTAGGGAATTGATTGAGTTACCTCTCAAGCACCCTGAGCTCTTCAGGAAGCTGGGGATCGAACCACCGAAGGGCGTCTTACTCTACGGCCCTCCAGGCTGCGGCAAGACGTTGCTAGCTAAGGCCGTAGCCACTGAGGCCGACGCGTACTTCATAGCTATTAATGGTCCTGAGATTATGAGTAAGTATTATGGTGAGTCTGAGCAGAGGTTGAGGGAGATTTTCGAGGAAGCTAGGAAGAACGCGCCAGCAATAATCTTCATAGACGAAATAGACTCAATAGCACCAAAAAGAGAAGAAGTAATAGGAGAAGTAGAAAAAAGAGTAGTAGCACAACTACTAACACTAATGGACGGTCTTGAGGGTAGGGGGGACGTCATAGTCATCGGAGCGACGAACAGGATAGAAGCAGTAGACCCAGCACTGAGAAGACCGGGAAGATTCGACAGAGAGATAGAGATACCGATGCCTAACAAGCAGGGGAGACTTGAGATACTGCAGATACATACGAGGAACGTCCCGTTAGCGGAGGACGTGAACCTAGCTAAGCTAGCTGAAATAACCCACGGCTTCACGGGCGCTGACTTAGCAGCCCTAGTAAAGGAAGCGGCACTGAATGCCATAAAAAGAGTTCTTAACGGCGTGAACATAGATGAGGACATACCGTCGGAGATCTACAGCAACCTGGCCGTGAGCATGGACGACCTAATAAACGCGTTAAAAGCCGTCCACCCTAGCGGACTCCGCGAGCTATACGTCGAGGTTCCTGAGGTCAGGTGGTCTGATATAGGCGGCTTAGAGGAGGTCAAGCAGGAGTTGAGGGAAGCTGTTGAGTGGCCTCTTAAGAACCCGGCGTCTTACGAGAGGTTGGGCGTGGAACCTCCTAGGGGTATTCTTCTTTACGGTCCTCCTGGTTGTGGTAAGACTTTGCTTGCTAAAGCTGTTGCTACAGAGTCTGGAGCAAACTTCATAGCGATAAAAGGACCTGAAATACTGAGCAAATGGGTAGGAGAATCAGAAAAAGCAATAAGAGAAATATTCAGAAAAGCAAGACAAGTAGCACCAGCAATAATATTCT
>Ga0207433_10012087_pt1 | contig 12996 bp, 10 predicted proteins | sample YelNatPaOPGAMG01_FD_187559 | JGI IMG/M metagenome (GOLD analysis project Ga0207433, IMG submission 187559) | Hot spring thermophilic microbial communities from Obsidian Pool, Yellowstone National Park, USA - OP-RAMG-01 (SPAdes) (version 3) | ecosystem: Environmental > Aquatic > Thermal springs... | reverse complement strand
GTAGAATCCGGGAACTTGAAACTCTATCAGGAAAACTTCGAAAGGTTTCCTCTTGTGCTCGAGCAGGAAGGTATAAAGCAAATTGACGGAGCCGTTCTGGATCTTGGTGTTTCAACCGAACAACTTACGGAAGCAGATCGTGGGTTTAGCTTCCTTCGAGATGGTCCCCTGGATATGAGAATGGACAGGCGAATGAAGAAAACTGCCGCCGACCTTGTGAGAGAACTTTCCGAAAAGGAACTCGCCGACATCTTCTTCCGCTATGGCGAAGAGCGCTACGCAAGACGTATTGCCGATGCCATTGTAAAAGCCAGAAAGGTGCGTCCCATAACGACAACGGGAGATCTGGTAAATATCATCCTTTCAGTGCTTCCCGAAAAGGAAAAACGATCGAGAATCCATCCTGCAACCAGAGTATTTCAGGCTCTGAGAATCAGGCTAAATAGGGAACTAGAAGCACTGAGCAACTTCCTCGACATTATTCTTGACTATCTGCGTCCCGGTGGTGTTGTCTGCATTGTATCTTTTCATTCGCTGGAAGACAGGATGGTGAAAGAACGATTCAGGGACTGGACGAAAATCTGTTCATGCCCTCCTAACGTCGTGGTATGCCAGTGCGGAGGACGAGAGCCCAAAGCGGTTTTACTAACTCGTAAGGCTATCAAGCCGTCTCAGGAGGAAATCGAAGAAAATCCGAGAGCACGAAGCGCGAAGCTTAGAGCCGCAGCTAAATGGGCGTCCCTGGAGTCCAATACATGCTGAAAACGGTCTATTTACTGGTATCAGGCATCATAGCGATCATGGCGCTTTTTTATACCTGGCTTCGTATTGAACAAATACGATACGGCTATCTTATTTCTCAGCGATACGAATATCTGATCGAACTACGGCGAACAAATGAAAAACTCAACCTTGAGTTAAACTATCTCACAAGTCCTGCCCATCTTCAGGAAATTGCTCAAAAGGAATTTTCGATGCGTCCTCCGAAGTCTCAGGAAATTATCCTGATCCAGCTCCCGTCATCTATTCTGAAGGAAACTCAGCAGACTGAGCCTACACCCCGGCCTTCGGATATGCTCCCTCCAAAGGAACAAACCTCCTCTAGTCCTTCGACATCTCTTTCTACGCAGGAGAAAAAACCCTCACCCCCACCCCATTCATCCTCGGAAAAAGGCAAAAAGGCGAAGGCGACAACCACAAAAAAGGAAAGTCGCCCATGAAGAAGTGGGAAAAAGAAGCCGGCATGTTTATAAAGCGCCTTAGAGCCGACAAGGATCGCAATCGCTTTGAGTTTGTGGTGTTTCTTCTTTCCTGCTTCGTAATTGCCGGGCTAGGAGCTGTGCTCTTAAGAGCCTTTCAATTCCAAATCATCGAACGGGAAAGCTGGAGGTCTCGCTATGAAGCTCAAATCTACGCCGATATAGCAACAACCATTTCTCGCCGCCCTATTCTCGATCGAAACGGACAACCTCTTGCCATGTCGGTAGAGGAATCATCACTCTTTGCCAATCCAAAACTCATCACAAACCCGGAAACTGTGGCAACAGCCCTGGCTCCAATCATTGGCTCTTCTCCTTCGGAAATCCTGCACCGCATGAGGAAATCCGGCAAATTTGTACTGTTGAGGCGATTTCTATCAGATGAGCAAGCAGAAAAGATTCGCCAGTTAGGAGTGGACGGGCTATACCTTGTGCGAGAAACAAAGCGTTTCTACCCGGAACGATGGCTAGCCGGACAGGTGCTGGGTTTTGTAGGAACCGACGGTATTGGATTGGAAGGAGTTGAAAAATACTACGATGCTTTTCTACGGAAACAACCTGAAAAATACCGTTTCCTTAGAGACGGCCTCGTTCGCACTCTGTGGCTCAGTAGTGATCTGCCCTATGCGGGACAAAACAACGGCGCTCTGGTGCTCACTCTGGATGCCTACATTCAGTACGTAACCGAAAAGGAACTGGCTGCAGCGGCAGAAAAATACCAGGCTGAGTCTGCTCAAGCCATTGTCATGGATGCAAAAACCTTCGAAATTCTTGCCATGGCTCACTGGCCTCCCTTTGACCCAAATCTCTACCAGCTAAGCAATCCAGCAGAATGGAGAAATCGAACCGTTGCAGATACCTTTGAACCCGGCTCGACCTTTAAAGCAATACTTGCGGCGGCTCTCCTGGAAGAAAAAGCGGTTAAGCCAACAGACCGCATCTTCTGCGAAAACGGTTCTTTTAAAGTCCCGGGACATCTTATACGGGATGTGCATCCTCATGGGTGGATAGATTTTTCGCAGGTCATCCAGTATTCAAGCAATATCGGTGCAGCAAAGCTTGCTCTTAGCTTTGGAGCAAAACGATATGCGCTATACCTGGACAAATTCGGCTTTGGACACGAAACAGGGATTGATCTTCCGGGTGAGGTCTCAGGTCTGGTTCGTCCATGGGAAAAATGGAGGCCTCTTGACCTAGCAACAGCCGCCTTCGGCCAAGGCATAGGAGTAACTTTGATTCAGCTCACAAGAGCTTTTGGAGCTATAGCCAATGACGGTCTTATGGGAGTTCCAAGGATCGCCAAAAAAATGGATCAGGGAACAATGCCAACTACGGCGGGAGTCGCTTCTGTAAAAACCAGCAGCCAAAACATAGCCGAAGCAAGCGATTTACGGGATGCTGAAAACGGTCAGTTCCGGCCAGTGTTTCAGAGAGTCATTTCTGCTTCCACGGCGAAAACTCTTAGAGGTATACTAAAAAAGGTAACAGAAGAAGGCGGCACCGCCGTTTCGGCTCAGGTTCCGGGATATGAAGTAGGAGGTAAAACCGGTACAGCTCAAAAGCTCGATCCCGAGACAGGGAGATACTCCAAACGTGATTACGCTTCGATATTTGTGGGCTTTGCTCCTGTGGAAACTCCTCGTATTGTGATAGCTGTGGTGGTGCATAATCCCAGAGGAGCCACTTACGGTGGGGTCGTGGCAGGACCGGTTTTTAGGGAAATTGCTTTGAGAGCGCTCCCTTACTTGGGAGTTATGCCGAGTGTGCAATTTCAAGAAATTGCTCCCACAGGAAAACAATCGTTGTGACGATGGCAACAGCAAACATTGCTAAAGAAAGAAAGGATGTCCAAATGACCATATCGGACTTGCTCGAATGCCTTGATACCTTTGGAATAAGCGCAAAACTTGTTAAAGGATCCCCTAAAACAGTTATCACAGGCGTGACCATAGATAGCCGAACAGCCCAGAAAGGAGATCTCTTCATTGCAATTAAGGGCACTCATACCGACGGGCACTCTTTTATTCCCGACGCAATAAAAAAAGGCGCTGTAGCAGTAATGGTGGAAAATCCAAAAATGGACGCTTTGGAAACAGCCTCTGTTACTACTCCTGGAGAAAATCCGGTCGTTATTGCCGTAGATGACACTCATAAAGCGGCAGCATTTGCGGCTTCAGCTTTTTACGGTTTTCCCACAGAAAAGCTTCATCTTACAGGGGTTACTGGCACAAACGGCAAAACATCAACAACAATACTGATTGAAGCTATCTACCGTCAGGCTGGTTTTGAAGTGGGACGAATAGGCACCATCGGCTACTGCTGGAAAGAAAACTTCATCCAGGCACCTCTTACCACTCCAGATCCGCTCATGCTACAGAAGCTTTTCTCTCAGATGGTCAGCGACGGCGTAAACCGTGTCGTAATGGAAGTTTCATCGCATGCTCTGGCACAAAAAAGAATATTCGGTTGCTTTTATGACATTGCCGTTTTTACAAATCTTTCGCACGACCACCTAGATTTTCACGAAACCATGGAAGATTATTTTGAAGCAAAAAGCCTCCTTTTTTTGGAACACTTGGGACGGCGCCGTCATGCTGCCATGCCTGCGGCGGCTGGACATGCTGTAATCAATATTGATGATCCTTACGGAGCTCGTCTCGTCGGCATGTTAGAGGGAAAAGACGTGGAAGTTTTGACCTATGGCATATCCAGTCCCGCCCATTGTGGGATTGCTCCTCTGATATATCCTGTGCATATCCAAGGATGTGCTGATAGTACGTCCTTGGTTGTAAAAACACCCATAGGAGAAGTTTCCATACGTTCCAACCTCATCGGTCGGCTCAACATTTACAATATCCTCGCTGCAGTAGGAGCCGGCATAGCCAGCGGAATAGATCTAGAAATCATAGCAAGAGGTATTGCCTCGGTGAAGGCAGTGGACGGAAGACTTCAGAAAGTTTCTGTAGATGCTCCATTTCATGTTATCGTAGATTATGCCCACACGCCTGATGCTATGGAAAAGGCTTTATCGTGCGTGCGAGAACTGGCTAAAGGAAGAGTTATCACTGTGTTTGGCTGTGGAGGCGACCGCGATCGCACAAAACGGCCTCTTATGGCTAAGGTAGCTGCAGATTTCAGCGATGTTGTTATCATAACCAGCGACAACCCCAGAACCGAAGACCCTCAAAAGATTATTGATGACATCCTCGCCGGAATGCCGTCAGACTGGGTCAGGGATGATTTGAAGTTGCCGAAAAAGGTTTTCTCTGTAATTATCGACAGACGTACAGCCATCAAAAGGGCTATCCAGATTGCTCAGCCCGGTGACGTGGTGTTCATCGGCGGTAAGGGGCATGAAACCTATCAGATCATCGGGCGAGAGAAAATACCCTTTGATGACAGGTGCGTAGTAAAAGAATGCTACGATGAATTGAAAGAAACATGTGAAAAACAATCTTAAAACACCTCAAGCAAACGGAACAGGTGAACAGCATGGGGAAACATGTCTGGTCTCTGGATGACCTTTTGAAAGCCACCGGTGGAGAGCTAATCTCAGGAAACAGGCAAACAGCCGAGTTTAGTGGAATCAGCACAGATTCGCGGAAAATAGAAAAGGGCAATGTTTTTGTGGCTCTTGTGGGAGAGCGTTTTGACGGACATGATTTTTTAATGGAAGTTTTAGAAAAAGGTGCAGAATGTCTTATAGTTGACAAATTGCCCAATAGTTTCGATGCTACAGCGGTAGCAATTCACGCATCATCCCTGAAAACTTTCCCCTTTATCATAAAAGTTCCTAACACTTTAAAAGCTCTAGGCGATCTTGCTCATTATCGGCGTTCTTTCTTCACAGGACCTGTTGTTGGCGTTACAGGATCAAACGGCAAGACATCCACAAAGGAAATGATAACCACGGTCCTCGACGGTTCATTTCAAGTGCTGAAAAATCCCTTAAATTGGAACAACAACGTTGGAGTCCCCTTATCCCTTCTTCGCCTTGAAGATTATCATACCGCCGTTGTAATCGAAATGGGCATAAACCACCCCGGCGAAATGGATGAACTTGTGGCCATAGCAGAACCAACCATAGGTGTGATTACCAACATACAAAAAGCTCATCTGGAGGGACTCGGTTCGGAAGAACAAATCTGCGCAGAAAAGACCAAACTCTGGCATGCTCTTCCTAAAGAAAAAGGGTGTGCCATTGTAAATCTTGACGATCCGTGGCTTTCAAAAGCGTCAAAAAACCTTGCAGATATCGCCATTGTTTCCTTCGGTTTTCGGAAAGATGCTGATATAACTGTGGACGGCGGCGTTCATTGCTCTCGTAATGGCACATCATTTATAGCAAAGAGTGGAAGCAACCGAGCGGAAGTCAATCTATCCGTGCTGGGAGAACACTTCGCTCTAAACGCTCTTTCCGCTCTAGCGGTTGGCATATATCTCGGTATTCCTCTGGAAACCGGCGTAGAAAGGCTTTCCAGATGGAAACCAGTTGCTCATCGCATGGAGTGTTTAATTCTCCCGGACGGTTCGGTTATTGTTGATGACACTTATAACGCCAATCCGGGATCGATGATTCGTGCTATCGAGACTGTTGCAAAAATGGCTTATGCCGAAAGCAAGCCTTTCATTGCCATAATCGGTGACATGAAAGAACTTGGGCCTTCATCCGAAGAACTCCACAGGCTAGTCGGTCGGGCTCTTGCAGAGAAAAAACCCACTGGCATATTCACTCTCGGAGATTTTGCTAGGTTTATCGCCGAAGAAGGACGCAAAGCGGGAGTGCCCATAGTGATAGAAGCCGCAAATCATGCCGATCTACTGGAGTCCTTGACCGAACACTGGATCCCGGGCGCATGGCTACTTGTAAAGGGATCTCGTTCTATGAGAATGGAACAAATTGTGGAAGGGTTGATAGCCGATGCAGAAACGTAAGGTGCTTGTGGTAGGGCTTGGTATTTCAGGAATAGCTATATGTGAGGCGCTCCTTAAAGAGCCCCAAACCGAAGTAACAGCAACAGATTCTAAGCCTCTTCAGCATTTAGAACTTTCAGACAAAGCGTTTAAAAGGCTTTCCGAAGCCGGATGTAGATTTGTGCTGGGATCAAACGACGTAGGAAACGTGGATGAGTTTGACGAAATCATCGTAAGTCCCGGTGTGCCACTTGATATACCCCTACTTAACGAAGCCCGTAAGCGAGGCGTCCCCATTGTGGGGGAACTGGAATGGGCATGGCGGCGGATTAATATGCCAGTCATAGCCGTTACAGGAACTAACGGAAAAACGACCACGACGGAACTTATCGGGGCAGTAATGAAGCTATGGGGGAAAAGAGCCTTCGTGGGAGGAAATATCGGTGTCCCTCTTACTCAAGCGGTTATTACTCATGATCTATGGGAAATCGCTGTTCTTGAAGTGAGTAGCTTTCAGCTTGACACCGCTGATTCGTTTGCTCCCGACATTTTTGTAGTGCTGAACATTACGGAAGATCACCTGGATCGGTATCCTTCCTTCGAAGCCTACGCTATGTCTAAAATGTCCCCCATACTGAGGCAACGTAAGGGACAGTGGGCTATAGTTAACGGAGACGACGAAACTATTGTTAGAATTGCTCGAGAATTTATCAGCCGTGGAGAGATGGAAGAGGATCGGCTGATTTTCTGGAGTCGCCATAATCCTGCGGCTCACGGATTCATTAACGGAGATTTTCTATCGCTCAGGATCGGAAGTAACCACGGTACCGGTATTACATTGGCTAACGACCGCCTGAAAGGCAACCATAACAGAGAAAACATGGCGGCGGCAGCTCTGGCGTGTTTGGTCTTTGGCGTCCCACCATCGGTTATCGAGGAAGCCTTTAAAAACTTTTCACCAGGACATCACCGTATTGAGTGGGTTGATAGAGTAAACGGTGTAGATTTTTACGACGATTCTAAAGCTACCAATGTGGATGCTGTAGTGAGAGCTCTGGAATGCTTTGAAGGAAGAAAAGTTTGGCTCCTACTTGGAGGCCGAGATAAGGGGGGAAGCTACGAAAGACTTCTTAAAGAAGCTCGTGAAAGGTGCCGTGGTATATGCCTCTTTGGGGAGGCTAGACACAGAATTCTCGAAGCAATAAGAAACTTTGAACCAGATTCCTCGATAGAAATTATGGAAGGGGAAGATTTAGAAGAAGCCTTTGCCGCAGCCGCCAAGCGAGCTAAGCCAGGAGAAGTTGTCCTGCTTTCACCAGCGTGCTCATCCTTTGATCAGTATCGAAGTTATGCAGAACGGGGCGATCATTTTAAGCAGTTGGTGAAAAGATGGAAGATTCTCAACAACTAAACGGCATTGTCCCTCGTCAAAGTGAAAGGAGCAGGATGTGCGATACCCTGAGCCTTGAACTATGGATTATTGTTGTCGCACTTCTTGCTTTCGGTATAGTCTTTGTCTATAGCTCAAGCGCTCTCTACGCTATTCGCAAAGGATACAGTAGCTTCGCCTATGCGTTACGGCAGGGAGTTTACATAATAGGATGCCTTGGTCTCATGTGGGCAATGCAAAGGGTTCCGGTGGACAAACTTTTCCGACATTCCAAACTATTTCTTCTCATTGCCGTAGTTTTTCTTGCCGGGCTTCTAATCCCAGGAGTTGGAGTAAGTTACAATCAAGCCTGCAGGTGGTATCAACTCCCCGGTGGCATACATATTCAACCGGCCGAATACGCCAAGGTCATCTGGATCATCTACTTAAGCGATGCCATAACAAGAAGAAAGGAAAAGCTCGGAAATTTCTTCGAAGGGCTCTTTCTATACACAATCCTTACGGGTTTTGTGGCCGGGCTAATCCTCAAAGAACCCGATTTTGGTAACGCCTTTCTTATCGGCTTGATAAGTCTTGTGCTTCTTGCAGCTGCTGGAGTTCCATGGAGGCATTTTGCAATTTATCTGCCTATAGCCGCTTTCGTATTCTATTTCTTCCTTTATCGAGTCCCCTACCGATGGATTCGAATCAAAGCGACATACAATCCCTGGACAAACCCGTTAAAAGAAGGATATCATCTCCTGCAGGCGTGGACGGGGATAGGATCGGGAGGATTGACAGGTCAGGGGCTTGGGATGGGTATTCAAAAGCTTTCCTATATTCCCGAGCCATTCACGGATTTTATCTTTGCAGTGATCGGTCATGAGATGGGCTTTGTTGGAGTTAGCCTCCTGGTTCTGATGTTTTTCTTTCTCTTTATGGTGCTAAGACGGACGATAATGCTTGTTAAGGATTTTCGAAAAAAACTCCTGGCTCTTGGTATAACCACTTTGATCATGAGCCAGGCTGTGGGAAATATGGCGGTTGTTTTGGGCATACTGCCGACCAAAGGGCTTCCGCTCCCGTTTATTTCTTACGGCGGAAGTAGCCTTATGGCAACCGGCATAGCAATGGGAATCATGCTGAGACTGATTAAGGAGGAAAGAGGATCTTGAAGAAACGATTTCCACCATATCAACACGTTCATTTTGTTGGAATTGGCGGTTCTGGAATGAGCGGAATCGCTGAAGTGCTCTTGAATCTTGGTTATAACGTATCAGGATCGGATGTAAAAGAAAGCGACACCACAAGGCGGCTCGCTTCACTGGGCGCTAAAATATTTATTGGCCATCGAAGAGAAAACATTCATGGAGCCGATGTGGTTGTCTATTCTTCCGCAATAAGGCCGGACAATCCAGAACTAGAAGAAGCACGACGATTAAAGCATGTGCCGATCATTCCCAGAGCCGAAATGCTCGCAGAAATAATGCGCATGAAACACTCCATTCTGGTAGCGGGCGCACATGGGAAAACCACCACCACATCAATGATAGGCACTCTTCTGGTTGCCGGAGAATTCGATCCAACAGTTGTAATTGGCGGACGGCTTCGAGCCTGGGGATCCAATGCCAAAATGGGCATGGGGGATTTTTTTGTAGCCGAAGCAGATGAAAGCGACGGCTCCTTTTTGATGCTTTCTCCCACCATTGCCGTTGTCACGAATATAGACTTAGAACACCTGGATTATTACCGAGACATTCATCACATCGCCGAAACCTTTGTAAGCTTTCTAAATAAAATCCCCTTCTATGGTAGCGCTATAGTCTGTCTGGACAATCTGGTCATGTTTGACGGTAACAACACCGCTAAAAAACCTGTTGTCTTACATAAGGAAAACAAAGCACCGACAGAGAATTTTATGAGAACTCTGGTGCTGCCATTCCTCAAACGGAAAGTCATCACTTACGGATTTTCTCCTGATGCTGACATAAGGGCAGAAAACATCGTAAGAGAGGGCTTTAGAAGTAGCTACCAGCTTGTGGTTCACGGAAAACCTATGGGGAACATACATCTTAATGTTCCCGGTATCCACAACGTGCTAAATTCTCTCGCCGCAGTGGGAGTGGGGCTGGAGCTAGGAATGGAGCCGGAAAAAATAGCCGAAGGGCTTAGCCAATTTACAGGAGTAGATAGACGATTTCACCTTAAAGGCGAAGCTCAGGGCATCACGATTATTGACGATTATGGACACCATCCTCGTGAAATTCAGGCTGTGTTGCATACCATGTGTGAATGCTTTCCAGACCGACGGAAAATCGTTGTCTTTCAGCCTCACAGATACACTAGAACCAAAGCTCTTATGGACGACTTTGCCCGGTGCTTTAACAACTGCAATGTTCTTATCATGACCGATATCTACGCCGCAGGAGAACACCCTATTCCAGGGATCACCGGAGAGGTTCTAGCAAAAAGGGTTGCCGAAGCTAACCCGAAAGAAAATGAATTGATATATGTGCCGACGTTAGAAGATGTGCTTGATGTGCTAAAAAAAATTGTCCGCAGTGGAGATGTGGTGCTGACTCTAGGAGCCGGTAACGTCTGGACGGTTGGGGAAAAACTTCTTGCGCATCTTAATTCGTAAAGCAAGCTCATGATGAGAGATCTCGGGCATATTTTGAAATCAACATCTATTCCGGTAGTGATCAGAGAAAATGAGGATCTTTCCAGACGAACAACTTTTCGTATCGGCGGAAAAGCCAGATTTTTTCTCGAACCTCTTGATGTGGAAGCTCTGGGAAGTCTAATTAAACTTTTCCATGTCCATAACATTCCATGGAAGGTCCTCGGAGCCGGAAGTAATGTGCTTGTAAACGACGAAGGTATTGAAGAACCTGTGCTGAGTCTTAGAACATGCAGAAACGCCATAAACGTGGAATCCATGACAACCATTGCCACAGGCACACACATAACCCGGAAAGTTTTGATTTCGGCTGATGCGGGAGTAAGCCTCAAGCGGTTGCTCGGGCTTTGTGCACGTCACGGTTGGAGCGGCTGTGAATTTCTTACCGGTATTCCTGCAACTGTTGGGGGAGCCGCTTTCATGAACGCTGGAACTAATGATGGCACAATAGCAAACATTGCAACCTGCATCGAACTAATGACGCCTTCGGGAGAAAGTTTTTTCATGCCCATAAATGCCTTTTCGCCAAGCTATAGATCTCTAGGCATACCTGAAGGGCACATAGTGCTTAAAGTGAAGCTAGAACTTGTCGAAGAAACACCAGAAAAGGTCTTTAACCGCATACGTTCCATCTTTCTCAGAAGAAAAGAAACTCAACCTCTCACCTACCCTTCAGCCGGGTGTATATTCAAAAATCCCCCTTCCCCTCATCCACCCGCCGGCTGGCTTATTGATCGATGCGGCCTCAAAGGATACAGAATTGGCGATGCCCAGATCAGTCCCATTCATGCCAACTGGATAGTTAATCTGGGAAAAGCCAGAGCCCAGGAAGTTCGTGAATTGATTGATCACGTTAAGGAGAGAGTTTACCAGAACTTTGGAATACGACTCGAAGAAGAGGTTAAGCTATGGTAAGCGTGCATAATCGAGCTTTACCTGGTTACATGACTCTGTGCCGAAAGGTTACTATTTCTTTGCTGCAGCCATAACATGGCGGTAAACGACATAGGAAAGAGCAAAGATCTGATCGAGAACGGGAAAGTGCCTTATTATAGTTTCATCAAATCGGAAATTGACTCTTGGCTCAAACTCCTCGTCACCTTTCCAGAAAACCAGCAATACAGGCACTCGCGGGAAAACCGTGAAAATATAAGCTCTGTCACCTCTATTGTCCCGAACAGCGCCCAAAAGCTGAGCCGCTCTGTCAAAGTAACCGATATCCACTTGAAAAAGTTCCTCAAGCGGCCTTGTAGGAAGCTGGTGAGGACCATAAAAGAACACGTTACCGCCAGGGATATCCTTTTCACCAACCCATTTTCCGCTTGGATCAATGGGCTGGGAATGAATAAGGTAGTGGAGGACAACAAGAGCAAGCTCAAAGTCAACGCGGTCGTAAGGAAGAGGCTCTACGAACTCGATAGACCTGTCTTTGATGCTACATATCACAGTGCTAGACAGGAAAGGCACAAGGTAAGATTTTGATATTTCGTCGAAAGATACTTTAGCCCTTTGACAGACATCCTCTGGATCTTTAGCACTAAGTTCATCCCAGAGAGACGGATCGACCTGATCGGGTTCCTCGTAAAGGCCTTTCTGGGAACTGTTTTTAAGCACAGAATAGATTAAGCGTATAGCCTGATGGAATCCTGAACGTGGCACAAGCACTTGTCCCCAGCCTTTCTGGATAACGAACAAGCCGTCGTAAGCTGTTTCTTCAAATGATCGAATCCAGAAGGGAACACCTTCTCTTTCAAGAACATCGGCGACTATATCGGCTTCAAACCGGTTGGCAAGAGTATAAACAGGAACGTAACCTTCCTTCTCCATGGAAAAAGCCCTGCATAAAAAGTTTACGTAGCGGTCATGACCAGAAAAGCTTGAACAGTTTTCAGGATCAGATGGTCGGGGCGAGCGGATTTGAACCACCGACCCCCTGCTCCCAAGGCAGGTGCGCTAACCAGGCTGCGCTACGCCCCGACTCAGCGTGACTCTGCTACCACATTGCTTGAATGAATGCAAGCTGTTTGTTGCAACTAGGTCAAAAATCCTGGGAAATAGCTAACTTTGGAAGCGAACTTAACAAAACGTTTTCTATGACTATCACACTTAAGGCCGCACCATTATCCAAATTATCCATCTAAAGTTTTATATCTTCAAAGCTAGATTGTCTAGGAGCGCTTGAATATAGCAAAAATGTTCTAATTCTTCTTTCTGCCAGTTTCACATATTCTTCGTTTATGTCATATCCAATATAATGCCGTTTAGTCTTTATCGCTGCAATAGCAGTTTGCCCGCTACCCATAAATGGGTCTAAAACTATCTCTCCTTCAAAGGTATAAAGCTGGATCAGTCTATATGGCAATTCTAACGGAAATGGTGCAGGATGACCAACTTTAGTTGCCGATTCTGCAGGAAATGTCCATATGCTCTTAGTAAATTCAAGAAATTCTTCCTTAGAAATAGTGCTTTTCCTTTCGGAAGGGACATTTCTTGTAAACGTTGATTTTGAAAACACCAAAATATACTCGTGAACATCTCTTAATGTTGGATTTTTGGCGGAAAGCCAGCTTCCCCAGGCGGTTGAAGTGCCACTACTGGAAGACTTATTCCATATAATTTCACCTCGCATAAGAAATCCATTCTTCGATTATATAAGGCCTATCAAGTAAAGCCTACATACGCTGATTGTATTATCTACCAAAACGTGATAAGAATCTCGCCTTGCCAAAACAAATTACTTTGCCTGTGTCTGCGTGCATCGCACAGTCAGGCGA
>Ga0207433_10012080_pt1 | contig 13001 bp, 8 predicted proteins | sample YelNatPaOPGAMG01_FD_187559 | JGI IMG/M metagenome (GOLD analysis project Ga0207433, IMG submission 187559) | Hot spring thermophilic microbial communities from Obsidian Pool, Yellowstone National Park, USA - OP-RAMG-01 (SPAdes) (version 3) | ecosystem: Environmental > Aquatic > Thermal springs >... | reverse complement strand
AACTCATCTACCTCATAATCTAATGCTACCTCTAACGCATACTTGTAAAATTCTTTTGCTTTTAAATCTAAATCACTCCAAAAATCATCTTGAAAATCTTGTGGCAAAAACCTGTATGCTTGTGCTAAACTTGTAGATGGAAACTCTAAATACTTTTTGTTCATTGGTTGTCTCCTTTGTAATTTAAAGTTTTATCTTTATTTTACAAGGAGGCACCTTTTTTGAAAAGTCCACACAATATTTTACACTAACCATTATAAATTTACAATTGACAAGTTCTTTTATATATGTAAAAATTTATCAAAATTTTATTTAACATGGTGATATGTATGACTGATATTTTATTATTTAATCAATATTTTACTTCAAAAAAGGAATTACCTGAATTTGTTACTGCTACATTACCCATAAATTTATTAAATTTAGCTTCTTTTATTATTTATAAAGGATTCAAATGTAAAATATATGATTTAGGTATTTTTAATTATTCTAACATAATCGAAGAAAATGATAAAAAAATAAGATGCGGTATTTCTGATGATGAAATAATTAACATAATAAATAAAGAAAACCCAAAAATTATTGGGATAGGTTGTCTTTTTACTATGTATTTTTGGGATGTGCTTTCAATAGCTAGATTAATAAAAAAAGTAAATTCTAAAATTAAAGTAGTATTAGGTGGCAATCACGCAACTATTTTTGCAAAAGATATTCTAAAAGAATCAAGTATAGATTTTATAGTCAGAGGAGAAGGTGAAATAACTTTTTATGAATTATGTAATAATATTATTAATAATCATCCATCTTTGGATTCAATACTTGGACTTACTTATCGCAATGAAAATGGAGAAATTATTAGTAATCCAGATAGACCTCTTATATCAAATCTTGACGATTTACCAATGATAGATTATTCATTGGTTGACTTAAAAAAATATGCAATTCCAATAAATAAATCACCTTATGTTATGAGATATCCGTTACTTGGAATTATGACAAGTAGAGGTTGTCCCGGTAAATGTGTTTTTTGCACAGTAAAAGCTGTTTGGGGGAGAACATGGCGGGGTCGTAGTGCCAAAAAAGTTGTAGATGAAATTGAATTACTCATAACTAATTACGGAATAAGAGAAATATCTTTTCTTGATGATAGTGTATCTGTTAATAAAAATAGATGGGGTGAAATTTGTAATGAAATATTAAAAAGAAAATTAGACATAAAATGGACAACACCTAATGGTATTGCTTACTGGACATTGGATAAGAAAATACTAGGCCTAATGAAAAAAGCCGGTTGTTATAGAATTACTTTTGGTATTGAATCAGGCAATGTAGAAACAAGAAAATTCATTGGAAAATCATATTCTCTTTCATTAGCAAAAGATTTAATAGAACATGCAAATAAAATAGGTATGTGGACAATTTGCACTAACATTATAGGATTTCCATACGAAACCAAGGAACAAATATATGATACCATTAATTTTGCTAAAATTTCCGGAACTGATTTTGCAGTTTTTTATCTACTTTCACCATTTCTAACTTCAGATGTATATGCTTATTTTAAAAAAGAAGGGCTCCTTGATTACGATACCGTATTATCTGATAACTGGTTAAATGATGTTAAATATGAAAAAATGTTTGAAACACTTAGTATTGGTGGCTTTTCAACAAAATATTTAAATTCAACAGAATTAAAAAAGATTCAAATGTTTGCATATAGAAGCTTTATCTTTTATCGTATTTTTTCCTATATAATCAATCCCTTACGCTTATTAAGAAAAATAAAATCATTTGAAGACTTTAAATATTTCATAAAATTATTTATCACCGGAATAAATATTGTATTTAAAGGTTTGTTATCTTTTGCAAGTTTTTCAAAAAAATCTCCATTTAATCTTTTTTATAAAAAACCCGAAAAGTTAACATTTAAAAAATAATTTTTATTTTTCAACTAAATAATTTTCAACAGCCATATAAATTAATCCTGAATTATCAAAAGTAAAAAATGCCTGCTCAAGGGTACCGACAAGTGGATATCCATGAATATTTAAAGATGTATTTAATAATCCACCCATACCTATTATTTCTTCATAGTATTTTAATAATTTATATAATTCAGGATTATCTTTTTCAAAAGCAATTTGTGGTCTTAATGTTTTATCTTTCTGATGAATAGCTGCTCGTAAATGTTTTGTAGCCAGTTCTGTTGCGTCAAAGGCTGTAATCATATATCTTGTTGATTCAATAATTTTGTCTTTTAATTTATTCCAATTTTTAATATATTTATCTGCCCATGTATCAAGGATTGTTGGTGCAAAAGGCATCCAGAAATCCCTCATTTTTATCATATCATTAACTTCATAAAAAGTTCTTAAATCAGATGCATTGCCTAAAATAGCTCTGTTACAGAGTGAACGTGCTCCCCATTCACCAGCACCTTTAAATCTCGCGACAATATTAAAATCTTTTAAAAGTAAAACAATTTGCTTTTCTATATCATTATATTCTTTTATTTTATATTTTTTAAAATAACCTTTTTCTGTTAAAAATTTCTCAACTTCTTCATTTGTATATTTGTGCCCTTTATACATAAGTTCGTCAGATAATGTGGATATATTATTTTTATAATATATATCTGCTGCATTTAAAACGGTTGATTCATCACCACACGAAGGCATAAAAAAAACTTTTTCTACTTGCTCTAACTCCTGTATTTTCTGGTTCATCTTTACGTTCATAAAAACGCCGCCGGTACAGGCAATTGTTTTTATTCCTGTATTTTTAATTGCTGCTAAAATCCAATCTATTACCATATCTTCAGTAAATCTTTGTAAACCAGCTGATAAATTATCAAATCTAACCCTCAACATTTTATGTTTTAAAAACATATTTGATGTTCCTGTTAAATTCATATTAAATTTTGAATGAAATTTTAATGTTTTATTATCTAACCAAATTATCTTTTTAAATTCATCATATACTTTTTTATAATACTTTTCTTCATTAACATATGCAGCTAATCCCATAACTTTATATTCATGTTCATTTGGTTTCATTCCCAAAAAATCTGTTACCCCGGAGTATAACAAACCTATAGAAGCTGTAAAATCACTTTCACTTATTAATTTAAGATTTTTCTCTTCAGGATTTAAAATATAAACCTTTGCAAATTTCTTATCTCCTGCCCCATCCATAGAAAATATAAGTACTTTTTTATTATAATTCATTAAATTATAAAAATAACTTACACTTACAGCATGAGAATAATGATGATCTAAAAACATTATTTGATCTTTATTAAATTTATATTTCTTTCTTAAATATTTGATTATTTTACCTTTAACTTTTGGAGTAATAAATAATTTTATTATAATATTTCTTATATGAAAAAAAATCTTTTTAAATGGTATATAATATTCAAAAAAATCCCAGATTTTCCTTAAAATTGAACCACGGCTTAAATTTTCAAAAATATTACCTTCATAATAGGTAAATTCACCATTTTTTTTCTCACCCTCAAAAGGAGAATTCATCCACAATAAATCAGTTATAGAAAAAATAATAAAATCAACTTCAGAAAAATTATATAAATTATTTAAATAATCCAAAGATTTATGTGGAAATCCGGCATGATTCTTGATATTACTGAATTTTTCTTCATGAAATATATTTATACATTTACCATTATCAAAATATGCTATAGTTGCATTATGTCCGGGATGAATAGCAATAATTTTCATTTATCACTCCTATTATTTTATTTAAAAAATCTATGTTTTTTTTGCAATTATATAACAAGAAGGTAAAAAAAGTCTAATAAGAGGCAGTTTGCTAATAAAATTTTCTAAAGCACTTCTTTCAGTCATAATTCCAGAGATTTCAATAATTTTTAAATTTTTCTTTTTTAAATAATTTACTATAGGTGGTATAGATGTAACTACTATTGCATCATCATCTGATTGAAAATTTTCTCTTATTATAGGTGGGTTTTTTTCTAATTTCCCACCCAAAATATATTTTAATAATTTATAAATTTTTTGTGAAAATGAATAACCTCTTACATTATTAAAAAAACTTAAAAAATTAGGACAGGAAATTATAATATAACCACCTTTTTTTGTAATTCTTATTAATTCATCTAAAAATTTATAAGGTTTATCAATATGTTCAAGAACAGTAAATGAACCTACAACATTAAAAAAATCATCTTCAAAAGGTAAAATATTACCATCATATACACATACATTAAATTCATTTTTTAATTCATTAATAAATAAATCACTTATATCAACACCAAAAATATTACTCTTTGAAATTTTATTTGAAAGTAATTTTAATACTCTTCCTGTGCCACATCCAACATCGAGAAATTTCCCATCAGAATTAATTAATTTTATTATATCATTGACATATTTAAAATAAAAATTATATGCTGTTGAATCTAATAATTTTTTATATTGAATATTTTCTTTAAAATAATTATTCATAATATTTTTTTAACCAATAATTAAAATTAAAAATTCTTAATAATTTAAATCTGTTATCCTTTTTTCCTGACATATGTTCATTATAAATTTGTTTTACATAATCTATATTAAAAAAATCATTTTTAACAAATAAATAATCATAAAAAATATCTTTCAATTCTTTCCTTATCCATTTATTAAGTGGTACTCCAAAACCACTTTTTTTTCTATAAATGATATCTCTGTCAACAAAATCAATTGCAATTTTTTTAAGCAAATACTTCGTTTCACCATTTCTAATTTTAAAATTTTCTGGTAAAGAAAACATATATTCAGCTAATTTTCTATCTAGTAAGGGATTTCTAACTTCAAGAGAAACCGCCATAGTTGCTCTATCTGCTTTTACAAGATACCAATCAGGTAACTGAATCCTGCAATCAAGATAAATAGCTCTATTAATATTACTGCCATAAAAATATGAGGAATATTTTTCAGCATCATTAAATATCTCTTTTATATTTAATCTATCTCTCTTTAACAAACATAATACTTCGGGAACAAGAAAACTTCCGCTACCAAAAATAAATTGTCTTACAGCAAAAGGAAGATTTACACTATCTAATAATTTATAATAAGAATTTGTTTTATTAAAAAACAATTTTAAAAATCTCAAAATATAAAATAAATATTTGAAATCTTCAATTTTCTTCTGCGCTATATATTTAGCATAGCCACCAAATATTTCATCACCACCATCCCCACTTAATGCAACTGTAATTTTATTTTTAGCAAATTTTGCAATATAATATAATGGAATTACAGCTGCATCAGCTATTGGTTCGTCAAGATAATTTAAAATATTTAAAAAATTTTCATTTACTGTTTCATCTTCAAAATAATATAAATTATATTTAACACCTAATTTCTCTGCTACCCTTTTAGCATATTTTGATTCATCAGCTTCCGGAGAATTTTTATAAGCTACTGTAAATGTTTGCAATTTATCAATAAATAATTTTGAAAATGATGTTACCACTGTACTGTCAACGCCACCACTTAAAAAAACTCCTAAAGGAACATCTGACATCAATCTTTTTTTTACTCCATCTTTAATTAAAATTTTTATGTTTTCCAAAACTTGAGTTTCAGCCCCTGGTTTTATTTCTTTTATAGCTTCAATATTCCAATAATTATATTTGTTTTTAATTTGCCATTTAGAAATATCAAAAACAAAGCAAGTCGATGGTTCTAATTTTTTTATATTATTTAAAATACAATCAGGTGAAGGAATATAACCATAAAACAAAAATTTTATTAATGCGTTTTCATCAATTTTTATTTTTTTACGTATTTCCGGGAACAACAATATGGCTTTTAATTCCGATGCAAAAATAAAAAATTCATCATCATAATAATAATAAAGTGGTTTTTTCCCAAAATGATCTCTTGCAAAAAAAATATTATTTTTATTTTTATCATAAATAGCAAATGCAAACATTCCTTCAATTTTCTTTACTACTTCTTCCCCATATTCTTCATAAGCATGCAATAAAACTTCTGTATCTGTGCGACTATTCCAGATATGCTCATTTTTTAATTCTTTTTTTAAGTCAAGATAATTATATATTTCACCATTAAAAGCAATAGCAATGTTTTCAATTTCGTTTAACATAGGTTGATTACCATAACTTGATAAATCTATTATTGATAGTCGTCTGTGACCTATTATTAAATTTTTATCATAATAAATTCCTTGATAATCAGGTCCCCTTTTTTTTAAAGATGAAATCATATTATTAAATATGTTTCTATCTGGAATTTTATTTTTTCCTATAATACCAGCTATTCCACACATAAAAAATCCTTATTTAATATTTTTTAAATACCAATCAATAAATATTTTCATACCATTCTCAATAGTAACTTCAGGATTATAATTTAATAATTTTTTGGCTTTGGAAATGTCTGCGCAGGTAATTTCCACATCTCCACTTTGTTTTGGCAATTGTTGAATTTTTGCTTTCTTCCCAATTATATTTTCAATTACATTAATAAAATAATTTAATTCTATTGGTTTACTATTACCAAGATTAATAATTTCAAATCCTAATTTTTTTTCTAAAGATACCAATATTCCATTAATAATATCAGAAATAAAGGTATAATCCCGCTTTGATCTTCCATCACCAAATTTTTTTATTACTTTACCTTTATATATTGCATCTGTAAATAAATATGGAGCCATATCAGGTCTTCCAGAAGGGCCATAAACAGTAAAAAATCTTAAAACCGTACAATTTAATCCATATAAATGATAATAATTATATGCTAATAATTCTGCAGCTTTTTTTGTCGCAGCATACGGACTAATTGGGTTATCTGTTTTATCATTTTCAGAAAAAGGGACTTTTTTATTATTCCCATAAACCGAGGAAGATGAGGCTACAACAATATTTTTAACTTTATACATTCTTGAAAGTTCTAATACATTTAATGTCCCTCCTACGTTAACTTTTTCATAAATAAATGGGTTTTCTATACTTGCCCTAACTCCTGCTCTTGCAGCAAGATGGCAAACAATATCTGGTTTTTCTTTTTCAAATATCTTTTTTAATCTATTAAAATCACAAATATCTCCTTTATAAAGTTTAAATAATTTATTATTTAATAAACTTTTTATATTGTTTATTTTAATTTTTGGGGAATAATAATCATTAAAATTATCTATACAAATTACTCTGTTTTTTTTATTAATTAATGCTTTTATTGTATGACTGCCAATAAAACCTGCTCCACCAGTAACTAAAATTATCATTTCATTAACCTCGGCAAACTATTTTTTATTTTTCTGGTAAAAAAATAAAATAACCCATCAAAAAAACCACACCAGTAATATTTTAAAATATTAAATTTTAAAAATAAAATTATAAAAAAGGAATAAATTAATGGCCAGAACCAGGAAAAAAAAATAAAATAAATTATTTTTTGAAAAAAATTTCCATATCTGGTAATAATTATAGTTCTGTTTCTCATTAAAAAATATGCTGTTTGATTAAATTGTCCACTCAAAGATCTTGGAGTATAGTTATTTTTTTCATAAGTATTATGTATTGTTTTTGCAGCAGATAACATACAACATTTTATTTCATTTTTTAATGCCTTTAAACCAAAATCCATTTCAGTAAAAGTTTGTATTATTTTAGAATCAAAATATCCAATTTTATCAAATACACTCTTTCTTATTAAAAATACATTGGGGACACCAATGGAATCATAATATTCTTTGGGATTACTATTTTTTACAATCACACCTGTTGTCTTTCCAGTAAAAAAATTAAATATTTGATATTTCATATATAATTTACCATCCGCATAATACATAGATGGTCCAATAATACCATATTCAGGATGCTTTTCAGCAAAATTTATTAATATTTCAATCATTTTTTTATCAATTATATTATCATCGTCAATAAATAAAATATATTTTGATTTAGATTTTTTTGCTCCCAAATTTCTGCTTTTTACCATCATTAACCTTTTTTTGTTATGAATTATAGCAATTTTTTGTTTTATATTTGTTTTTTTCTTTAACTCAAATGAATTTAAATATTTTGTCTCATCCGTGGAACAATCATCAATTATTATTATTGAAAAATTTTTATATGTGGAATCTTTTATGGATTTTAAACAATTTAATAAATCATTATATCTATTATACGTTGTTATTACAATATTTAGAAATGGTTGTTTTTTTATTTTAGTCATAAATAGTTAAATCAGGTATTAATATTTCAGGTGGCATTAATTCTGGCATGCCTGCTTGACCTTTTTGCCAATATAATTTGATAGTATGAGATTTTATACCATATATTTCTATTTTATGTTTACCTTTTGTCAAAAAATATCCATTGGATGATTGTGCCTTCATTCCTGATAAAAATTCCATTGCCTTCTTTTCATTTCCAATTGCTCCTGATTCAATATACCATTTATCATCTATTACTACTCTTGCATAATTATTATTCTGTGTATAAATTCTATAATAATTATCTTCTTTTATATTTATTTGTCCAACCCATTTTAAAGTATAATAACTTCCTAAATAAACACCAGGGAAATAAATATAAGAATCTATTTCCTGCCAGGCTAATGAACTTTCCTCCCATGCAGTGCCAGAATAAAAATAACCGCGCAATCCTTCCGGCATAAATTCTGGTATAAAATAATTTAATTTAGTTAATTTTTCATTTGCTAAAATATTATTTTTATTAATCTCTTTTCTTAAATATGAAATTGAAAAATTTTCATTAAAATTTTTTCTTTCTGCAATTATTTTAATTTTATTTAATCCTTTGGGAATTGAATAAAAATCACCCCACTCTATCTTTTTATTATTTATATATAATTTAATATTGGCATTTCCTGTTTTATTGAAAGAAACTTCGCCATATTGTGGTAATAAAAATTTGCCTTCCCATATTACTTTATATGGAATTTTATTTCTTTTAACGTCATTAAATACTGCATCATCATTTTGAATAACTTCAATACTTCCATCAGAATAATAATAAGTTCCTTTTAACCCCCTTATCTTTTGAATTTCTTGATTGCTGATTTTTTGTCCATAAAAAAATCTTCCCAACCCACCACCGGCAGTTACACTTTTATTAAAATAATGATGGTCAACATCATCAACTGTAGATTCAGGAAACTTACGTTGCCAATAAGATAACATTTCCCAAAGGTCATAAATATGTAAAATAGCAAAATTTTCATCTTTTATTAATGAAATAGCAGATAATATATCCACAGGGCAACTGGAATTATTAACTTTATAATAATCTCGCCTATAAAACGCATAAGGTGGATGTCCAGGATAAAATGTTTCAGTAAAAAGAATTATCCTATAATTTAAACCAAGTTCTGCAGAATACATCCCTGCTGCTGTTGATAATTCATCTAATCCATTTATCCATCTATCAAATATTTGTTTATAATTATCTTTAACAGGTTTATATAGTAGCAGAATTAATAATAAAGGATATATTATCCTTATTGTGAATTTTTCTCCAAATAAATTTTTAAATGATTGAAACAACACATTAAATGCTACCCCAATAAAAAACATCATAGGCGTCATAGTGCCTATTGCTCTCATAGCAGAAGGTGCTTCAATAGAAAATATAGAGCCAGCTGCCTGTGAAAAAAACAGCATTACCATTATATAAAAAAGATAATGTCTGCTATAATACATACAATAGATAAAACCAATTGCAAAAAAAATAGCAGATGTAAAATCAATTGTTGGTTCATAAGGAAAACCACCTGAATTACGTTGTCTGCTATCGCCCTGATGATTAAACATTAATAAGACACGTTGTGTATTGTCAACAATACCTTTACCAACATTTCTTGGAGCATTGGGGTCTTTACTGAAAACAGATACTTCTTGTATTCTTGCAAAATAAATTCTTGTTGAAATAAAATAATTATGGATAACAATAGAAGTAAAAATCCAGAAGCCAAGAAAGAAAGCAAATAAACCGATATAATTACGTCTTAAATAAAATTTTTCATTTATTGATTTAAAAATAAAATAAGTTAATAACGGAACAACAACAAGCCAGCCTGTTAAAGCCCCGTGCCAAGTAATGCCAAACGATAAACCGGAAAAAAAGTAACTTAATTTATCTCTTCGCTGCAATGCAACTATCATAAAATATAAACCAGCGATAGCACCCAAAACAGTTAAATGCATAAAATGAGCAGAACGGCCATAATGAACATTCCAACGGAGAACTGCAAATATTATTGTAGTAAACATTGCTGCTGGAACATTTATTGCTCTTCTTATAAAAAAATAAAAAATCGGCACAGAAAATATTCCAATTGTAATACCAACCAGTCTTACTATTACTCTATCAATATGTCCAAAAAGGAAGTGATAAAAACTAGTAATATTAAAACCAATTCCATGATTACCAACATTAGGAGTAAATTTACCAGAAATTACTGCTAAATAATTATTAAGAAATCCTCCCATTTCATCATTTTCTAATCCAAATGGTCTTTTGTCTATTTCATATAATCTAAAATAAACGGCTAAAATTATAACAAATAACAAAAACACCACCTCAATGTAAACAGGGACTTTTTCATATTGTTTAGTGTTATTTTTATAAATAGGTTGTATAAAAGCAATTATAAAAGTAGCAATAAAAAATAATTTCACTGCTTCATTTATATTATTTTTTGTAAAATAGTTCTGCCCTTTTAAAGCAAGATTAAAAGCAAACAAAATTAACAAAATTTTTATTATTTTAATTATAAAATTATCTTCGTTTAATGATTTCTGGCGATAATTAATTAACGGAAGACCAAAAAATAAAAAAACAATTGCTATAAAATAAAAATATATTGCAATTAAATTTTTATCATTTGTAACTATGAATTTGTTACCCAATATAATAAATACAGACATTAAAACGAACATTATTATTTTAAATAAATATGTATTAAATATTTTATGGTCTTCTAATAATATTTCTTCTTTTAATTCAAGATTGTTATTTTCTCTTTTATCCGGATTTTCTGGTAAGCCAAGAAAGCATAATATAACACCAAGAACAGTAATAAATGTTCCAATTTCCTGCAATCTAACATTTGATTTTATAAGCAATATCCATCCCGCAACGAGGCCAAATAATCCCAAAACAAAAATAATTAATTTATAATTTTTTTTAAAATTCAAAGATATTTTTAAATGTTCTACTTTTAATTTAATATAATAAATAAAAATATATATCATAATTAATAATAAAATAAAAAACTTTAAAATTTGTTGTTTGAATAAAAGGAATTGAGAAATAAATAATAAAATAATTAATAAAATTAAAAAAATATTTTTATGAATTTTAATTTCAAAATTAAACGAACCGGATTTTAAAACATCTATTTGAGGACCTTCTTCCTTTTTTGCAATTTTTCTTTCTTTTTGTAACTTAATACTAATTACAAAATTTTTTATCTTATTAATATAAAAAAGCATTTTCTGTTTAAAATTTAAATTATCTATATAAAAAATTAATATGAAAATTAATAATGAAATAAAAGTAAAAATAAAAGAATATAAATAATTATTTTTATAAAAAATAAAATATTGTCCAATTAAAAAAATTATTATACTTAATAAAATAATTATATTTCTTTTTAAATTATTCATATTCTATGTAATTCCTCCAGAAATAATATATTAATTTAATATATTATTGGTTTAAAGACACCTATATGGTGTGTTCCAACATAAATATAGCCATCAGACCCACCTGTTATTGTGGCAGGATAAGTAATTACAAATGTATTTAATTTATCAGTATTAAATTTGCTCATCAATTTACCTTTTTTATTATAAACCAACACCTGTGAGCCAGGAAAATCATTGATGTATATATAACCATCAGGAGTAACAGCAACATTAACCAGAGAACATATTTCTTTATTAGAAAATTTTATTGAACCTAAAAATTGACCTGCTCTTGTAAACATAGAAACTTCACAAGGTTGATTATTAACAACATATAAATTATCTTTTCCATCACAAAAGACTCTACCAACCGGTTGTTTTAAAATTTCTGCAGTTTTTAACTCTGATATTTTTTCACCATTTAAATTATAAATTACCACCCTTCTTGATGGTCCATCAACTGCAATTATTTCATCTTTTGTATTTATAGCCAATCCACAAATACTTGTAATTCCCTGCAATGGTAATTCTCCAATTTTTTTAAAATCTTTTATTATGTATAAAATATTTGAATTTCTTGTATAAAAATAAATACTTCCATCTTTTGACTCAGCCGCCCATATCGGGTCTACCCCCTTTGATTCATAAATTCCAATAACTTCACCTGTCATTTTATCCTGAACTTGTATTTGATTAAACCTTTCATCTATTGAAATATAATGATTATTATAAACAACAGAACAAATAACAGCTTTATAAATGGCTTTCCACTGTGCTATTATTTCAGGTTTTTTATTCATTCTTGTCTGTATTTTAATTGTAATAATAGTTTCAAAAACCAATAAAAGGATAATGATTAAAACAACAGTCCAGAAAATAAACATTTTATTATCTTTTTTATTTATATTTTCTGTGGTTTGTTCATTAGTTAATTGAACATTTTTCAATTTTTTCGCAACCTTTTTCTTCATAATTTTAACCTCCTAAGTATATTTAAAATTTTCGAAATTATATCATTTTAATTATTTTAAATCAATATAAAAATAAATTTGGTTTTAATATATATAAATTTTTAAAACGTTTATAAGAAGATTATTTTACCTACCATCACTGAGGGATTACATTTGTGTAACGTAACTTTTAAAAGTGGACATATGGGAAGGCAAAAGTGGACATACTATAAAAAGATATTTTATTGTGTTTTTTTTATTGGGATTTTAATTAACGAAACCCATCAATATGATATTGAAATATTTTTTGTTTTTTTCTAAGAACAATAATTTTTTTAT
>Ga0207433_10012065_pt1 | contig 13019 bp, 17 predicted proteins | sample YelNatPaOPGAMG01_FD_187559 | JGI IMG/M metagenome (GOLD analysis project Ga0207433, IMG submission 187559) | Hot spring thermophilic microbial communities from Obsidian Pool, Yellowstone National Park, USA - OP-RAMG-01 (SPAdes) (version 3) | ecosystem: Environmental > Aquatic > Thermal springs... | reverse complement strand
GAACACTACCATCTTCCGGTGGAAAGGTCGGATGTGGAGACGGTATATGTGACTCTATTGAAAGAAACACTGGAACATGTCCACAAGATTGTCACTAAAAACTCTTTTAGTGTATTAAATTTATTTAACTTTTCATTAATTTTATTGAATGTGTGCAGACAGCTTTTTAAAGAGTGCTGAAGAAATCAAACTTCTAGTAAAGTCAGCTGAGATAGCAAATTCTTGTATAAGAATTATAGAAGAATCGTTGAAAGAAAAAATTAGAGAGAAGGAACTGAAAAGAAGGGTTGAAAAAGAGATAAGAAGACAGAATGCCTCACCATCCTTTCGGACAATTGTCGCATGTGGAAAAAGGTCTGCTAAAATTCACCCTAAGCCTGCAGCAACGAACAAGATAATCAGAGGCTTAGGCTACGTCGATTTTGGTGTATGCTATAGAGGCTACAGGACAGATGTGACGGTTCCTTTTGTAAAAGGAAAAATAAGCAAGCAAGAAAGGAAAATAGTCAAAACTGCTTTGAAAGCGTACAAAATCGCTGTTTCTTCGATAAGAGTTGGAGTTCCATGTTGGAAGGCTTTTAAGAAAGTTGACAATTTTTTGAGGAGGAATAAGTTCAGAATGTTGCATGCGTTAGGTCATGGTATCGGGCTAAAGGTTCACGATAAGCCTAGTATTTCTCCTAGACCAGATAAAAAGGAAAAGCTGAAGAGATGGAAAGAGGTGAGGTTCCAGCCAGGCATGGTCCTTGCAATCGAGCCTGCTGTTTATGTTAAAGGTGTTGGCGGTTGCAGGATAGAAAACGATATTTTGTTGAGGAAAAGTGGCGTTAAAGTTCTAACTAATGCCAAGCTGCTAGAAGTTTAGAAAGCTTAAACTAAGTCGAAACTTAATATTATCTAGGGATGGCAAATGGGTTTGTTTCGTGCGTACGACTTGCGTGGCATATATCCTGATGAGATAAACGATAAGGTAGCTGAGAGGTTGGGCAAGGCTTTGGGAACTTTTCTTCAAGGTAGAGAGACTGTCTGCATAGGCTATGACACAAGAGCATCTTCTAAAAAAATTTTTAAGAGCTTTGCTTCTGGTCTGGCATCTACAGGTTGCGAAGTAATCTCCCTAGGACTAGTGCCGAACCCACTAGTTTACTTTTACTCTTGGAGCAAAAAAATATTCGGCTGTTTAATAACAGGTAGCCATAATCCTAAGCAATGGACGGGACTTAAGCTAGTCAAGCCAAACGGTACGAGTTTTTTAGAAGAAATAGAAACAGTTAAGAAAATTTTTGAAGAAGGAAATTTTTTGAAAGGGTGTGGGAAAGTAATAGATGCTAGCATATTACAGCAGTATGAAAACTTTTTAGAAAGAAACTTTGGTAAACTTAAAGCAAAAGTTGTGGTAGAGTGCTTTGGTGGTGCAGGCGTAAAGGCAGTAAGCATACTAAAGAGTTTGGGTTTAGAAGTTATTGCTTTGCACGACAAGTCTAGTGCAACATTTTATGGTTTTGAGAGGCCTGAACCAAAAGGGAAAAACCTTTTACAACTGATGAGACGTGTTAAATGGGCTAAGGCTGATTTTGGCGTGGCTTTTGACGGAGATGCGGACAGGGCAGTTTTTGTTGACAATAAAGGCAGAGAGTTAAACGGCAGCATCATGTCTGCGATATTTATCCCTGCTGTGCTGCAGAAAAAGAAAGGTAAAATCATCCTTACAGCAGACTGTGCAAGCGAATTGAAAAGGATTGTAGAGAGGTATGGTGGAGAGCTGATATGGTGGAGAGTTGGACACGGCTTTATAGAAAAGAAATGCTTGGAAGAGTCGGCATTGTTTGCAGGTGAGCAGAGCTCACACTTTTACTTCAACGAGTTTTATCCTTTTTCAGACGGCATACTTGCAACCGTTTACTTGGCTAGCATCCTATCTGGCAAAAAACTTTCAAGTTTGGTCGATAGAGTTAAGCTGCACCCTACAGAAAAACTGTACATAAACGTAAAGAGTGATGAAAAGAAGGGTAGAATAGTAGAAGAACTAAAGAAAGAATTTCCTAAAGCTATAGATATAATGGACGGTATAAAAATTGAGTTGAACAAGGTAGAATGGGTTTTGATAAGGGCGAGCCAAACACTACCCGAGATAAACATTTGTGCCGAAGGCAAGACAAAAGCAAGGCTGAAATCTATAGTCAGCAAGTATTCAAAGATTGTAAAAGAAAAGCTGATGTCTTATGGTTGAAGTTACTGTCGTGGGAGATGTTAACATTGATGTATTGACGGCGCCTATCCCTGAATATCCTAAGAAGGATTGCCAGGTAAGAATTGAACATGTGCATGTAGAAGTAGGTGGTGGAGCTGCTCATACAGCATTAGCACTTTCTAAGCTGGGTGTAAAAACAGCACTTGTAGGTATCGTCGGTACTGATTGCTTCGGCAATTTTATAATTCAAAAAACGAAAGATTTTGGTGTGATAAGCAAGCTTAAAAGATGTGAAGGAAAAACTGGTGTTAGTATAGGAATTAGCTTTACTGATGGTTCTCGCTCGCTTCTAACATATACAGGAACCAATAGAACTTTTTCTTCTAAGCAATTTAAGCTTGAAGATCTGCAGGGCCGTGTTTTATTTGTCAGCGGATATGGGCTTATGGAAAGTTTTCAAAAGGATGTCCCTAAGGTATTAAAGTATGCTAGGCAACAAGCCATGGCCACATGCTTAGAGCCTGACATTAAAAGCGGTGTAAACTTTGATATAAGAAAGTTTAAAGCGATGCTAAGGTTTGTAGACTTATTCTTTCCAGACTTAGAAGAAGGTAAAATTTTGACTGGAGAAAAGGATGAGGAAAAAATTGCGGAAAAGATTTTGGGTTTTGGTTGCAAGATTGTTGCTTTGAAGCTTGGAGAAAGAGGATGCTTGGTAGCTGATGAAGAAAAGTTTGTTAGAGTTGGAGCGATAGAAACGAATGCGTTGAATCCAACAGGAGCAGGTGACTTTTTCAACGCAGGATTTATTTTTGGCTATTTAAAACATGGAAAAATAGAAAAGGCTGGAGAATTTGGGAATGCTGTAGCTTCTTTTGCTATATCTAGGTTTTGGGATGAAAGGTATCCTTCTAAAGCTGAGATAGAAAGGTTGGTTAGTAATTTTTAAGGGCGACAGGGAAACTAAAAGACAAACTTTTCCTCGAGTATTCTTGATCTGCCACCATGCTGCTTTATCTTTAAAGCTATATCGGTTAAATTTTGTAAGAGAGGTGATTCCCAAAGGGATTCGTGTATCATTTTGGCGTTCATTCTTCTTAATTCTCTAAAAACTTTCACTCTTAGTGCTATCATTTCTTTTGGGATGTCAAAAGAAATTATAAAATTTTTCATTTTTAGTTCACGCAAAATGTAATACGTATTACACTTATATATAAGCTTATCTGGAGTTTACTTCCGATGCTTGTTAAACGGAAAAAAGGCAGGCCAGAAACTCTACTTAATTATTCTTTTACCTTGCTCCCAACTCTCCCACTCAAGCTTACACTCCCTACACTTCAAAACATTAAACCCCTTTTCATAACTTGCAAACCCTGTGCATGTATCCGACTTAGTATGAGTGAACTGGTCAAGCTTGTCTGCATGCTCATGGCAAACTGCCCTTCCACAAACTATGCATACACCGCGAGCATCCTTTTCACAGAACCAGCACTTCACTTTAACACCTCCTCATAAACTTTCATCGTCTGTTCAGCAACCTTGTCCCACGTAAACACTTCTTCAGCAGCTTTCCTACCGTTTGCACCCATCCACCTCCCATGCTCAGGGTTCCTTAAAATTTCTTTTATCCCCCAGGCTATCGAGTTTGGTGCCTGATACACCCGATACCCAGTAACATCATGCCACACCAGCTCGCCAGCTCCTGTTCCATGCGTTGCTATGACAGGCTTATAGCAGCTCCACGCTTCCAGCACTACTATGCCAAACGGCTCATTTCTGCTCGGCACAACAACACAGTCTGCAGCCTTCATCAGCTTAGTCTTCTCCTCGTCCGACACATAACCTGTAAACCTGACAGCATGCTCCACTCTCAGCTCCCTCATTCTATGTTCAAGCTGAGACTTCATGTACCCATCACCTATAAAAACAAACTTTGCATCAGGAAAATCTTTCAACACATCCGGCACAGCCTCTAGCAGCAAGTCCGGTCCTTTCTGTACAGTCATCCTACCAACAAAAACTATCATCGGGTTTAACGGTTCAAACCCATACCTGCACTTCACATCCTTCCATGCATCTACAAAGCCGTCGAAATTCTTAGCCCACACACCGTTCGGTATTATCCTCAGCTTCCATTCAGGTATTCTATGCAGCCTCATAACCTCTTCCTTCATCGCGTTCGAACAAACTATCATTCTGTCTGCAATGTAAGTGCCGTACCATTCGGTGTTCATTATATCCCTTGCCACACCGTCGTGAGAGTGGTTGCCATCCCTTCCGTACTGAGTAGAGTGTAGCGTGAAAACAACCTTTTTATTCCTCGCACGCTTGATTTCATCCAAAGCAGTAACAACATGCCAGTCGTGCCCATGAATGATGTCAAAGTGCCCGGCCACATTTTCTGTCTCAAAGAAATGGTGTGCCATGGACTTGCTCATGTTGTTGGTCATCTCGTATATGAAGTTTGAGCTGAAAGCAAACGGACACCTATGGTAATGCACGCCATCGACAACTTCATAAATTTTTTGATTCGGCCCTATCCTGGTAAAAACGTGCACCTCATTTCCTTTTCTTTGCAGGGCTGCTGCTAGTTCTGTTACATGGACAGCAAGGCCACCTACAGGAAGCGAGTGTAAGGATTCCCATGAGAACAGTGCTATTCGCATTACAACACTATTTAAATTTTATCGCTTATTCTTATAAAACTTATAGCATAAGCTTATTAATTCTTTCTAATGCTGCTGCTATCGTTCTTTCACCCTGCTCAAACCAAAATTCTGTCCCCCAGTAATTATAGCAGCTCGTTTCTGCGACAAGAAATAACTTTTTAGTCTCCTTGTCAGCTGTAGGCAAAGAGTGGAACTTCTTGCTAAGTTCCTGCAGCATTCTGTTTATCTTTTCCCTTCTACTGCCTTCTACCCATGCTGCATGCCCATCCACCCAAGAAGCACCTAAAACTTTCAATTCGATTGTTTCCAACCTTTCACCATAACTTTCGAGAAACTCTGTTACTAGCATAGACTGCAGTTTATTTCCTATTTTCTTCCTGAAAAATTCTTGATAGAATTTAGGAAAGAACTCGTTCATCATCACGTTTCCATTCTCTCCGTCAGACGCAGTAACAACCAGCGTAGGCTGACCTTTGCTTAGCTCAGAAGCTTCCAAGCATTTCCTGTACGCGTCATCAGCACTAACCCCTGATTGCTGATCGATGAAATAAGTCGGTACCCTGAAGATAACTTTAATCTCCATTCCACCGTAAGATATTTTCCACGGCTTTGTTGCTGTCCTGATTCTTTCAGCATAACTCATTCTTTCATACCCTTCTACTGCTTGCAAAGGTAGTATCACCCACTCATAACCCTGCTCCAACAACACACGGATAAGTTCTTTCAAATTTTCTTCATACCTCGGCACGCCCATCTCTGGCAGCCAAAAGCCTTTCACCCTCTTCAGCAGTCCTTTACCAAAAATAGATGCAAATGCATCTTTCCACGCCTCTACTTGCAGGCGATAGTCCTCCTTAGGTATTGCTGGAAAGTATGCGTGTGCATAAGCAGTCCCAGCAAACTCTATGCATTGCGGGTACTTGCTCAACAACCTCTTGTAAGCTTGGACGATGTTACCAACTTTCTTGCCTTCAACGACTACCTTGTCAAAAAAACCACTTTCCGACAATTCCTCCAAAGACTCGAGCAAAATCCCAGAAAAGTCTAGTGCAATTCTCGGCTCATAACCTTCTTCCTTCAGTTTCATCAGATAGTCAGCCGGATTCCTGTAAGCGCGTGCTATCAACTTGCCGTCCCAGCTTTCCCTCGAGTCAGAAGAGAGAATCATCTTTTGCAAGTTGCCCACAAGCCTGTTGCCTTGCCAGATTAGAGGCTGGTGCATGTGCAACCAAGGCAGAAAAACAGTTTGCATATATTTATTGAATGGTCTGCAAAATTTAAATGTGAAAGGATTTAAAGTAAAAGAAAGCAACGGAAGGCTGGATTTAATCTTTGATGCCAAGCCCGTCTTTTGGGAAAGGCTTGTAAGCGATTTGGTAAGAGATAAAGTCCTGCTAGACTTAGATGCTGCAGCTAAGCTTTCTAAAGCAGACGATAAGGTTGTTTATGCTGTCTACAACCTATGGAAGTTTGTCGACGATTACAAAAACAAAAGTGTTTTGTGCGATTTAACTCTGCTAAAGTACGGCGTTTTTTCTCTTGAAAGCAACGGTGAGCTGTTTGGAACTTATGGGCATGTGCATGAAAAGAATTATGGCGAGGTTTACAAGGCAGTAAAGAACGATTGCTTTCTGATGCTAGTAGACAATCGCAAAAGAAAAGCGTACTTGGTGGAACTGAAAGAAGGAAAAAGTTTTTTAGTCAAGCCAAACTTGATGCATAAGCTGATAGCAAAGAATGAGGATTGCTTGGTGGCAGGTTTTACGTTACCAGAAACAGGGCATGACTATGATATAGTAAAAGGTATGGGATTCCCTTTCCATTTGTTCAAGCTGAATGTAGAAATAGTACCGGTAGCCAACCCTAAGTACAAGGATTACACGTTTGAGATTAAGAAAAACAATACGAGGTTAGACGCAGAAAATTTGTTTTTCAAGCATACCAAAAGACTAGCAAACATTCTAAAAGGCTCTTGAATAGAGAAAGAAAATATTTAAGTGTTTTTGTGCTACTTAGAACTATGCCAGCAACTTTATACGAAGCGTTGGTCGATTGGTTAGAATACAGTGTAAGCAAATTGAATAAAAAAGGGAATAATACTAAAGGTCAAGGATAAAAACGGAAAGGAATACTTCACTTCTGTAGATAGAGAAGATTACGAAGGGTTGAGGCATGCTCTTGCACGAAACTTTTCTAGAATGAAAAGTCTTGTAGAAGAAAAGGAGGTATTGGAAGCCTACGAAATTAGTCTTGTCGTTGAAAAGGAACCGAACGGCTTGTACATAATGTCAATTCCAATAAAAATCTCAAACAGATAATTCTCTAAACCTTTATATATTAATCCAAATAAAACATTTTTAGGAGGTGTAAAATGGCAGAAAAAAGATCTTTGGTCGTAAAATCAGCAGTAAAGGGTCTTCTTAAAGGCATGAGAGTGAGCGGTGACTTCTGGAAAGCAATCGACGAGCGAGTCACGTGGAAAGTGAAGAAAGCAATAGAAAGAGCAAAAGCAAACGGAAGGAAGACCGTTAGAGGATGCGACCTTTGAAGATTGAATGAAAGTAATAGGACTCACCGGCACCTTGGGTGCTGGGAAGAAAACAGTAAAGGACATTATCCAGAAGCGAGTAAACTGCTACACAGTCACACTTTCAGACATAATAAAGGCTGAGGCTGAAAGAAAAAAAGGTACTTTAGACAGAGTCACCCTACAAAACATGGGCAACGATCTAAGAAGACAGTACGGTCCTCATGTTCTTGCCATGCTTGCTGTCGATTATTTGCCAAGGCAGAAAGAGTTTATTGTAATCGACGGCATCAGAAACCCAGCCGAGGCAGAATACCTGAAGAAAAGGTATGGAGACAACTTTAAGCTCGTGGCGGTTACTGCCCAAGAGCAGGTTAGGTTCGAACGGCTTCTAAAAAGAGGGGAAAAGAAAGACCCAAAAACATGGGAGGAGTTCTTGGAGATGGACAAGAGAGACAGGGGCGAGGGCGAGCCTTTATACGGCCAGCAGACTGACAAGTGCTTACAAATTGCCGATTTTACTATTGTTAACGAAGGCAGCTTAGAAGACTTAGAAAATCAGGTAGATAACATCCTTAAGGCAATGTCCTAAAATCCGAAAGGCCTGAACCAACCGCTGCTTTCTTTCTTTTTTTCCTCTTCCTCCCTTCTTTTCATCATTTCTGCATTCTTCTTTACTATGGGTGCAACTGATTCTACTGCTTCAGCATCATTTCCTACACCGCAAGTATTGCCTACGCCTACAACTATTATAGGCCCTTTGCTCATAGCTATGTTTTCAAGCACACGCTCAACAACAGCGTCTATAGCCTTGTAAACTTCCATCGGCATCGGTGTTATTGCCTCTTCGTGCGACATCTTCACTACATAAGAATCAAGTGGTATGCCTTTGCTCGTAGCTATATTTTCTATGTAGCTTCTGTCAACGCCAGCACCACCTATTGCCACGCCTATACCTTCTGCTATCGTTCCAGTCTTTTCACCCTCCAGCTTACCAGAAGCATCTATCGTGATTATCTTTCCAATCCTATGCCTTTTGACAAGCTTTTCTACTGTCTTACCGAGCTTGCCAAGCCTGCCGCCAGGTCCTTTAGCCTTGATTATAAAAACATCCTTTCCCTTTATCTTCTTCCTAACCATCACCGTGTCAGCTTCCACTTCTTTTACCTTCGCATTACCTATAAGCTTTGCTGCCACAGCTGCACCAAAGCTGTCGCCTATCGGCCACCCGTTCACAAAAGCCTCTGTGCAGTAGAGCAATGCCCTAGAAAACTTTTCTATCAGCGGCAGTTGCATCTGGACTATTATACCAAGCTGCACGTTCTTAGTCTTCTTTACCATTTCCACATTGTGTCTTACAATCTTTTCTATTTGATAGAGCGATACTGCGCTAGACAAGCTCATGCCCAAGTTTGCCTTAAAATCTTCGTTCGCATTAGGCACAATCGATTGAACGAACTTTTTAAACTTCTCTTCTGACAGGTCGATTATATGCTCCAGTTTTTTGACTATGCCGTACGGGTCAAGGTTCACCGGCTCTATCATGAAAAATTCGAGGAAGTTGTTTATCTTTTCTTTCAATTCTTTTTCCGACTTTTTATTCGGTATCTTCCTGAATATTGTCCTTTTCGCATCAGCAGTAAACCCTGCTATCATGTTGACTGACTGCTCTAGTCGCCAAACAACTTGCTTGAGCATCAAAACTGGGTAGAGAAGCATCATGACGAATATCATCAGGATCCATATAAAATTGCTGATAGGATCGAACTGGGAAATCATAACTTCACTTATGTTATTTGTTATTGAAACAAATATATCCTTGTATTTATAAATAAATCTTAGGGTCGAGAATGAGGTGGAAGCTTTTACTTGCAGCAGTGCTGATAGCAGGTATTGTCGCACTACTGTTTTGGAAGTTTGGTCCTAGGCAGATAATCAGCAGCATGGCATCCTTGTTAAACTTATTTTCTCAGCCTCAGACAGGAGGCCAGTTCAAGATAGAGTTTATTGCTCATGCAAATGCATTCGTAGGCCAGAAGTATGAGGTTACTTTTTCTTCTGCAGGCATCAGCATACCAAAGCTTACTCTAGAAAATGTAGACGGTGAGATAAAGCGTTTTAAAGCAAATCAATGGTTTTCCCAAAGCTTGAACAGGGGTAGCATAGAAATAGAAAACTTTGTAGGAGAAGTAAAAATCGACCCTAACACAACCACCATAACCTTTACAGGTTATGCGTCAAGAGTAAAAGGAACAAACTTCGAAGGTTCTATATTCGAATGGGTTGGTTGAATTGGATAGAAGGTATAGGGACGAACAAAAAGTAGCATTGTTTGTCGACGGTCCTAACATGCTTAGAAAAGAGTTTATGATAGATTTGAGAGAGTTGAGGAGAAGGGCACAGAAGTACGGCCGAATAATTATTGCCAAAGTTTTCTTGAACCAGTTTGCACCTGAGAAGCTTGTAGAAGCAGTGATAAACGAAGGTTTTGAATGTGAGATGACGCTAGCAGAACAGACAGAAGAGGCTAGTGACATAGACGTGTCGCTTGCTGTATCTGCAGTGGAGGCAATACTTACAAAGGATATAGATATAATTGCAATAGCAACGAGGGATGCAGATTTCTTGCCAGTGGTCCAGAAAGCAAAGGAATACGGGAAGAAGGTCGTAGTTTTCGGAGCAGAGCCTGGGTTCTCTTCAAGCCTACAGAATGCAGCGGATTTCGTAGAAACGCTTTAAGAACTGCAAGAAAGGTTTAAATCTACAGAATGCCTAATAATCTATATGGCACTGAAAGACTTGCTACCATCGTTTTCTATCAAAAGAGAAGAGGATTTGGTAGAAGTTCCCACAGAAGAAGAGTTCGAGCAAAAGGTAATGATAAGAGTCGACAAGCTCAACGGCATGGGTGATGTAGATAGAATAATCAAGCTGATAAAAGAAGGCAACATCCTGTTCCTGAAGACAAAGGAGCTGCAAAAGAAAGATTTAGGTGAATTCCAGACTTCTGTGCAGAAGCTCAAAAAATACTGCAATAACTATGGGTTTGATGTGGTAGGAACAGAAGAAGGCTATCTAGTTTGTACGCCTAGGTTTGCTACCATTTTAAGGTAAATTCAAACTCGCTTATTTTATAAAGTAAACTTCTAATTTCATTTATGAGCAAATGGCTCAAACTTATAGCTTGCATTCTAATTTGTCAATCTGCAGGAATCTTAGGGTCGATTTTCACAGCCCCCTCGATTGCTGTTTGGTATGTTGGTTTGGCAAAGCCATGGTTCACGCCACCTAACTGGCTGTTCGGTCCAGTCTGGATCATTCTGTACATGCTGATGGGTATATCTCTATATCTTATAATCAGCAATGGTCTGAAGAAAAAAGAGACAAGGCAATCTCTAGCTATTTTCGGCGTTCAGCTGGCCTTGAACACTTTATGGTCCATAGTTTTCTTCGGCTTAAAATCAAAATTCTATGGTTTTGTAAATATATTGGCACTTTGGGCATCAATCCTGTTCATGATATTAAGCTTCTATAGGATTTCTAAGAAAGCAGCCCTTTTGCTTGTACCGTATATAGTATGGGTTACGATTGCAACGCTTCTAAATTATTATGTGTGGATACTAAATCCTTGAATGTTCCACGGATCGACTCAGAATGGCCTTCCGTTTCTTCTAAGCTCTAGCAAGCTGGATATGTTTCCAGCCCTCACAAGTATGTCATGGTAAAACATTTCCAAGTCGTTCTCGCTAAGCTTGGCTCTTTGGTCAGCCTCTATTAGCACAGGTGGTATGCTGTATGTAGCATGAGCAGTACAGGCCAAAAGCACAGAAGCTATCCTCCTGTCAGCAGTCTCCTTATCAGCCAGAAAGTCTATCCTGACTGGCCTGTCAAACTCTCCCAGTTTTATGTAAAAGGTCTGCACCTTTTCTCCATCAGCAAACTCGCGCAAGATAGGATGCGTCCTTACGTCTGAAGAATAGGGGAAAGCGACAGTCATTTCGCCTGCCTGCAGAGCATAGCTTAGTATGTTCGAGTCCTTTGACCTGCTCAGCACAAGCCTATGCTCAGCAGGTATATCCTGGCTAAGAATTTCGCAGAACCTTGTGCCACGGGAATCTTCTATCACACCTGCCAAGATAGTGCTGCTTTTCTTGACGGCATCGAACAAATTCTGGTACGCTTCGATCATCCTTCTGTAGCTCATGTAGATTAGCGAGGATTTATCTGGTACAAACGTGTAGTGCGGTATGATGGAGCCGTGTAACAACAGTAGGTCAGGTCGAAACTTTTCCAAAGCTGTTCTAGCAGTATCCACTTCTTTTATCTGCCTTTCGATGTTGCTGTTTATTTCAAACTCTAAGTCTGAAAAAGGATCGACTACAACGCGTGGGTCAGGCTCTGGCATAACATCCGGATAGTATTCTGCTCTATCAAGTTTGCCTTTCCTGTAGTAAAATGCTACCGCTACTGCTCTCAACAGCATCAAGTCTATGCCGTGCAAAGACTTCTTAACCATCCCACCGTCAACGCCTAATATGCATCCATCCAATTCTGCACGTTCTACTCGAGTAATAAGCTGCGAGCTTTGCCTTATCCATTCTCCAGCTTTTCGCCTATCGTTTTCCATCGATGTAATAATCCTTACCAAGTTCTCCTGCATTTCCAAGAATTCCTTCACACAATTCTTTTACTCTCCTGTAGTTTTATTTGTTGCGATTTTAAGGTAAGAAACGAAAAATAACAATATGGACTTCAGCAGGTTCAAGACATTTATATTCGACCTAGATGGCACGATCTGGAACTGGCAGAAGCTTTATCCAGGCGTCAAAAAGACAATACAAAGGTTGAAAAGCAAAAGTAAGCAGGTTCTTTTCTTGACGAACAACTCTGTGCTTTCTAGGCAAGGCTTGACCAGAAAGTTGAGGAGGTTCGGCTTAGACGTTCAGCAGGAAGACCTAATAACCTCTAGCTGGGTAGCAGCCCAGTACTTGAAGAAAAGGAATGCATCTGCCTTTGCTATAGGCAACGGCCTGAAAGAAGAACTGGTAAAAGCAGGTATAAGAATTACTGACAAAAATCCAGACTATCTTGTAGTCGGCCAAGACCAGCAGTTCAACATGCAGAAGCTTGCTAAAGCGTATGAAATTCTGCAAGGCAGGACAAAGCTGTTAGCAGTGGCAGCAGGTAGGGTCTGGTACATGGGCAAAAAGCTCGTGCCAGCTACTGGCCCTATCCTCGCAGCAGTCGAGTTCGTCAGCGGTAAGAAAGCTGTGTTTGTCGGCAAGCCTTCTGATGAGATGGCTAATGCAGTCAAATCTGTTGTCAAGGCAAAGAAAGAAGAGACAGCTATCTTTGGCGACGAGTGCAGTGCTGACATAGGCATGGGCAAGAAGCTAGGCTACTTCACAGTTTTAGTTAGGACTGGTATAGACAAGCGATGCAACATAGCAACCGATGCAGTCATAGATAGTGTAGCAGAGATAGAGGTTTAGTAAACTAAAGCTTATTCTACATACCTTACGTTTTTCGGCTTAATTATTACCTGCCTCTCTCCTTTTTCTACATGACCTAAATCGTACAGTTCAATTCCATGTTTTTTGAGAACTTGAGCTATCGTTTCTCTGTCCTCTTT
>Ga0207433_10012064_pt1 | contig 13019 bp, 11 predicted proteins | sample YelNatPaOPGAMG01_FD_187559 | JGI IMG/M metagenome (GOLD analysis project Ga0207433, IMG submission 187559) | Hot spring thermophilic microbial communities from Obsidian Pool, Yellowstone National Park, USA - OP-RAMG-01 (SPAdes) (version 3) | ecosystem: Environmental > Aquatic > Thermal springs... | reverse complement strand
TAAGGGTTGTTTTTTAGTAAGAAATTTAGTTCTTGGTTGTTTTTCAAAAAATCTGCGCGCCTTTTTTAAAAAATCAAACCTTAAAAGCTTTAAAAACTTAAACTCCTCTTTGCTTAAATAAACTAATCTCCTAAGGTGGATACCATGTGCCTGTATTCTTCTTAACGTATCTGGGTAATCTGAAATAAAGGTAAAAACACACCAATGACCATCAAACCAATAATTACTCCTAAAACCACCAGCATCACCGGCTCAAAAAGAGAAGTAAAACGTGTCAGAAAATTATCCACATATTCCTGATAGAAACTATTTATCCGTTTCAGCATATTAGGTAGTTCTCCAATCTCCTCTCCTACTGCCACCATCTGGATGACCATCGGCTCAAAAAAACCACTTCTCTCTAAAGGTAAACTTAAACTTTTTCCTGACCTTACCTCCTCTTTCACCTGATGAATTATTTCTGCTACCACTAAATTAGCAATACTATGTTCACTTATCTCTAAAGCGTAAAGTATAGGAACCCCACTTTCCAAAAGGGTAGCCATACTGGAGGTAAATCTCTCTACAATAAGCGCCCTAAAAAAACCACCTGTTAGGCGAAAATTAAACAAGAAAGCTTCCCATTTTTTTCTACCTTCTTTTGTTTTTAAAAGTTGACGGAAGAAAAAAATAAACCCTAATAAACCCAAAAATCCCAAGATAAAATACTTGCGGATAAGACTACTGATAAAGATAAGTACACGGGTAATCAGGGGAAGTTGAACATTAAAACCTTCAAATAAATTAGCAAAGGTGGGAATAATCTTTATAGTTAAAAATAAAAGTGCAAATACTCCTACTACCATCAGGATAGCAGGATAAATAAGACTGGAGATAATCTTACGTTGAAACTGGGCATTTCTTTCTAAATAATCAGATAATCTTTTTAAAACCTCAGCTAACTGCCCGGAAGCTTCTCCACTTTCTACTAGATTTACCCAAAGTTCGGAAAAAACTTTGGGATACTTTGCTAAAGACTCATGTAGACTTAATCCTTTTTCCATATCACTAATTACATCACTTAATATCTTATTTAATCTACGGCTGGAGACCTGCTTGGCGATAATTCTTAGACTCTGTAAAATCGGCACCCCTGCACCCAAAAGAGTGGATAACTGTTGACATAAAAGAACTAAATCATGAGGGGTAATGCGATTATGCTGATGGGAAATTTTAGACTTAATTGTGACAGGAGAGGTCTCTTTTTCCGGCTGAATACTTACTACAATAAGGTCTTTTGCCTGCAGTCTCTCAGCTAATTCCTCGCTACTTATTGCTTCTTCTCTGCCGGTAATTTTTTTTCCGGTTTTATCGCGAACAATATAAAAAAAATAAGGCATTATTATTCAATTCCAAAAGTAACGCTTAGAGCCTCTTCCAAAGAGGTAATTCCCTGTTCTACTTTTTTTAAAGCAGACTGATATAGGGTCTGCATCCCTTCGGCGATACAGACCTCTTTTATTTTCTGATAACTGGCATGCTGGGTAATCATCTCTCTTATTTTATCAGAAACTACCATCACTTCTGCTATACAGGTTCTTCCTTTATAACCGATATGGGTACAATTAGGACAACCTTTGGCTCGATAGATAAGTTCTGCATTTAATTTTATTCCTCCCAAATGCTCAGGTGTAGGTTCGTATGCCTCTTTACAATCAGGGCAGAGTTTTCTTATCAATCTCTGGGCCACCACCATAAGTAAAGAAGGAGTAATTAAATAAGGTTGAATTCCTATATCGATCAGTCGGTTTATGGCAGAAGGTGCATCATTGGTATGCAATGTACTTAAAACTAAATGCCCGGTTAAAGCAGAACGAATACATATCTCAGCGGTTTCTAAATCCCTTACCTCACCTACTAGCATTATATCCGGGTCCTGTCTTAAGAAACTACGCAGAGCAGTGGCAAAGGTGAGCCCAATATCCGGTTTTACCTGCACCTGATTTATCCCTTCTAAGCGGTATTCTACAGGGTCTTCAATCGTGATGATATTTTTTGTAGGATGTTTTATTTCATTTAAAATCGCATAAAGGGTAGTGGTCTTTCCGCTTCCTGTAGGTCCGGTTAAAAGTATAAGTCCATAAGGCATATTTATATTTTTACGGATCTGCTGCAATTGTTGAGGCTCAAATCCCAGCTGATTAAGATCCAGAATCACTGCACTTTTATCTAAAATCCTTAACACCACTTTTTCTCCATAAATAGTAGGAATAGTAGAAACCCTTAAATCTATTACCCGGTCCTCTAATTTTACAAAAAATGCTCCGTCTTGAGGTAGACGTTTTTCGGCAATATCCAATTTAGCTAAAATTTTTATACGGGAGATAATCGGCAGATGCAAATGTTTTGCCGGCGGAGGAATCTCATAGAGTTTACCATCAATTCTGTACCTTAAAGAGATCTTATCTTTGAAAGGTTCAATATGGATATCCGAAGCACGCTCATTAATTGCCTGACGGATGATTAAATCGGTAAGTTTTACTACCGGAGCTTCCTCTGCACGGGCAATCAAGGCATCTAGGCTTAATTCTCCTTCAGTCAGCTCTACCGCTTCTTCAGCTGCAGGAGCAACTTCATAGGTCTGCTCTACCGCCTCTTTTAGAAAAGCCTGTCTTCCATAAAATTCCTCAATAGCTTTAATTATATCCGCTTTTGTGGCAATTACTGGATTTATCTCGCAACCAGTAAGTTTCCTTAAATTATCAATCAAAACTAAATCCAGAGGATCATACATCGCACAAGTTAGGGATTTTAGAATACGGGAGAGAGGAAGCACCAAGTTTTTTATAGCAAATTCTTTAGGGAGAAGATTCTCCAAACCTTGGTCTACAGCGGGCTTCAACATACCTGTACCCAGAGAAAAATAAGGAATACCCAATTGTTTTCCTAAGGTACTAACCACATCCTCTTCTTTTACCGCTCCTATCCTTACTAAAATTTCACCTAATCTACCCCCCTCCTTTGCCTGAATATCCAAAGCTTTTTTTAGTTGGTCCTCTGTAATAAGACCTTCTTTTAAAAGTAGATCCCCTAATCTTAAATATTTCTCTTTAGGCATACTTATTTTGCTTTATCAAAGTTATTTAAAAGATTACTTATACTCTTATACCGCATAATATCCGTATCTAAGACCTGCTCCCTTTCCAAAGGAATGTTCTGCGAAACAGTGGTTAAACTTTTTTCCTTTATAATGCGCGGAGTAATAAAAACCAAAAGCTCTCTTTCTCTATTTCTACCTACATTTTTATGTCTAAAAAGACTACCTACTATCGGTATATCTCCTAATATAGGTACTTTGGTATTAGTTTGGCTAAACTCATTATGGATAAGCCCTCCCAAAATAATTGTTTCCCCATCTTTTACCTTAACTAAACTTTTAGTTAAACGTTCCTCAGGGTCATAAACATTGGAAGCCACACTGCTTACTTTAGTATTGGCAACCCGTGGAACAATAAACATCGTAATCTCATTATTCTCTAAATTAATCTGAGGAGTAATCCTTAAAGAAACCCCTACTTCCATACGTTCATAAGTAGTAGTAATATCTCCTGTATCTGCGTCTTTTGTCCGTTTCTCATTCACTGCTTCGTTAGAAACAATCTTTATCTCTGCAGGCTCATTATTTAAAGTGAGTATGCGGGGACGCGCAAGGATACGTGTATCGGATTGGGATTTAATAAAATCTAAAAGTATCTGATAAGAATTAGCAAAACTTACCATGCCCGGCAAGGTGTTCTCAGTAGGAGAAGTTGCTCCTTCCTCTGGCCAAAAAGCAGAAAAAGGGAATTTTGTTCCCCGACTGGCACCGGTAAAAGTAAGTCTAAGTAGAGAAGGATAACTAGTAATGTCCCCAAATTTTATCCCCATCCTTTCTAATCTATTCTTATTTACATCCAACATCTCTACCTCAAGCATTATTTGGGGTGTAGGGATATCTAATTTTTTAATTATCTCTTCAATCAGTGGAAACTTAGCGGGAACATCAGTAATAATGAGACTGTTGGTACGAGAGTCTTCAATAAGTTTACCCTGTGGAGAAAGTATCCTTCTAATTGCTTCAGGAATACCTGTAGGTTCGGCGGCTGAAGTTTGCGTGCCTCCTAAAGCACTATGCATTTCCCTTACCAAAGGAGAAGAAGAAACCGAGGCATACTTTAAGGTATAAATCCGAGTAATAGTCTCTACCGGCTCAAGACCAGAAGGCCTAACAATAAATATCTTTGCCTCTTCATCTAATTTATACTCCAGATTATTTGCCTTAAATAACTTATCCATTGCCTCTTTCAAAGGAACTTTTTCTAAATAAAGAGTTATTTTTTTATCCTGCACAGCTTCGGAAGCAATAAAATTTAGACCAGATTGAATAGAAAAAACCTTAAGAATATCCTTTAAACTAGCATCCTTAAAATCCAAAGAAATTACTGGTTCTTCCTCTTGCAGAGATATTTCAGAACCAGCATAATTATTAAAAATTAAAACTAATATTATTATACCACAAAATAAAAAAACTATTTTTTTCATTTTTTCCCTCCCTATTTTTTCTCCGTCTTATATACAGAACCCGGTGCTAATAATTTATATTCTCTTCCGTAATATAAAAAGCTAACCCCTTCTTTATCAATACCTAAAATTCTGGCTTCTTCCAAAACATCTCCCACTTTTACCACCTTATTATTAATAATTGCCATGGGAACAGTCCCCTCCCAAATTACTCCCTGAATATTAAAAGTAGGCAGTGGCTTGGGCTTCTCCTCTTCGGGAGGAGCTGTTTTTAAATCCTTCTTTGTTTTTATTTTTGGTCTGAAAGGATCTTCAAAGGGGTCTTTTAAGGAGTAAGAAGTGTATACGTCAGAAGAGGGACCAAACAGAACTGTTTCCTTCTGGGCATAAATTACTATCAGATTTAAGCCATAACTAATAAAAAGACAAATTATAAATAAAACTCTTTTCTTCATCCCTTAAAAATAAACCTTATGATTACTATCTCAGCATTAAGCACAGGTTCTTCTTCTATTTTTTTATCAGGACTGATTAACTGCACTCCACTTTTTTTAGCCGGTATTATGGTTAAAGATTCGATTTTATATAAATCCGGACTCGCCTCCAGTTTAGAAATAAAATTTCCTATCGTATGGTAATTTTCTGCTTCTAACACAAGTTTTATTTTGGATTTTGTATAAAGAGGAGTTTCCTCATCTGGTTGAGGTTTAACGGCGATAATCTTTAAATTTGCCTGTTCAGCTAAGCTACTAACAGTAGAAAGCATATCGGAAGTATCAAACTTCCCCAAAGCTTTTCTGCAGTCTATTAATTTATTTTCTAACCCTATAAGTTCTTTTAATAATTCGTTTTTATTCTTCTCATATTCCAAATTTTTCTTATAAGTAAGAACGCGTTTCTTTTGAATATTATAAATATTCAAACTAACAATGAGGATAATAATTACAATAAGGGTATTGATAATCCGTTTTATATTTTTTACAATAAATTTTATATTTTTATTGCTTACAGGTAATCGCAAATTGGGTTACCTCCTTTTTTTCTACCTCTACACGTTCTATGGAAACCATTTCAAAGTTCTTATAATTCTTCGTAAACTCAGGACTGTTCTTCAGCGCAGAAAAAAACTTATTGATGGCGGTTATCTCCTTGTTATAATCATTAAGATAGGCTCTGCCTTTTAAATAAAACTCTTTTTTTGTCTCCTGTGATTTTAAATTCACCTCTAACAGCCATAACCCTTCTGGGATAATTTGGGGAATTAAATTTAACTGTGCAGTAAAATAAGGATACTGATTAAATATTTTTTGCATACTATAAATCTTATTATTATAGTCGCTTTTTTTAAGCTGTAGCTCTTCCGCTGAATTTTTTTCTAATAAAGGGTTAATTTTTGCCCGTTCAGAAATGGTTTGGATTATTTCTTTTTTTATAGGTAGGCTTTGATATAATGGCCAACCCAAGCTAAAAATTATCATAAAAATACATAAGATTATAACATTTAGAGAAGGTTTTAATTCCCCAAGGGTAATTCTTAACTCCACCTCTTCTTTTCTTGTACCTTCTCTCTCCCAGGTTTTAATTAAATTGAAACCAAAAGGAATTCTTACCAAAGGACTAATAGCAGTACTCCATGCTTTAAGGTTTTTTAAGTTATACCTATCATTATGGGTTATACGGGAAAGCTCTATAAATTCTAAATTAAGGTCTATCTCCTGATTTAAATCAGCACAGACCTCTTTAAAATAAGAGGAGCCTAATATAAATATCTTATCAATGTGTTTTGAGGGAAATTTACGATGATAGTAATAATCTAAGGATAATTGGATTTCGCTTCTTAATTTTTCTTTCCAGGATAAAAGGTCAGCTTCTTTTTCTAAATAGATATCCCGGCTAAACAGAGGAAAATTATTCTCTAAAACTATAAAATTTGCCTCATCCTCATTGTCTAAGCTCAAAAAGGCAAATATCCCTCTTTTGGTTAAATTAAGTGCTTTAACCGCTCTTAAGAGGCTAAAGCCTGCATATTCTATATTAATCAATCTAAAACCCAATTCTTTCATTAAAGAAAGATAAAAATTAAATACCTCTTTCTTAATCCCTAAAAAAATTACCAAAGTCTTTTTTTCTTTACTATCCTTTTTTATCTGAAAATCAAATAAAAGCTCTTCTAATTTAAAAGGAAGGTATTTTTTTACCTCAAAACCTACTGCCTGCTCTAATTCATCAGGAGGCAGTTGTATAGGCAATTCAAAAGAACGGATAATCATTTCTTTTCCGGAAAGACATATACTGGTTTCTTTATTTTCTATTTTATATTTTCTTAAACCATCCTTTATTAAAGCAACGATTTTTATTTCCTGCGGAATTTTTTCTTCAAATTCCGAAGCGGTATATTTATCTGAGGGAATATCAAAATTAGCAATAAGTTTTTTCCCTTTGGTATAAACCACCTCGATTCCTTTTATTCCAAAATATATACCTAAATTATTTCCCATCGTTCTCCTTGGTCCTTAAATCTAATCTTTTTGTCCTTAGCCAAGCATCGATCTCTCTTTTATCAAAACGCCATACCCCTCCTACTTTAAAACCGGATATTTTTTTCTGATAAAGCCAATTATAAATAGTTTGTTTACGCAATCTTAAATAATCTGCTAATTCTTCAATATTCATCAATCTTTTCATATTCTACCCTTTTTAAAAACAAAAACATTAAAACATAAAATTTTTACTTTGTCAAGTATTTTTTTATATAAATTTACTTATTTTTTTAAAAATTATAAAATTTTTTAAAAAAAATCAAAGCATGCTAAATTATAATAAATTTACTTAAATTATAAAATTTTTTTATTAATAAGATGGGCTAATGTATCTGACGCGTACCATTATCCGACGTTGACCTTGGCGGGAACCCGCAGTGATGAGAGGTCCAATCTCTATCTCTATTTTCCTATCTTTGATTACATGAGGAAATTGAGGGTCAGTTAAATAATATGTGCCTTCTCCCCAAACACCCCTTCTTAATTGCTCAAAAGCATAATTTATGCCTGCCATACCTGCATAATATGCCTGGATACGAGATACTTGATGATGGGATAATCGGGATTGACTAGAGAAAAAAACAAGCGTTATATACGCTACCAATAAGGCAGAAAAAAGTATAGCTAATACCAAAACTAAAGCCACAGATTTTCTTTTAGACATTTCTTCTTAAACTCACCTTATAATCATTACCACATTCTACCAAAATTACATGACCTTCTCTGGCAAGCCAACCTAAGCTCATTAAAATTATGTCGCGAGGTTTATCAATATTATTGACAATCTCTGAAAAATTTACTTCTCCGTGTTGATCTAAATAATGCCATATCTCACCTGCAACAATACCTATTTCCGTAATCATTTCTTTCCTCCTTTTTAACTCTTCTAATTAGATTTTAATCTGAGTTTTTATTTTGTCAACAATTTTTAAAAGGACTGTCCCGATTTTTTGGCAAAAGAAACAGTCTTTGATTACACAGATTTTTAGAGAGATTACCCAGATTTCTCGTTGATATTTAATCTATGGAATCTGATTATTTAATCGATGTAATCAGAATCTGGCTTTTGCTTAACTAAAAAATTTGATGAAAGTATTTTTATTTACAATAGGTTACTTTAATTTTCTTCCAAAGATATGGGACAGATTGTTTTAAATGATTAATTACTTAGAGAAACTACTATTTGATGATTTTAATTTAATTATAATAACTTAGAAATTAAAAGATATTCTTTTAGAAAAGATAACGGGAAGGGAAGAATTAAATGATGATTTTTAAGAACAGAAAAATATAAACAAAAATTACTTATATAAAACAAAGGAGCGTCTATCTACTCTCCCATACCCTTACGAGTATAGTACCATCGACCTTGGAGGGCTTAACTACCGTATTCGGAATGGGAACGGGTGTTTCCCCTCCAGTATGGACGCTCCCAAAAATTTAAGACAACTTCTATTTCAATTTAATGGTCAAGCCGATTGGCTGATTAGTACGGGTTAGCTAAAACCCTCACGGGTCTTACACTTCCCGCCTATCAATCCCGTAGTCTACGGGATGCCTTCATCCCGAAAATTCGGGAAGGGATACCTAGTTTTGGGAGGGGTTTGGCGCTTAGATGCCTTCAGCGCTTCTCCTTTCCGAACATAGCTACCCAGCCTTTACCGAAGGCTCGATAACTGGTACACCAGAGGTTCGTCTCTCCTGGTCCTCTCGTACTGAGGAGAGCTTCCCTTCAGGTATCCTTGCACCCACATCAGATAGAGACCGAACTGTCTCACGACGTTCTAAACCCAGCTCGCGTACCCTTTTAACCGGCGAACAGCCGGACCCTTGGGACCTTATCCAGCCCCAGGATAGGATGAGCCGACATCGAGGTGCCAAACCGGGCTGTCGATGTGAACTCTCGAGCCCGATCAGCCTGTTCACTTCTTTTAAAGAAGTAGACTATATCTTCATCCTTAAGTATCCCGCTTAAGGAGTACAGCGTCTTGTTCCGCTTATAAAGCGGAACCCCGCACAAATGTGCGAAGTCGTTACGGGGCTAAGAGGAGTTTGTATTGAAAAAATGGGATAATGTGGGGTCTAATTATTTTCATTAGTTTTTTTGTTTCCTCAACATTGAAGTATAAACAAGGATATTTTTTCTTTTTTAAGAGTAGGGTCGGTCTTAAAGAAAAATTTTTTTCTAAGGCGCTGACTAATCTTTCTATCTCCTGTTGAGTATATTTAGATAAATAAATGTAAGCACTTTTATCCCGCTGATAAAGATATCCATCATCCATATACCAAACTGCTAAGCTCAAAGGACTCTTAAAAATAGAAGCAATATCTTCAGGAATAACCTTACTGCCTTCCTGATAGAATCTGCGCCTTAGCCGACCAAACTCCGGACTAGATAATGATTGGCAACGATAATAGGAGTAAGATTTCTTGTAGACAGGATTAAATCTGCGCATCAATTTCGGCTCTGACTGCATCATATTCTTCAGTTCTAAATACTTCCAGAAGATGTAATCTTTTTGTTTTAGAGAATGCTCCAAGCGCAAGCGAGCATTTCGCTTTCCTGTCTTCTGCAAGAAACCGTCTCCCAAAATTATGCCAATCACTATCTGTTTTTGCCTTCTGGTCAACCCCATTTTCTCCTCCAGCTTCCCACGGTGTTATCCCAAAATTTTAGGACTTCACCGTTATAAGCTGTAAACCAGTTCCGATGTTACCACCGGAACGGGACAACCTTTTGGTTATCCCCGGAGTACCTATTATCCGTTGAGCGATGGCCCTGCCAATCAGAACCACCGGATCATTAGCCCCTACTTTCGTATCTGCTCGGGATGCCTCCCTCACAGTCAAGCTGGCTTATGCGCTTACACTCCCCAGGCGATTGCCGACCGCCTTGAGCCAACCTTTGGGCCCCTTCGTTACCTTTCAGAAGGGAACCGCCCCAGTCAAACTGCCCACCTGCCACTGTCTCCTTACCTGTTTCAAGGCTAAGGATTAGAACTTTAGTACCATAAGGGTGGTATTTCACATTGCGGCTCTGCTCCAACTAGCGTCAGAGCTTCACAGCCTCCCACCTATTCTACACATATGGGACCAAAATTCAATAACAGGTTGCAGTAAAGGTTCCGGGGTCTTTTCGTCTTGATGCGGGTAGACGGCATCTTCACCGCCACTACAATTTCGCCGAGTCCCTCGTTGAGACAGCGCCCAAGTTGTTAGACCATTCGTGCGCGTGGGAACTTACCCCACAAGGAATTTCGCTACCTTAGGACCGTTATAGTTACGGCCGCCGTTTACTGGGGCTTGGGTTCAAGGCTTCTCCTCTGACGAAACGCCAGAGAATAACCTCTCCCCTTCACCTTCCAGCACCGGGCAGGTTTCACACCCTATACATCCTCTTTCGAGTTTGCAGAGTGCTGTGTTTTTACTAAACAGTCACCCGGGCCACTTTACTGAGACTCCGATTACTCGGAGCACCCCTTGTTGCGAACTTACGGGGCTATTTTGCCGAGTTCCTTAACGAGGGTTATCTCGAGGGCCTTACCATTCTCTGGTGGTCTACCTGTGTCGGATTCCGGTACGAACAGCTAAATAACTCCTCCCTAGATTTTTCTTGGCAGTAAGATTCACTACACTTCTCCTTTGGAATCCGCAGGATCCCTCCCTAGGATTACTCTTAGGGAAACAGGGACTTCCAACACCCTGCAGTAATGATCTCACTGCGTCATCTAGGAAGTAATAACGCTATTTAGCTGGTTGCCGAATATTAACGGCATACCCATCACCTACGCATATATCAGCCTCGGCTTAGGCTCGACTAACCCTGGGCGGATTAACCTTCCCCAGGAAACCTTAGACTTTCGGCCTGCCGGTTTCTCGCCGGCATTTTCGCTACTCATACCGACATAATCACTTCTGCATACTCCAGTAGTCCTTACGGTCTACCTTCAGCGCATGCAGAACGCTCCCCTACCGCTTATAGGAACTATCCCTATAAACCCACAGCTTCGGTACTAAGCTTAAGCCCCGTGAATCTTCGGCGCAGAATCGCTCGACCAGTGAGCTGTTACGCACTCTTTAAATGATGGCTGCCTCTAAGCCAACATCCTGGCTGTCTTAGCGATTCCACATCCTTTACCACTTAGCTTAGATTTAGGGACCTTAGCTGGCGGTCTGGGCTGATTCCCTTTTGACTATGGAGCTTATCCCCCAAAGTCTTACTCCCGGGATAGTCGTAGAAGTATTCGGAGTTTGGTTGGGTTCAGCATCCTGGTAGGGACCCGCAACCCATTCAGCACTCTACCCCTTCTACGTAGTTTCCCGAGGCTATCCCTAGAGATATTTCGGGGAGAACCAGCTATTTCCAGGTTTGTTTAGCCTTTCACTCCTACCCACAGCTCATCCCACACTTTTTCAACAGTGACGGGTTCAGGCGTCCATGCCGATTTCTCGGCACTTCCCCTTGGCCATGGGTAGATCACCTGGTTTCGGGTCTATTCCTGCAAGCTAAGCGCCCAATTAGGACTCGGTTTCCCTACGCCTTCAGCCAAAATTTCGGCTTTAGACTTGCTTGCAAGAATAACTCGTCGGTCCATTATGCAAAAGGTACGCGGTCAGGCATTGGCCGAAAATTCGACCCATAGCCCTTCCACCGCTTGTAGGTCTATGATTTCAGGTTCTATTTCACTCCCCTCACCGGGGTTCTTTTCAACTTTCCCTCACGGTACTTGTGCACTATCGGTCGAGGTAGAGTATTTAGCCTTGGACCTTGGGCGGCCCAGATTCCCACAGGATTTCCCGTGTCCCGTGGTACTTGGGAAATCTTCTTGGCGACCTTGGGATTTCGCATACAGGACTTTCACCTTCTATGGTATACCTTTCCAGGTATTTCTGCTATCCCTAAGTCTACCGTTAATGAAGCTCCCCCAACCCCCTGATAGAAACCTATCAGGGTTTAGGCTTTTCCCTTTTCGCTCGCCACTACTAAGGGAATCTCATTCGATTTCTTTTCCTCAGAGTACTGAGATGTTTCAGTTCCTCTGGTTTCGCCTCCGCTAACTATGAATTCATTAGCGGATATCCCGAAATTACTCGGGATGGGTTACCCCATTCGGAGATCTGCGGATCACCGGTTGTTTGCACCTCCCCGCAGCATATCGGTGCTTACCCCGTCCTTCATCGCCTTACCTCGCCAAGTCATCCATACATAGACCCTTCGTAGCTTGACCATTAAATTTCTCGGCGATTTAAATAGAAGTTGTCAAAGAGCAAATAAAAACAAATCTATCTTTCTCAGTGGAGCTGAGGGGATTTGAACCCCTGACCCCCTGCTTGCAAAGCAGATGCTCTCCCTCTGAGCTACAGCCCCATTAGTTCATAGTTACGCTCGCCTGTTGGCTCGCTTTAGTTCATAGAACATATTTTTTACTAAGAACTATGAACTTTTAACTATTAACTTAATTGGGCCCAGATGGACTCGAACCATCGACCCCAGTCTTATCAGGGCTGTGCTCTAACCAACTGAGCTATGGGCCCGTATATATAAAAACAATTCATAGTAATTAGTTCGTAGTTCATAACAGATAAATACTATGAACAATGAACTATTAACTATGAACTAAATTTTTCGCTTTGCGAAAAATTTTAGAAAGGAGGTGATCCAGCCGCACCTTCCGGTACGACTACCTTGTTACGACTTAGCGCCAGTCACCAGGTTTACCTTCAGCTCCGAAAATCGGAGATTTCAGGTACCCCCAGCTCCCATCGCTTGACGGGCGGTGTGTACAAGGCCCGGGAACGTATTCACGGCGGCATAGCTGATCCGCCATTACTAGCGATTCCGTCTTCATGGAGTCGAATTGCAGACTCCAATCTGAACTGAGCCCGCTTTTTTGCGATTAGCTCCCCCTCGCGGGTTGGCAACGCTTTGTAGCGGGCATT
>Ga0207433_10012062_pt1 | contig 13023 bp, 12 predicted proteins | sample YelNatPaOPGAMG01_FD_187559 | JGI IMG/M metagenome (GOLD analysis project Ga0207433, IMG submission 187559) | Hot spring thermophilic microbial communities from Obsidian Pool, Yellowstone National Park, USA - OP-RAMG-01 (SPAdes) (version 3) | ecosystem: Environmental > Aquatic > Thermal springs... | reverse complement strand
AGATTGAGGGGGCGCTGAATGGGAAACCTGGCCACAAGATTTATTTTTATGAAGAACTGGAGAGTGAAGATTTTCCGGGCCTGGTTGAAGAAGACCCGCATCTGTGGCTGGACTTAAAGGCTGATGAGCTGCTCACTGGTGCACTGGTCAAAACTCTGGGGGAAATTGATCCGGGCGGGCAGGATTATTACCGCCAGCGCGGCCAAAGATTTCAGGCCGAACTTTCGGCACTTGACCGGGCTTTTAAGGAACAGCTTAAAACCTGCAGCTCCGATATTTTTATCGTGGCCGGGCACCAGGCTTTTGGTTACTTAGCTCGCCGGTACAACTTGGAACTATATTCACTGGTCGGGGCTAACCCAGAAGCTCGACCGGGCCTGAAGAAAATCCAGGAAATTATCGAGCTAATAAAGAGAGAAAAGGTCAAGGCTATTTTTTATGAAAGCTCGGTAAATCCTTATTATGCTCAGACCATTGCCCGGGAAACTGGGGTGAAGCTTTATCCGCTTTCAACTGGTGTCCATCTTAAACCAGAAGAGGTTGAAAAAAATGTTTCTTTTCTGCAGTTGATGAAACAAAATTTAGAAACTATGCGAACAGCTCTTGAATGTCCTGAAACGAGGGATGATCATGATTGAGCTGGAAGAAATCATAAGAATAGAAAAGGTGAGTTTTAACTATGATTCTAGCCCAGCTTTGGAAAACATAAATCTAACCATTTACCGGGGGGATTTCCTGGCCGTTATCGGTCCGAACGGTTCAGGTAAAACTACCCTTTTAAAGATTATGGTTGGCTTGTTAAAGCCAGCTTCTGGCCAGGTAGTCCTGTTTGGCCAGGAAATAGAAAAGTTCCGCGACTGGCACAAAATAGGTTACATACAACAAAAAGCAACCAATTTTGACCCTAATTTTCCTATTTCTGTAGAAGAGGTTATTGCCTCCAGCCTGAACTCCAGCCCGGAAGTAAGAAAAAAATTCAGGGCCAGTCAGAAACAAAAAATCATCCAGGTTCTTTCCACCGTCGGTCTTGAACAACTTGGGCCTCGGCCGATTAATTCTCTTTCTGGCGGACAGCAGCAGCGAGTGCTGATTGCCCGGGCGCTGGTAACTCAGCCAGAAATTTTACTCCTGGATGAACCAACTACCGGAGTGGACCTCAAAGCCCAGGAAGAGTTCTATGACCTGCTTGGTTCATTGAATAAACAACACAACCTGACCATTGTTCTGGTAACTCACGATTTTGGTATTGTCAACATGCATGTGACCAAGGTGGCCTGTTTGAATCAGAAGCTGATTTACCATGGACAACACGAAGAATTCTGCAGTTCTTCGGCCGTACAGGAATTCTTGAAGGGCGGACATCATCTGGTCTCACATCAACATTGGTAAAAGAGGAACCTGGAAAATGACTGAACTTCTGGCATCCGGTATATTTCAGAGAGCCGTCATGGCCGGCTTGTTTTTAGCCCTTTCCTGCGGTTTGCTGGGCGTGTTTCTGGTTCTGAGAAAAGAGGCTATGATTGGCCATGGCTTGTCGCATGTGGCTTTTGCCGGGCTGGCCCTGGGGTTCGTTTTGAACCTCCTGCCGATGGCAGTTTCCTTAGCCCTTTGCCTGCTGGGAGCTCTGCTAATCCTGGAAATCAGGGAACGGGGAAGTCTTTATGGAGATACAGCCCTCGGAATTATCAGCAGCGCCGGCCTGGCCCTCGGCATTCTGCTTATATCTTTAAAGAGGGGATTTGGCCTGGAACTGATGAGTTTCCTCTTCGGCGATATCCTGGCTGTCAGCCCGGTTGAGGTCTGGTTTGCCATTTTCCTGGCTATTGTGGTGGTGATTTCTTTAAGTTTTAATTACCATCAACTTATTTTCATGACCTTTGATAGGGAAGCAGCCATGGTTTCTGGGGTAAGAGTAAAAAAGCTTGACCGGATGATGGTCCTGTTAACAGCCATGACCATTGTTCTTGGTCTTAAGCTGGTAGGTATATTGCTGGTGTCAGCCCTGTTGATTATTCCTGCTTCAGCTGCCCTTCAGGTTTCGAAAAATTTTAAGCAGACCATGCTGGCCTCAACTTTATTTAGTTTTGTGGCCATAATTTCCGGTATTTATTTATCTTACCTGCTGGATGCTCCGGCCGCGGCTATGATAGTTTTTGTTTCTCTGCTGATTTTTTTGGGGACCTTGCTGGGCAAGCGGAAAAAATAAGCTGGCAATTTATAAGTATTTTCCCATTAATTTTTCGATATCCTGAACTCTTTTTTCCAGTTTTTTCTTCAACTCTTCGGCTGATTTCATGGTCTTTTGCTTGAACTTTTCATCTTTGATGTTCGGTAGATTAATCTTAACGTTGTAGTAGGCCCCGAGGCCACAGGCTCTGGCCGTCAGGCCGGCCACTCCGGCATCGCTGACTGAATTCTTATTCCCATAAGTAGCAGCCTCGCGGGCTAACTCAGAGAGTTCTACGGATTTTTCCAACACAGACAGGGGGATCAGGGTCGCTTCTTTGTTAGCCTGTTCGATAGCTTGTTCACGCTCTTTTATTTGTTCTTCTGTGGCTTTGGGCCGCCTGAAAGCATCCATAACCTTGTTGAAAGCCTTGGTGTCAAGGTCCACAGCTTGCAGTAGCTCATCTTTAAGCTTTTGGGCTTTAACGGCCAGCTCCTTCAGGCGCGGGAAAAATTCTTCATAACCCTTTTTCCCCACGGTCAGGTTAGCTACCATGGAGGACAGGGCAGCTGATAAACTGCCGCACATGGCCGCCACGCTGCCTCCGCCAGGAGCTGGGGAATCCATGGACAATTCATCAACAAATTCATCAACTTTCATCCTGATTAAAGATTTCGGGTCAGGAGGAATCTGGTATTCTATGACTTTTTTCATCGGGTCAAAGGGAACGATATCTCCTAAGCCGAGCGAACGAACGGCGATTCTGATCAATTCTTTTTCTGGAACTCCAGCGCTCTTACCCTGCTTTTCAAGATAATGCCTTCCGGCCAGGAGTAAAGCTTCTTTGGGAATAAGACCGACCAGCTCGCTGCCGGTTACCCGAACACCAAATTTTTCAGCCAGACGGCAGGCCTCGTCGAAAACAATATGCGGTGGGGTAATCTTATAATTGGTGAAATTAATAGAAATCTGGGCTAATCCATATTCGTCTATGTACCAGCCTACGGCTTTGACTGCCTTAAATTTCCCGGGCAACACTACTTTCTGGCCTTGTTTATCGTAAACTAAGTTCCCGTTTTTATCTTTCTTGGGTCTACCGCTTTCTCGGAGGTAAGAAGCTATTTCCTGAGCAATTTTTTTATCGCGGGTGTTAAGGTTGATGTTATAGGCAATAAGAAATTCTCTGGCTCCAATCACCGTAGCTCCGGATTTTGGGTTAAACACAGGCTGCCCGTAATCTGGTTTCCAGTTTGGGTCCTTCAATTTTTCTTCCAGGCCTTCGTATTCACCAGCCCTGATGTTGGCCAGGTTTTTCCTTTCTGGTCTCGTGGCGGCCTCTTCATAGAGGTAAACTGGCAGGCTGAGCTCTTCGGCCACCTGCCTGGCCAGTTCATGGGCCAGGCGGACACATTCTTCCATGGTCACTTCACTCACTGGCACAAAGGGGCAGACATCAGTAGCACCGAGCCGGGGATGGGCTCCTTTATGCTGTCTCATATCGATCAGCTCGGCTGCTTTCTTGATTGCCTTGAAGGCTGCTTCTCTGACTGCCTCCGGCGGGCCAATAAAGGTAATAACTGTCCGGTTGGTGGCCTGGCCCGGGTCAACATCCAGGAGCCGAACTTCAGGCGTGGATTCAATTTCTCTGGCTATAGCCTGAATTTTCTCTTTATCCCTTCCCTCACTAAAATTGGGTACGCATTCTACGATTTTCATTAACCGTCTCTCCTTTTTGTAGTTTTAACTGGAGTTGGCCTTTGTTGTTGTAGATTTCAATATTATTGAAATCCTTAAGGTAGTCAACTTCAGGGTTAAATTTACCCAAAATGATAATCAAGGGTTTATTGGATAGGTATTTTTGAGCGGCTTCCCGGATATTATCCGCGCCGACCATCATGATATTTTCAATGTACTTTAACCAGAAGTTATCAGGCAGGTTATAGATGTTTTGCAGAGCCAGCCTCTGGCTCAACTGTTCTGAGTTCTGAAGCTGCAACAGGAAGTTGCCAATCAGGTAGGTCTTAGCTCTCTCCAGCTCAAGCGGGTCGGGCGGGAATTCGGTCAGGTTCTTCAATTCACTAATTATTTCTCTGGTTACTTCGCCCGCGGCTTCAGGCGAAGTCCGGGCTCTAATCCAGAAGACCCCGTTATTTTTTAAATAATAAATATCGCTGAATGCATAAAAGGCCAGACTCTTTGTTTCTCTCAAGTTCAAGAATAGGCGGCTACTGGTCAGGCCGCCAATGATCTGATTCATAACCAGCAAAGAAAAATAATCCTGGCCATTGATCGGGCTGATGGTATTGCCGATCAAAACCACGCAATCTTTGCTCGACAGGTCAACAAAGAAAACTTTTTCAAAATTTTTGTTTTCAACCCGGACCAGGGGTGATCTTTCTACGGGCCTGGATACCCAGCGGTTGAAAGCCTGACTGACCTTCAGACTGGCATTATTCAGTCCCAGGTTTCCGCTGATGATAATCATCGAGTTGTTAGGACGTATCAGGCGGCGATGGAAAGCGATCACATCTTTTTGGCTGATGTTTTTAATTTCTTCTTCCTCGATCGGTCCAGGATTGAGAATTTCTGGGTTAAGAAGTTTTTTCAAGAAAAAATCAAAGCCAAATTTCTCCGCTTCTTTTTTATTGGACAGAAGTCGGTAATATAATTCTCTTTTTACGTTGATCAACTCACTGGCAGGAAAAGAAGGCTCTGAGAAAAAAGACTTTATTAAATTCAGGGCCTGGTCCAGGTTTTCCTCCAGGACGGAAAACGTAAACAGGGTATGATCAGCCTTCACTTCAACATTAAATTCAATTCCCAAGGTATCCAAGGCTTCTTCAATGTCAGAGGCACTCATCAGTTGAGTGCCTTTTAACATCATTTCAGTGGTAACCGTGGCCAGCCCTGACAGACCAGGCGGCGAATCAAATTCGCCAGCCTGAACCAGAACCTGAATAGTCACGATCGGACTGTTCAGCCTGGTTATGGTAACTAACTTCAAGCCATTTTCCAGAACTCCTGATTCTATCGGCGGAAATCTTAAGGGAAGAAGTGGTTCTGGATAGGGTGGATTCCGTCTGAACCTTTCCTGAGAAAAAATTAGCAACTGGCCAGGAAGCAAGACTGAAAACAATAAAACAGCCACAAGGGTCTTGGCCAGTTTTCTGGTTATTTTCATTAGATTACCTTGGTAGGATGGAAATAAAACAATAATTCTCATCCTTTAAGTATTTTCTGGCCAGAGATAATATAGAGTAAGTATTTACTCTGCTCAAGCTGGCCAATTCTTTGTTGATATCCGGTAAGTTGCCATCCCGCAAATAAAATTCAGTAAGCGAAAGAGCCCGGGAGAGATTGCTTCCGGTCAGTTGGGAATAATAGTCCATTTTATATTTGGTTTTAGCTCTCAGCAGTTCTTTTTCTGAGATCATTTCGGTCTTAAGGCGGGTAAATTCTTCGGATATAATTTTTTTGGCCCGGTCAATCATGACCTGATTATTAGCGGTCAAAAATATTTTCAGAGAAAGATATTCACCCCGGTCTTCTAGACCACCGCTCAAGAAAAAGGCTATCCTTTCTTTGTTTACCAGCCTGTTGTATAAACGGCTTCTTTTCCCGTTAATCAAGATATATTCCAACAGGCGAAAAAGCAGATAATCATCTTTTTTAACTTCATCAAACCTTAGTCCAAACTCCAGAGCCGGGATAGAGATTAAAGAATCAAACATGACCTGGTCCCGGCTGGAAAAAATAGAGCGGAAGTCAACGGAGGCCTGGCTTTCAAACTCTGGAGCGCGGGAGATAGTCTCGAAGTAACGGGTCACCAGTTCCTTCACTTTGGCCACTTTCACATCACCGCTGATGGAGAGGACAGCATTATTAGGCACATAATACTTTCGGTAAAAAGCCAGGACATCTTCAACGGTAATCCGGTCTACAGAGTCTGGAGTCCCGGTCAGAGCATGGCCATAGCTATAATCAGGAAACAGAATTTCATCTACCAGAAAAAAATAGCGAGCATAAGGTTCCTGAATTCTCCTCTGGTTTTCGTTATTTATCAGCATTTCCTTTATGCGGTTAACCGTGACCTCACTAATATCCAGTGAGGCCATGCGGTCCGACTCCAGCCAGAGAATTAAACCCAACTGGTTAGCGGGCACGGTCTCATAAAAATAAGTCTTGTCAAAAGTGGTGGCGGCATTTAGTTCTCCACCGGTATTTTGAATATAATTTATGTGCTGCATAGGGCTGACGTTTTTAGAACCCTGAAACATCAGGTGTTGCATGAGAAAAGCCAGGCCAGCTTTATCATCAGGGTCCTGCCTGGAGCCAACCCCGTATCCCAGGACAACTGAGACAACTGGCAGGGAATCATCTTCATAAACAATAACTTTTAGTCCGTTTTTCAAGGTGAAAAGATTAGGCTGGTTATATCCCGAAATTTGACCGAAAAGAGAGCATGATAAAATCAGGCAGAGAAAAAGGCCACGAATAAAAACTCTCATCTCTCGGTTCCTGGCCTTAGATGTCATGTTCATTTTTAAAGATGTTTTCAGGCTAAAAATAACATAAATCCTGAAAAAATTAAACCAGACTTTTTCCCGGGGTCAAATCAGTTATTTTTTCAAGCGGGCCAGATCAGGTTAAAAAAAACTTCAAATTTAAAATTATTAAAGTATAATAAATCTCCTTTAGAAATAATGATCAGAAAAAAGGAGGAGTTTGAGATGGAATATGAAATTAAGGATTTAAAAATGGCTGAAGCTGGCAAGTTGAGGATTGATTGGGCGGCCAACTCCATGCCGGTGCTCGGGAGGATAAAAGAAAAATTTTCCAGAGAAAAGCCTTTAAAAGGTCTCAGGATTGCTGCCTGTCTTCACGTGACCAGTGAAACAGCTAATTTGGTGATTGCCTTAAAAGCTGGAGGAGCCGAGGTGCGTCTGACCGCCTCCAACCCTCTGAGTACCCAGGATGAAGTGGCCGCCGCTCTGGTGAAATATGAAAAAATCCCGGTTTTTGCTATTAAAGGAGAGGACCAGAAAACATACTATAATCATATCGAAAGTGCTCTGGCTCACCAGCCGCAGATTACCATGGATGACGGCGCGGACCTGGTCTCGACCATTCATAACCATAGAAAAGAGTTGATTCCCAGCATTCTTGGCGGCACAGAAGAGACCACTACTGGAGTGATCAGGCTTAAGAGCATGGCCAGGCAGGGAGTGCTGGCCTATCCGATTATCGCGGTCAATGAGGCGAAAACCAAGCATCTTTTTGATAATCGGTACGGCACAGGTCAAAGCACCATTGATGGTCTGCTGCGCTCCACGAATATTCTCCTGGCCGGAATGACCGTGGTCGTCTGTGGCTATGGCTGGTGTGGCAAGGGAGTGGCTTTGAGAGCCAGGGGAGCCGGAGCCAGAGTGATCGTTTGTGAAGTTGATCATTTAAAAGCCCTGGAAGCGATCATGGATGGGTATGAGGTCATGCCCCTTAAAAAAGCCGCGGCCCGGGGTGATGTTTTTATCACGGTCACAGGAAATAAAAATGTCCTTAACCAGGAACACTTTAAGCTGATGAAAGATGGAGCGGTGGTGGCTAATTCTGGCCATTTTAACGTAGAAATTGACCTGCTTGGACTCGAGCAGCTGAGCACCAGAAGAAGGAAAGTAAGAGAATTGGTTGAAGAATTTTGCCTGAAAAACGGACGCCGAATTTATCTCCTGGCTGAAGGTCGACTTATCAACCTGGCTGCGGCTGAAGGACATCCAGCGCTGGTGATGGACATGAGTTTTGCCAACCAGGCCTTGAGCGTCCTTTACCTTAAAGAAAACGGCCACCAGCTAAAAAAGGAAGTTTACCCGGTGCCTGAAAACATTGATAAGGAAATTGCCAGGTTAAAGCTAAGTTCCATGGGTATAAAAATTGACTGCTTAACTTCAGAACAAAAAGAATACCTGGCTGGCTGGAAAGAAGGAACCTGAGCCTGGAAGAAAGGTCAGAGCCCTTCAGTCTTTTATCAGCTTTTTGATCTGGTCAAGGTAATTTCTAACTTCAACTCTATCCTCCTGGGAAGTCAGTTTGGGCAATAATTTTTCAAAGTTTTCTTTAGCCAGGAGGTACTTTTCATTATGAAACTGGGCCCTGGCCAGGTTAAAGAGAAAAGTGGGGTCTTCAGGAACGATCTTCGCCGCCTGGGCAAAAGAGTTCTCCGCTTCTTCGTTGTCACCGAGCTTTTCCAGAATCAGTCCTCGCAGGTTATGGGCCATGGCAAATCTATTTCGCACCTGGATTGATTTTTGAGCATTTTCAAAAGCTTCTTCGTACCTTTCCTGGACAAAATACAACCGGGCCAGGTTATAGTAGGGGAGTTCTCGTGAATTGTAGTTCGGGTCAGACAACGCTCGGCGGTATTCAGCCTCGGCCTTATCATATTCTTTCATTTCAAAATAAATTGTCCCCAGGTTGTTATGGGCTTCAGTGAATTGAGGATTAATTTCCAGGGCTTTCTGGAAAGCTTTAACGGAAGAGGCAAAATCTGCTTTCATCGAATAGGCCAGCCCCAGGGCGTTCCAGGCCAGGTGATTCTTTGGGTTCAGGGACAGGCTCTTGTTAAGGTATTTGATAGCTTCGTCAACGTTATTACTGTTCAAGTAAAAGAGCCCCAGGTTGTATTGGTAGGTATGGTCCTTTTCCCTGGATTTTTCTATCTTGTCCTGCTGGGTAGAGGCGCAGCAAGCCAGGCCCAGAACCAGGGAAACAATCAAAAAGAAGGATAATCCTTTTATCTTCATCAAATCCTCCTGTTAGGGACAAATTTAGTCAAATATTTTTTCTTCTTTCAGGTCTCTGGCCATAAGATCTTCCAGAGCTTTATGAGGTGGCTTGCCATGATAGAGTACTTCATAGACTTCATGACAGATTGGCAGGTCTATTTTCTTCTGGCTGCCCAGTTTTTTCACGGTTAGAGTATTGCGAACACCTTCGGCCACCATTTTCATTTCTGTCAGTATCTGTTTCAGGGACTTTCCTCTGGTCAGTTCGATACCAACGTGATAATTACGGCTCATTTCACTGGTACAGGTCAGCACCAGGTCACCAAGCCCGGCCAGCCCAGAAAAAGTATCTTTCTTGGCTCCCAGGGCCAGACCAAGGCGAGTGATTTCGACCAGTCCTCTGGAAATAAGCGCAGCTCGAGAGTTGTTTCCGTAACCCAAGCCATCGGAGATACCAGAGGCAATGGCAATAACGTTCTTGACCGCTCCGCAGATTTCAACTCCCACAACATCAGTTGAAGTGTAAAGACGAAGCTGCAGGCTGGAAATGTTATGCTGAATTTCTCTGGCCATGTTCTGGTCTCGCGAAGCCAGCACCAGGGCAGTCGGATGTCCGGCAGCCACTTCACGGGCAAAACTTGGACCAGACATAACGGCAATTTTTGTCCGTTTTTCAGGCGGAAAAAGTTCTTCCATCAGTTCAGTCATTCTTTTTAAGGTCTTTTGTTCCAATCCCTTGGTCAGGCTGATAACTGCCTGGCCTTTTTCCAGATAATCGGCCATTCTGGTATAAATCTGACGGCAAAACTGTGAAGGGACGGCCACAAAAATTAGCTCGGATTTTTCCACGGTTTCAGAAAGATTCCGGTGAAAACTCACTGTCGCCGGGAAAACGTATCCTGGAAGGAAAAGATGGTTTATTCTTGTCTGTAACAACCCCAAATAAACTTCTTCTTCTCTGACCCATAACCTGGTAGGGAAACCCAGTTTGCCCAGGTAATAGGCAAACGCTGAGCCCCAGCTACCAGCCCCAATAACGCTGATTTTAAGCATCTATTTTTTCTCCAAATTTTCTTTCCTGGCCGTTTAACAGGCGCTTTACGTTATCCCGATGTCGCCAGGCCACGATTAAAAATACCACCAACCCACCGAAAAAAATAATTTTATCCTGAGTAAATAAAAAGGCTAGAACGGGAAACATGAAAAGCCCGGTCAGAGTGGCCAGGGAAACATACCTGAACAAAAAAACCATAATCAGGATTAAGCCCAGGGAAGTCAGCATTGCCCCTGGAGCCAGGTAGAGAAAACCACCTGTGGCTGTGGCCACACCCTTTCCGCCCTTAAATTTCAGGTAAAAAGGAAAACAATGGCCCAGCACCGCGGCTATCAAACCAAGCAGGGCAAACCTTTCATCGCGCCACCAGAGTTTTGCCAGATAAACTGGTAAAAACCCCTTAAAAAGGTCGAAAAGCATGACCGGGATAGCCAGTTTCCAGCCCTGGTAGCGGAGGACGTTGGTGGCTCCGGTGGAACCACTGCCCACTTCTCTTATGTCTCTCCGGGCCTTATATTTGACCAGGAAATAACCTGGTGATAAAGAACCGAGGAGGTAGGCAGCAAGTTGAAAAAACGCTAATCTCATGCTAACTCAAATTTGTCAACTGGTTTATAGGTTGGACCTTCCGGTCTTAAAATACTTTGAAAGAATATAATTTCTTTAACGGTCATCTGGCCAAATTCCTGAACAGAAAATTTATCCAGCTCCTTTTTTAACCTCTCCTGATTTTCTGGAACCTTAGCCCGGCCAAGGGTGAGGTGCGGGGAAAAAGGTCGTTCTTCCCTGGGAAAACCCTTCCTTTCCAGTTCTTCTTCCAGTTCATTTTGCAGGCTGTATAATTCCTGACCAGCTTCTATACCCACCCAGATAACTCTCATTCTGCTCTGTCCCGCCGGAAAGCTTCCAGTTCCCTTCAAACTCAAAGAAAAAGGTTGGTACTTATGGGTCAGCTGGTTCATGGTTTGCCTGACAGTTTCTACTTGAGGTTCATTGAGCTCGCCCAGAAATTTAAGCGTCAGGTGAAAATTTTCTCTGTTTACCCATTTGATATTTTTGGCGGCCGGCTTCAGGATCTTTACCAGGTTGGTCAGGCTGTCTTTTATTTGCTCCTCCAGGTCGATGGCGATAAAAGTCCTCATTTTTTGCCCCTTTTCTTACCTTGCTTCATTTTCTAATTCTATCAATTTTTGCCTGATCATATCCAGGGCTTTCTGGCTCGTCTGAAACTTTATCTGCTCTCTTGAGCCAAGAAAGCGACATTCCTGCACTTTAATGCCGTCCCGGCTGGCCAGGGCAATGTAAACGAGCCCAACAGGTTTTTGTCGACTTCCTCCCCCAGGGCCGGCTATTCCCGTGGTGGCCACAGCCAGGTCAACTTTAGCTTTTTCCAGTAATCCAGCGGCCATGGCCTGGGCTACTTCCCGGCTAACTGCGCCCTTTTTTAAGATCAGTTTTTTGGGGACACCAAGCCAGCGGACTTTGACTTCATTGCTGTAAGCAACCACTCCCATCAAGAAATAATTTGAACTGCCGGGGATGTTGGTCAGCCGATGGGCCAGCAAACCACCAGAGCAGGACTCGGCTGAAGCTACTGTCATATTCAAATTTATTAATTTCTCGGCCACGACCGCTTCAAGCTTTTTGGGCTCATGTGCGTATATCTTATCTCCCAGTAGTTCATTTATCTTCGTACCAATTTTTTTCAGCTTCTCGATTTTGTCTCTTTCCTCAATTTTGCGGTCAAGCATTAAAGAAAGGATAATTTGAATATCCCCAGGAGCGGCCAGTATGGTCAAGTCTATAAAAGGTGGAAGCACTTTGTAGATGGGCTTTAACTTATCTTCTACCCAGGATTCTCCAGCCCCGGTTATTTTAAAGAAGGTTTTGATGACCTGTTGATGGCTCAGGTTTTTTAGTCGGGGCAAAACCAGGTTTTCCAGCATTGGCTTGAACTCAGTTGGCGGACCTGGCAACAGGATAAAAATATTTTTGCCGAGCTCCAGCCATTGCCCCGGGGCAGTGCCATGAGGATTTTCCAAGATTTCTGCCCCTTCAATTACCAGGGCCTGTTTTCGGTTGGAGTCGGGCATCTTGAGCCCGCGGCTGGCAAACCTTCTTTTTATGTTATTCAGTATTTCTCGCCGGAAGACAAGCTTTCTCCCAACAACCAGGGCCAGGGCCTCTTTTGTCCGGTCATCTTCAGTTGGCCCCAGACCGCCACTTAGGAAAACAACCCGGCTTCTTTTTCTGGCCGTTTTTATCATTTCCTGAATATCCGACAATCGGTCACTGACCACCGATTTAAAGGACAGGGGTAAACCTATTTGCTCGAGCTTTTCGGCCAGAAAAAGGGAGTTGGTTTCAGGAAAGGATGAGGAAAGAAGTTCGCTGCCTACGGCGATAAATTCTGTTAAAGGCCTAATTGTCTTTTTTGTCCTCATTTGATAAAAAGCCTGGCTACCTGGAGCATGATATTTACAGCCAGTCCGGTTCCAACGTCATCAGCCATGATGCCCCAGCCATAGGGCAGATTTTCCAGCTTTTTTATGCCCAGAGGTTTTATGATATCAAAAAACCTGAAAAGAATAAAAGAAACAGCCAGCCAGGTCCAGTCCGGCCCGATCAGAAAGAGAGCCAACCACTGTCCGGCCACTTCGTCAATGACGATTTTGCCCGGGTCCTTCAGGTTTAGAGATTTAGAGTAAACTGAAGAAGTGTAGACTCCCAGGAAAAAAATGGCCACAAAAATCAGAAGATGAATAGGCCAAGAAATTGGCTGCAAGAAAAATTTGTATAAAAGAACCACGACCAGGCTGGCCAGGGTTCCTGGAGCTAGAGGAAAAAGCCCAAGGCCCAGAAAAGTTGAAATAATCTTAGCCAGTTTTATCATTTATTATTCTACCCCCGAGATCATAAGTTAACGCTCTTTCTATCCGGACATTCAAAAAATCAGGCCACTGTTTTTTTGATTCTGGTAACTTATCCACCCAAACCAGGCCATCAACTTCTGGGGCCTGGAA
>Ga0207433_10012056_pt1 | contig 13027 bp, 9 predicted proteins | sample YelNatPaOPGAMG01_FD_187559 | JGI IMG/M metagenome (GOLD analysis project Ga0207433, IMG submission 187559) | Hot spring thermophilic microbial communities from Obsidian Pool, Yellowstone National Park, USA - OP-RAMG-01 (SPAdes) (version 3) | ecosystem: Environmental > Aquatic > Thermal springs >... | reverse complement strand
TCTCAATGGTATCATTCATATTGGCGAAAAAACATTTCCTGCAGGAAGAATGGGAGAATTTTCAGCAAAAGGAATTTCAGAATCATTAAAAAATCTTGGATTTGAAGTGGGAAGATTGAAAACAGGGACCCCTCCAAGAATCAGTAAATCCTCCATTGATTTTACAAAGGTTAAAGAACAACCAGGGGATAAAAAAATTATTCCATTTTCTTTCAGAACAATCTTCATTGACAGACCACAGGTATCCTGTTATCTTACAATGACAACATCTGAGACAATGAAGATTATAAAAGACAATCTTCACAGAGCACCCCTGTATACAGGACAGATTAAATCAATTGGTCCAAGATACTGTCCTTCAATTGAAGTAAAAGTAGTAAGGTTTCCTGACAGAGATCATCACCATATTTTCCTTGAGCCCGAAGGTTATGATAATGATGAGGTCTATGTCAATGGGTTTGCCACAAGTATTCCTGTTGATGTTCAGGAAAACGCACTCAGAACTATTCCAGGACTTGAAAATGTGAAAATTCTCAGATATGGCTATGCAATTGAATATGATTTTGTTCCACCATATCAATTAAAGCCAACTCTTGAAACAAAAAAAATCCAGCATTTATATCTTGCAGGTCAGATTAATGGCACAAGTGGTTATGAAGAAGCAGCAGGTCAGGGAATTATCGCAGGTATCAATGCATCTGCTTCAATTTCAGGTATTGAACCACTCATATTGAAAAGGTCAGAATCATATATTGGAGTAATGATTGATGATATTACAACAAGGGAAATTACAGAACCATACAGAATGTTTACATCAAGGGCTGAATACAGATTAATCCTCAGGCAGGACAATGCTGATTTCAGATTAATGGATTATGGTTATCGATATGGTTTGATTGATGAAAAAACATATAAAACAATGGAGGAAAACAGGAAACTTGTAAAACAGTGGTGTGAAACAATGGAATCAACCTATCTTTCTGGCTACGATGAAAAAACATCAATTGCTGATTATTTAAGAAGACCTGAAATTTCAATCAATCATATCAGTCAATTGTTCAATGAAATTTCTGATTTGCCTGAACATGTAAAGGAAGAGATTGAAATTGAAATAAAGTATGCTGGGTATATCAAAAGAGAACTTGATTTGATTGAAAAAACAAAAGACATTGATGATATTGTCATTGGTGAAAACATTGATTTTGAAAAAATTATGGGAATTTCAGTAGAAGCAAGGGAAAAATTAAAAAAATATAAGCCATTCACCATAGGTCAGGCAAAAAAGATTGATGGAATAAGCCCATCTGATATCACTGCCATATTGATTTATATGAAAAAAACCGGGAAAGCCACTCATAAGAAATGTTGATTGAAACCATACATCGCTAATGGTAAAATGTAATCGACAAGGACAAAATATGAAGAATAAATTATCAGACGAAGAAATTCAAGAAATCTACCAAACTATTAGCGATTACCACGGTAGGTTTTTAAAAAAATATGGAGTAAAACTTCCTAAGTTAACCGACTCAAAAGGTAGTTATACCCGAGATGCCCTGGTTCTGGTTTACCTTGCACAAAACTATCCTGATACCAGAAAGGTTTCAAAAGAAGAGCTTACGCAATTTATTCGCCAGTATTATCCAACTGTAACTGACGTCCAACAAGCAAGACATCTTGGAGCACAAAAGGGATGGTTTATCGCTGCGGGTGGACGTGATAATAAAGAGATTATCCTTTCCCGCGGTGAATATCAACTTATTTCTCTTGAAAAACCTTACCCTGCATTTCACAAACATAGAATAGAGAAGACAGACAATTGGGAGGAATTAAAAAAACAGTATCAATATAGGTGTGCTACCTGTGGTTCAGTGGAGGGTGAACCCAATATCCATTGGCCAAACACAATTACTCACTTACAAAAGTCGCATATGGATCCCAATAAACCCTTGTTGCCCGGAAACATCATTCCGCAGTGTCAGAAGTGTAATAGAGCAGATAGAAACAATTGGGTCTATGACGAGAGGGGAAGGGTAATAAAATTAGCAAACCCAAATGTTATAAAAAGGTCAGATAAGGAGGTCAGGTACAGGGTTTATAAAATTTTGTATGAGGAATTTAAAGGAATGAAACCAGATGAACGATAAATTTATAAATAAAATTGTACTGGGTGATGCCGAAAAAATACTACCCGAAATTGCGGATAGTTCAATAGACCTTGTGTTGACAGACCCGCCGTACTTTCTTGACAAAATGGACAATGGTTGGGACCCAAGGGTTGTATCAACTATAACAGATTACTGTAATGTTATAAGGTCTCTTCCTCCAGGAATGAAATTTGATAAACAACAGGGAAAAAGGTTTTACGAGTGGTACTACAGAATATCAAAGGAAATATTCCGTGTACTCAAACCTGGAGGGTTTTTCTTCTCATTTTCAAGTCCGAGGCTCTATCACAGGGCTGTCTCGGCAATTGATGATGCTGGTTTTTTGATTAGAGATTGTTTTATCTGGCTCTATACACAGAATCAGCCAAAGGCAATGTCGCTCGACCATTTTATTGAGAGAGAAAAGTTTAGTGAAGTGGAGAAAATGAAAATGAAAGAAAAATTAAAAGGGTGGAAAACCCCGCAGATAAAATCGTGTTTTGAACCTATTGTGATGGCACAGAAACCGTGTGAAGGAACTTTTTTACAAAACTTCCTGAAATACCGTGTAGGGCTTATAAATACAAATGTGAAAATTGGAAAAGGGATGTTTCCTTCCAATGTTGTGACAACCGACGAAATTGATAGTGTAATAGATAAGTGTTTTCTTTTACCGAAACCTGATAAAAAGGAGAAAGGAGAATTTAATACGCACAGAACTGTGAAACCACTTAGTTTATGCGAGTATATTATTGCACTTACAACGTTTTCGTCCGATTCAGTCGTACTTGATCCATTTGTTGGAAGTGGAACTACTGCTGTTGCTGCTAAAATGTTGGGGAGAAAATTCATTGGCATCGACATAAATTCCGAATATCTTGAAATAGCACAAAAAAGGTTGGAAAACTGTGGGATGGGAGAGAGTCGGTTGTACGCTGTATTCAATCAAAAGAAACAACTGAATTTATTAGAACCCGAAAGTTTATACGAAAACAGGAAAAAGAAAACTGGAAGTTAAAGAAGCGGTTATAACTGTTGTGATTGCTACTTCTGGCTTCATTCCTGATTCTATGAGAGTGGGAATAAAAATTATCGCGGTTTTTGACCTTTTTTGGAATAAAATTTTACTATGAGAAAACTGGTGAAAAAATTTTCAATTTTTTTCATTAAATTTGTCTCAATTGTTGTCATTTCAATTATTCTCTCTTTGCCTTTCATTGCACCTGTTTTCCTTATCAAGGGTTTCAATATAATTACAGTGTATCTACTGGCTTTTATTCTTTTCTTTATCATCGGGTTTCTTTACTATTTTCCTGTGAAAATCTGCCTGAAGAAAAATCTGAAACGAAAGAAAGGATTTTTGATTTCTGTTTCAATTATACTAATCACAGGTCTTACTGCTTATGGAATAACAAATCTTTGTGGAACATTGATGCTAAAGAAGGCAATTGAGGTAGCAAAAAAGGAAGGAATAAGATTTGAATTCAAAGATATTGTTCCTGCTGAAATTCCTGATGAGAAAAATGCAGCAGTAGTTTTTCAGGAAGTATTTACGATGCTAAAAAGGATGGGTAAAGAACAAAAGAACCTGATTAATGAATCTTATGGCATTGTGTTTTCAAAATTTGAACATACACCTGAATCTCCTGAGAAGAAAGTCAACCAGGCGAGAAAATTATTATTTGGAGATGAATTCAATAAATTTTTCAATCTCATTGATAAAGCAGTTTCAATGCCTGATTGCAGATTTAAAATAAATTATGAGGATGGTCCAGGAGCTCTTTCACCACATCTTTCAAAGCTTCGTGAAATTGCAAGAATTTACGCATTAAAGTCATATTTTCTTGCTGAAAAACAAGATGTAAATTCTGCACTAAAAACAATTGAAACAATTTTTTCTCTTGGTGATTGTCTTTTAAATGAACCATTTATCATTTCTCAACTTGTCCGTTTTTCCCTTTATGAAGTTGCAGTGGACTCTTTTCAGGAAATTTTTTATACTGCAGGAGAAAAACTTTCATCAAAAGACCTTGAAAAAATGATTTTTTTGATTGACAACAAAAAACTTGACATCACTGATCCGTATGTTAAGGACTATATCCTTATGATCGGCTGGGTCTTTGGAAATATTTTACCAGGACCTTTTAAAAAAGGAGATATTCCGATTATGTGTTCATTGTGTGTACAGATTACGGATACTCCCTATAATAAACTCTACAAAATTGTGTTTCTTCCTGTGCTGAAAATGGATGCAGCACTTACTCTGAAAATCATTATAAGGGCAAAATATCTTGTTTCTCTCCCTTTTTATTCTGTTAGCAGTGATTTGAAAAAACTTGAGCAGTACATTCGCGATTGTGCGGAAAGGTACCACTCAGGTGCCATGTTGACAGGATTTAGTGTTGAAATTCCTGTAATACGTTCGCAATATCTTGCCCGTCTTTCTGCTATGAAAATTTTATGCGGGCTTGAAATTTATAAAAGAAAATATGGTGATTATCCTGAAAGACTTGAGCAACTAATACCTGAAATATTTCAACAATTACCATTAGACCCATTCACTGGAAAAAATTTTATATACAGGAAACATGGTGGTAAAATCATTATCTACAGTGTGGGAAGAAATCTGAAAGACGATGGTGGAACATATGATTTAAAAAAGGAAAAAGATGACATTGTCTGGAAAAATAAAAAAGATTGAAGAAGCAGTTAAACTGGTGAAAGATAATGATACAGTGGCAACTGGTGGTTTTGTAGGTAACTGTCATCCTGAACAACTATCGTTGTTTCTTGAAAAAAGATTTCTTGAAACAGGGCATCCACAAAATTTGACGATTGTCTATGCTGCAGGACAGGGCGATGGAAAAAATCGTGGTATCAATCATTTTGCCCATGAAGGTATGGTAAAAAGAGTTATTGGCGGTCACTGGAATCTTGTTCCATTAATGGGAAAACTTGTTATTGAAAACAAAATTGAGGCATACAATTTTCCACAGGGAGTTATTTCTCATCTTTATCGTGATATTGCAGCAGGCAAACCAGGAACAATTACCCATGTCGGGCTTTATACTTTTGTTGACCCGAGATTTGGTGGTGGGAAATTGAATGAGATAACAAACCAGGATCTTGTTGAGTTGATATATCTCAATGGAAAACAATGGCTTTTTTATAAAGCATTTCCAATCAATGTTGCATTGGTCAGGGGAACAACATCAGATTATTATGGCAATATTACAATGGAAAAAGAGGCAGGAAGTTTGGAGATGCTGTCAATGGCAATGGCTGCAAAAAATTCAGGTGGTATTGTGATTGCCCAGGTTGAAAGAATTACTGATAAAAAATTGAATCCATTTCTTGTGAAAATTCCAGGAATTTTTGTTGATGCGGTTGTTGTGGCAGAAAAAAAATATCATCAACAGACATTTGCAGAAGATTACAACCCTGCTTTTTCAGGGGAAAAACAAATCCCAGTGGAAAGTATTCTTGGAAAGATGTCTCTTGATGAAAGAAAAATCATTTGCAGAAGGGCTGCAATGGAAATAAACAAAGGGGCAATTGTAAATCTTGGTATTGGAATGCCAGAAGGAGTTGCTGTTGTTGCAGCAGAAGAACAAATCCTTGACGAGATTGTTTTAACTGTTGAGGCAGGTGCAGTTGGTGGGATACCAGCAGGTGGATTGAGTTTTGGGGCAGCATACAATCCTGAAGCAATCATTGACCAGCCATATATGTTTGATTTTTATGATGGCGGTGGTCTTGATATTGCGTTTCTCGGGCTTGCTCAGGCTGATAAAAACGGAAATGTCAATGTCAGTAAATTTTCTTCAAGAATTGCAGGAGCAGGTGGTTTTATCAATATCACGCAAAATGCAAAGAAACTTGTTTATTGTGGAAGTTTTACGGCAGGTGGATTGAAGATAGAGGTCGAAAATGGGAAATTGAAAATTATCAATGAAGGGCAGTATAAAAAATTCATCAGTGAAGTTGAACAGATTACTTTTTCAGCCCGATATTCCATTGAGAAAAAACAAAGGGTCCTTTATGTCACAGAAAGAGCAGTTTTTGTTCTTACAGAGAAAGGACCTGTGCTGGCAGAAATTGCCCCAGGGATTGATATTGAAAAAGACATTTTTTCAAAGATGGAATTTGTTCCTGAAATTTCAAAGAACCTGAAAATAATGGACGAAAGTATATTTTTTGAAAGGCCTATGGGGTTGAAAAACAAAATCAGGGAGAAACAATGAAAAATGTTTTTATTGTTGGAGCAACAAGGACACCGGTTGGTTCGTTTTGCAAAAGTTTAACTAATATCTCTGCGGTTGAGCTTGGTTCAATAGTAATTTCATCAGTGGTAAAAAAATCAAAAATTTATCCTGAAAAAGTAGACCAGGTTATTATGGGAAATGTATTACAGGCAGGGCTCGGACAGAACCCTGCAAGACAGGCATCAATAAGAGCATCTCTTCCGTTAAAAACATCTGCCACAACAATCAATAAAGTATGTGGTTCTGGTTTGAAAGCGGTCTGCCTTGCAGCAGAAATGATAAAGGCAGGTGACGCTGACATTGTTGTTGCTGGTGGAATGGAAAACATGAGCCAGGCACCGTATCTTATTGATAAGGCAAGGACAGGATATAAGATGGGACATGGAAAATTGATTGATTCAATGATTCACGATGGATTGTGGGACATCTTTAATGATTATCATATGGGAATTGCAGGTGAAAATCTTGCAGAAAAATATTCAATAACAAGGCAGATGCAGGATGAATTCGCATTTCACAGCCAGCAAAAATATGCTCAGGCACTGAAACAGGGGAAATTCAAAGAAGAAATTACACCTGTTTTGATAGGAAACAAAGATACAGGAACAATTTTTGAACAGGATGAATTTCCAAAACCCGACACAACCATTGAAAAACTTTCAAAACTGAGACCTGTTTTCAAGGAAAATGGAACAATCACTGCAGGAAATGCATCTGGTATCAATGATGGAGCGGCAGCAGTTGTTCTTGCATCAGAAGATGCGGTTAGAAAAATGTCACTTGAACCAGTGGCAGAAATCATTTCATATGGAGAATCAGGTATTGATCCATCTCTTATGGGACTTGGTCCTGTTCCGGCAACAAAAATTGCTCTTGAAAAGGCACAGTTATCAATTGATGATATTGAACTGATTGAAATCAATGAAGCATTTGCAGCACAGGTTCTTGCAGTTATTAAAGAAACATCATGGGATATGAAAAAAATTAATGTTAATGGTGGAGCAATAGCAATAGGCCATCCCATAGGAGCAAGTGGAGCAAGAATACTGGTAACACTTTTGTACGAAATGAGAAGAAGAAAGGCAAAATATGGTCTATCTACTCTATGCATCGGTGGGGGAGAAGGAATTTCAATGATAATAAAAGGATGTGAGAGATGATAAAAAAAGTTCTTGTGATTGGTGCTGGAACAATGGGGAAAGGTATTGCAGGATTTCTGGCGTCCTGCGATATTCAAACTTTTTTGCTGGACCAGAATGTTGAAATAACAAAATTGGCAATTGAACAAATCAGCCAGAAAATTCAAAAAGATGTTGATGCAAAGGTCATTTCAGAGGAAAGAAAAAAAGAAATAATGTCAAAGATTTTGCCTGTGCCATCACTGTCGCAGGTTGGAAATGTTGATATTGTTATTGAGGCGGTTGTTGAAGATTTAGAAATCAAAAAAAATCTTTTCAGAGACCTTGATAAAATATTTCCTTCAAATATCATTCTTGCAACAAATACATCATCGTTAAGTATCTCTGAAATAGGTCGTTGCTTGAAAAATCAGGAAAGAATTATCGGGATACACTTCTTTAATCCTGTAAGCAAAATGAAACTTGTTGAAATTATACCTGGAGAAAAAACATCAAACACAACCATAGAAAGAGCAAAAAATTTTGTTGAACAGATTGGAAAATTTCCTGTTATATCAAGGGATAGCCCTGGCTTTATTGTTAACAGAATCCTGATTCCAATGATTAATGAGGCAATTTTCGCTCTTTATGAAGGAGTTGCTGATAAACAATCAATTGACGATGCAATGAAATTGGGAGCAGCACATCCGATGGGACCACTTGCTCTTGCAGACCTTATTGGACTTGACGTTTGCCTTGATATTATGAAAACACTTGAGAAATCATTCAATGACCCAAAATATAGACCCTGTCCCCTATTATATGAAATGGTGAAGCAGAATAAACTTGGTCGAAAGACAAAAGAGGGCTTTTATTTATATAAGTAATTTTACCTCATGGATTATATGCTCTAAGCCATCGACATATTCCTGCTTACCAACTGCTTTCGCATGTCCATCGACAAATAGAGCATTTACCAATTCAATCTGCACATGCCTTCCAGCAGAACCACTGTAATATGGTGCAGGTTGAAATATTTGAATAAACTCCGTTTGCGCCTGGCTAACGTTCATATCCAGCTCGCCATATCGGGATTCATAAAACATGATCGTTTCACCAGGTCTTTGTACCCTTCCGAGTACAGGAAGTAACATCGCAGCCATAGCACTCCTGCCGAGATATACCTATCCCACCACTCTCACCTTTCATCCTCTCCCTCAAGTGAGAGGAAAATTTAAAATCCCCCTCAGTCCCCTTTACGAAAAGGGAGGAAAGAAAGGGAAAAGGAGGGAACGTAAGGGGAGGTTAAGGTTGCAAGGTTAAAAAATTTGTGTTTTAATCTGTTTAATTTTCATTGAAAAGTGAAGATATGTGTAATCAGATAATGAACATTATACCAGGGAGAAAAGGATGAAAAAAAATTTCTTTGTTTCTTTAATGTCAGGTCTTTTTTTATTTCTTGGCTCTCTTTACGGTCAAACACCACCATTCAAATATGTTTATGCAAAAGCCTATCACATTCTTCCAGAAACACATAATAATGAGTCAGGTTATTTTTCCCTGTGTGAAGGGCTTGATGGGAAAATTTACATTGGTACTGCAAAATATAATGAAAACTCATACCTTGTTGAATTTGACCCATATAAAGAAACTCAAAAAATTGTGATTGATACCCATAAGACCTGCAATATCAATGCAAAAGGATACGCAGCACAGGCAAAAATTCATACAAAGAACTTTGTTGGAGAAAGTGGAAAAATCTATGTCGGAAGTAAACAGGGATACAGGTCACCTGGAGATAATTCAGAATATCCTGGTGGGTATGTGATGACCTATGACCCGAGGATTCAAAAGGCAGAGAATTTAGGAATGCCATATCCAGGAGAAGGAGTTATTGATGTTGTTGCTGATGAGAGCCGACACCTGATATATGTCGTTACATGTGAAAATCAGCACTGGATGATTTATGATATGAAAACAAAAAAATACAGGGAAATTGGACCAATTCTTTTACCTTATGCAACAACATTGATTGATAGCAAAGGCAAAGCATATGCAATCACAAAGGACTATCAAATCGCATGTTATGACCCTGACAAAGATAAAGTCACATTGAAACCGCTTGTGATAGACGGAAAAGTTTTCAAAAAGCCCGAAGGTAAAGGATATGCAATATGCTACTGGGTTTCTACCCCTGATAAAAAAACTGCCTATATGACAATGCTCAGTTATCCTGAATTGTATAAAATCAATCTATCTGATACAGGAAAAACAATAATAGGAAAGTATCTTGGAAAAATGATTCAGGGAAAAAATCCTGATTCAAGGGGTTCGTTGTGTATACACCCTGATGGAAGAATTTATTGTCTGTGGAGAATTGATAATGATACTGGATTTGGTTCAGGGTACCTTCACCACCTTGTAAGGTATGACCCGAAGAAAAAGAAAATGGAAGACCTTGGAGTTATTGCAATTGAAAATCCATCATTTTTTGATTTCAGCCCTGGTCCTGATGGAAAACCAAAACCATTCACTCACGGTTTCCATAAACTTCCTGATGGAACACTTACACCACTTCATGTTCACATGGCAATGATTGCAACAAGGGATGGCGTGTTATATGCGACTGTTCTTTATCCTTTTACGCTTCTAAGGATAGAGCAATTTAAAATTCAAAAAACTTTGAAATCAGGGGATCCTGGATATGCTATGGAACAATACTGTAAGGCAGTGTGTGATGCCTGCGACATGGTTGAATCAAACCTTGAAAAAATTACATCTGTGGCAGAATTTGTGGCTGACAGGCATCTCAAAGGAGGGCTGATTGGTTTTGCTCCCATTGTTTATCAGGGACTTCAGGATGAACTCTGGGGTCGCAGTGGTGGTATTTTGCATATTGGTTTTGATAGACCTTTTAAGAAGGACAGAACAAGTGAAGAAAAAAAACTTGATGTTTCAATCATTGGATGGCAGACAAAACCAATTACAAATAATGAAGCCCAGAGAATTAATTCGCTCAGGGCAAATGGAACTTATGTCATTGGTTTTGGTCCAGAAAAACTTCCCGAGCTTGCAGAACAGGTGAAAGCATGTGATGAGTGGTTTGATACAGGTACTGGAACTGATGATCGATGTGTCATACTTCCTGATGGAACAAAGGCAGGAAGAATGAATCATTTAATCAATGCACTCAATGGCTGGGCATTGATAGCAGAAATTTTTTCTGCTGTCACCAGAAAGGGTCATACCCTGGCGATGTGGAAATCATATGCCTATAAAGATGGTCCTGAATGGGGAAATAAGTACTTTGGAAAAGAACAATTTATGGATGAATATCCTGTTTCTCCTATATCAAAAGGAGAACTTGCAAAAGCATTTCTTGATGGCATCAGGTATCATGTGAGAAAATTTCAAAATACTCAATCAGGTAATATAGAAAAGGCGGTTGAACTGATTATGAAAGAGTTGAAAAAGACAAATTCAATCACAGTTGCTTCAATGGGACATATGCCATGGACATATGTTGGTAAATATGAAGATGCAAAATGGGCAGTGAATGTAGATTTACACAGCAATGTTCCACATCAGGTTGAAAAATACATGAAAAATACCCCTGATGGTGGACTTGTTGTACGACTCGGTTATACTGGAGTAGACCCTGATTCGAAGAAGATTTTCAGTGAAAAAAAGCAAAGATTGATTATTATCAGTGCTGAAACAGACCCATTTGATTTTCCTGACTGGGATATACCTGATAATACGCTTGTTTACATTGATATGGGTTATGCTTTCGGGGATGCGTGTGTATCAATTGAAAACCTGCCAGTAAGAATTCTTCCGCCAAGCGGGATTATGCAGATTGTTGCATATGAATGTTTGAATGTTGAAGTGCTTTCAAAAATGTGTCAGAAGAAAAATTAATGTTTGTGATATAATCTAATCCAAATCAACCAAAAAGGAGTGTAAAATGTGGACAGCAGAACAGTGGTATTCCCAGGCAAAAAAATGGGCATCTTCTCACAGAGAATATGTGAGAAAAATGTGTAATTTAAACCTGAATCTTCTCAAAAAACATCTTCCTGATATGGATGAAGATGAGATTTACAGCCGGGTAAGAGAATTCAATGAAAAAAGAATTAATGCACCTGTTGATTTTAAGAAATATCCTGAACTTATCGGGATGAAACAACTTATTATTGCTGAATGGAAGGGGATTAAAGACGGAGCAAATCTTGATGAGAATCAGATTGAACTTTATGTTGGAACATACCCATTTTATCACAGAATGATATGCACAGGTAAAATTGGAAAGATGAGCAATATTGAATTTAAGGCAAATTGCAGTTATATCTTTTTCCCTTATAGCGACCAGGGAGTCCTTCTTGCAAACAATCTTGACACAAGTCCTGAAGAACCTTTTGGTCCACCAGAATGGCCTGCCCTGAATGAACATATCATCATTGGAAGTGTATCAAGCGGAATTTTTCTTGATGAAGAACCAGAAGAAATTTTTCCTGCACCAGTATTTACAATTGTTGCAAGATACAGCAGAAATGCAAAAGAAGCAGTTGAAATACTTGAAAGATATAATCAATTCTGGGGCCCGTGTAATTGTATCGTTGTAGACAGAAATAAAAACTGTGCAATGATTGAAAAAAGTGCCTGCAGGATTGGTGTGAGATGGTCAGAAGATGGTTTTGGTTTTATTACTGCGATGACAGCAGAACATCCTGAAATGAATAAATACCTTCAGGACAGAAGACAGGCATCATTAAAGGCAAGAAATTTAGGTCCAGGAAGTTGTGATGAAATTTACTGGAAAAAACAGGACCAGCGTCGACAATTGATGAATGAACTTCTCGAAGATGCAAGAAAAAATCCAACCCTTGAAACAATGAGAAGATTCATTCAGTTCAGGGACCCTGTCAGGGGTAATGTCTGTGGTAATGGAGAAATATATAAAAAGGGATGCCCTCCATCAGAATATACTGTCAGAACAATCATATGGCTTTTGAGTAAGGGAAAAGCATTGTGGTGGGCAAGAAAAGATAACATTCCATCATTTGAAAATCCAATGCCCGATGTAAAATTTGAAAATGTTCTTCTGTGGGATTGAAAGGAATTAAATGTTTATCACAGGACAGATTATCATCCTCTTGCTTGTTTTGATTCTGCCATTACTGGTTCACAGGGTAGAAAAAAACTTAGAGATTTTTCTCTTTATCATGGGTATTTTTTCTGCTTCTCTTTCACATTTTCTTGGACCAGAGAAAGTATGGTCAATTCATCTTATTGAAGAATCATTCATTGAGCCAGTGAAAATTACTCTCGCCGTCTTATGTGCGGGCTTTATTTTCAAAAGGTTCAAAAAACAAATAACATCAGGCATTGCTCTGAGCGAAAAAGTCCTTGGACCACATTTTTTTGCATTTTTCTTTATTGTGGTACTCGGGCTGATGTCAAGCATTATTACAGCAATTATTGCAGCAATTGTTCT
>Ga0207433_10012055_pt1 | contig 13028 bp, 15 predicted proteins | sample YelNatPaOPGAMG01_FD_187559 | JGI IMG/M metagenome (GOLD analysis project Ga0207433, IMG submission 187559) | Hot spring thermophilic microbial communities from Obsidian Pool, Yellowstone National Park, USA - OP-RAMG-01 (SPAdes) (version 3) | ecosystem: Environmental > Aquatic > Thermal springs... | reverse complement strand
TTTTCGCTGTTTCTGCAGCAGATCTCGGTCACCGAAAGCAGGCAAATCCAGTCCGGGACGCTGGCCATGACTTACAGGCTGGGCGCGGTTTTCATCCTGTGTTCGTTCGTCGTGTCGGGCATGCTGCGCGATTACCACGACAAGGCACTGGAATTTTTTCTCGCCATGCCGATGAGCAGAGCCAGCTATTGCTTCGGCAGGCTTGCAGGTTATGCAGCCTGCTCCCTGATCCTGGCCGCGCTGCTGTGCATTCCCTTGCTGTGGAGCAATGCAGCGGGTACCGTGCTGCTCTGGGGAGTTTCGCTTTTCCTGGAACTCGCCCTGATGGGTTCGGTCAGCTTCTTTTTCGCGATCACGCTGACCCAGGCGCCTTCCGCGCTTGCCGCGGTTTTCGGCTTCTACCTGCTCGCGCGGGCCATGGGTACGCTCATCCTGATCGTGAACGGGCCTCTCGCCGGACATGATCTGCCCCAGAGAATAGGGGGCATGGCGCTTTCGGCCATCGGCTTTCTGCTGCCCAGGCTCGACGAATTCACCCGCACTGCATGGCTGGTCTATCCCGGTTCAGGATGGCACGATCTCCTTTCCGTCGCAGCCCAGGCGGCCATTTATTCGGTTCTGGTATCGAGCGCAGCGCTTTTCGATTTTTATAGGAGAGAGCTGTGAAGCGGATTGGCGCCATCTTCGCTTCTGCACTCATGCTCCAGCTGCTTTGGCACGCCGCCATGTCCTGGGAAGGCGCAAGGGAAGAGGCATTGCAAAGTCCGCCCGCGCTGATCGCGTTGCGCCTGGCGAGCCTGGATGAATCGGTCATGGCTTCGAGGTTCATGATGCTCTATCTCCAGGCCTTCGACATTCAGCCGGGCGTCATCATGTCCTATCGGGACCTCGATTACGGCATCGTTCAGAAATGGCTGGAAGCAAGCCTGGATCTTGACGCAAGGGACAAGTATCCCCTGTTCGCTGCGACCTATCTCTATGCGGGCGTGAAGGACGAAATGAAAACCCGGAACATGCTCGATTTCATTTACCGGGAATTTTCCAGGGATCCTGAAGAGAGATGGCCATGGCTGGCAAGCGGAGCGCTGATCGCTAAATACGAATTGCACGATTTGCCGCTCGCGCTCGAGTATTCCGAGGCGTTGCGAAATGACGCGAAGGGGGCGCCCAGTTGGGCGCGGGAAATGTCGATATTCACGCTGGAAGACATGAACCGGCTGGATGCCGCGAAAATAGTGCTCGGCGGACTGCTTGTCGACGGCAGGATAAAAGACCCCAACGAACTCGCTTTCCTGATGAGACGGCTTGACCGCATCGGCAGGTTTTCTGGCCGGTGAGCAGAAGATTTTGCATATGCTATGGTGAAAATGAATGCAATGTCGACGAACAGGGGGGAGCATGGAAACATCAGGGCAAGAGGGGTTCACTTTGGTGGAGATCGCCATCGTGCTGGTGATCGTGGGACTGCTGCTGGCTGCCGTAATGAAAGGTCAGGAAATGGTCACTCAGGGCAAGATCAAGGGCACGATATCCGACTTCAACAGCGTACTGACTGCCTTCAATGGCTACCAGGATCGCTACAAGGCGATTCCCGGTGACGATTCGGGCGCGGCAGCGCGCTGGCCAACCGGTGCATTCGGCACGGATTCGGTTGCTGCAGTGAATGGGAACGGGGACGGCGTGATCGCGGGTTTGTATTCGACCAACCTGGGGGCGGATGCTGCGCCGACAGCGGCCCAGGAAAGCAACCTTTTCTGGCAGCATTTGCGCGCAGCAGGGTTTTTTGCCGGGATACAGACCGGAAACGGGAGCGGAACCCTCCCCACCAATTCCGTCGGCGGCACCATCGGCGTGGAGAATGACACAAGCAGCACGGCCGGCATCAGAATGGGAGGCATATTGATCTGCCTCACCAGCATTCCGGAGAAAATCGCCACAGCCGTCGACAGGCAGATCGACGATGGCGATGCGACCATGGGATCGGTGCGCAGCCTCGCCATTGCTGCTGCAACGCCCGTGGTGCTTCCCGTGCTGACGGCTGCTTCCCCAGCTGCCTACGTCTCCGGCAGCAGCTATGTGATGTGCCGTTCGGTCCTCTGAAGCATGCAAACCAGGCATTCGGGTTTCACGCTGGTCGAGATCGCGATTGTCCTCGTGATCATCGGTCTGCTGCTCGGGGGCGTCTTGAAGGGGCAGGAAATGATCACGCAGGGCAGGATCAAGAATGCGATCATCGATTTTTCCGGCATCACTGCAGCCTATTATGCCTATCTGGACAGATACAGGGCGCTACCCGGCGACGATAGCCAGGCAGCCACCCGATGGGGAACATCGATTCTTCCCGGCGGGGAAAAGGGCGACGGCAACGGCGTGATCACCGGTCTCTACAATGCAACCGGCACTCCGCTCGCAGAATCGCAGATTTTCTGGATGCATCTTCGGGCAGCGGGACTCGTGACGGGGTCCGCAGCTTCTCCCAAACAGCCCATCAATTCGGCAGGCGGCATAATCGGGGTGCAAACCGGAGATGGCTCGGCTTCGCCGACCGAAGTCCTGACCACCGACAGCCTCGCCGGCACGGGGATTTCGAGACTCATGATCTGCTCATCGGGGCTTGCGGACAGGGTGGCTGCCGCAGTGGATGCGCAGCTCGATGACGGCATTCCCAAGACCGGGAGTCTCCGGGCGCAAAAAACCAAGTCCCTGGACACGATAGAAAGCGCAGCCTATGCGCAGCCCTATTCGGATACGGGATCGACTCCTTTCACGATCTGCAAGACGCTCTAGCCCTGGAGCAGCCTGATTTCGGCTGCGGCCAGTCCGGCAGGCGTTCCCCTCAGGACAACGACATCCCCCGCTTCGAGGACGGTTTCCGGAGAAGGGGCGAGCCCCCGGATGTTGCGTCTCCTGACGGCAGTGATGTCGACCGAGAAGCGGCCGAGATCGATTTCGGCAAGCGATTTTCCGACGCACGCCGCGCCTTCGGGGATCATGATGCTGCGCAGGCGAAGCTGCAATGCTTCGCCTTGCTCGGAGGCCTGGTCGGTGGTGCCTCTGAAGTAGCCGCGGAATCCGCTGTAGCGTTCTTCACGGGTATCCCTGATGCGCTTTAGCACCCTGTTGAGCGGCACGCCCAACAGGAGCAGGGCATGGGAGGCGAGCATCATGCTGCCTTCCATGATTTCGGCAACGACTTCGGCGGCGCCCGCCCGTTTCAACTGATCCATTTCGGAGTCGTCCAGTGTCCTCACGATGACGGGAAGGTCCGGGCGCAGTTCGCGAGCATGGTTCAGGATGACGAGCGCCGAGTGCGCATCGGAATAGGCGACGACCAGCGCCTTCACTCGAAGCAGCCCTGCGGCGAGCAGCACTTCCCTGCGGCTTGCATCCCCATAGACTACGTTCTCCCCCGCAGCTGCAGCTTCCCTGACGCGCTGAGGATCGTGGTCGAGGGCGATGAAGGGGATCGATTCCTGTTCCAGAAACCGCGCCAGCGTCTGGCCGCTGCGCCCGTAGCCGCAGATGATGATCTGGGCATCCGTCGCCATGGTCTGGACTGCGATGGTATGCAGTTGCAGTGCGCGGTGCATCCATTCGCCGGCGGAATAGCGTCTGACGACCTGATCGGATCGATCGATCAGGAAGGGGGCGGCGAGCATGGAAATCAGCATGGCGGCGAGGACGATCTGCAGGGTGGATTCGTTCACGAGGTGGAGAGTGCCTGCCTGGGCAAGAAGCACGAAGCCGAACTCCCCTGCCTGGGCGAGATGAAGCCCGGTGCGCAATGCTACGCTCCAGTCGCGATCGAAAAAATAGCTGAGCCCAGACACCAGGGCGAGCTTGAGGATGAACAGCGCGGCAAGCATCAGCAGCACCCAGGGCAGTTCGCTCCATACCAACTTCAGATTGAGGAGCATGCCGATAGTGATGAAGAAGAGTCCGAGCAGGACATCTCTGAACGGTTTGATGTCGTTCTCGACCTGATAGCGGTATTCCGTTTCGGAAATGAGCATGCCGGCAAGAAAGGCGCCGAGGGCAAGAGACAGTCCTGCGGCATTGGTGACATAGGCAAGCCCAAGCGTGATGAAGAGCACGTTGAGCATGAAAAGCTCGGACGATTTCTGCCTTGCGACCAGATGGAACCAGGGGCGCATCATTCTCTGCCCGAGGAAAAGCAGGGCTGCGAGAACCAGCGCGCCCTTCAGCAGGGCCATGCCGAGTTCCAGGGGAAGGTTCTGTGCCGGATGCGAAAGTGCCGGAATGATGAGCAGGAGCGGAACGACTGCGAGATCCTGGAAGAGCAGGATGCCGAAGATTTTCCTGCCGTGGGCCGAATGAAGCTCCTGTCTTTCGGCCATCAGCTTGCTGACGATCGCGGTCGAGGACATCGACAGCGCACCGCCCAGGGCCAGTCCGACGCGCCAGTCGATTCCGAGGGCAAGGGCTGCGAGCAGGGTGGCGACAATGGCCAGCACGACCTGACCGAATCCAAGCCCGAAAACGATGCGCCTCATGGTGAGCAGTTTGGGCAGGCTGAATTCGAGTCCGATGCTGAACATCAGGAAGACGATGCCGAATTCGGCAAGGTAGCGGGTTTCGGCCGTGTCCGGAATCAGGCCCAGAGCATGGGGGCCTGCCAGAATGCCGACCAGCAGGTAGGCGAGCATCTGCGGCAGATGCGCTATGCGGAAAAGCGCCACGACCAGAACGCTGGATGCCAATAACACGATAACGAGCGGCAGAGTGTCATGCATGGCGAGAACAGCCTCCTTTGCCGAGGGATGGCGGACAATCAATCTGGATTTTGCTCAAACCTTTTCCCCATGCGACTTCTGGTATAATTCCCTACATGATACCTCAATCCAACAGAGACTTTTCGGTGCTCGAGATCGCGGCAGAAGTGCTGGAAATAGAATCGAAGGCAGTGATGGGCCTGGCAGAGCGACTGGATCACCGTTTCGTCCAGGCGGTGGACATGATCCTCGGCTGCAGCGGGCGGGTCGTGGTGAGCGGGATGGGGAAATCAGGGCATGTCGGACGGAAGATCGCCGCCACCCTTGCCAGCACGGGAACGCCGGCTTTTTTCGTGCATCCTGCGGAAGCGAGCCATGGCGATCTCGGCATGATCACGAAGCAGGATGTTTTCGTCGCGCTTTCCAACTCGGGTGAAAGCGCAGAACTGCTTTCCATCATTCCCCTCATCAAGCGCCAGGGCGCGAAATTGATATCCATGACGGGAAATCCGGCTTCTTCCCTGGCGGTCGAGGCGGATATCCATCTCGATGCCGGAGTCGACAAGGAGGCCTGTCCTTTGGGGCTTGCCCCCGACGGCGAGTACTACCGCGGCGCTGGCCCTGGCGATGCGCTGGCCGTGACGCTGCTGGTGGAGCGGGGTTTCAGTGCAGAGGATTTTGCCATGTCGCATCCGGGCGGCTCGCTCGGAATCAGGCTTCTGACCCATGTCAGGGATGTCATGCGCAAGGACAGTGCCGTTCCGGTCGTGTCAAGCAGCGCCTTTTTGTCGGAGGCGCTTCTGGAGATGTCGAAAAAGGGAATGGGGATGACGGCGATCGTCGATGACCAGAATCGCGTGGCTGGAATTTATACGGACGGCGACCTGAGGCGTACCCTTGAAAACGAAGTGGACTTCAGGAAGACCCCCGTCGCATCGATCATGACGAAAAACCCCAAGACGATTTCTGCCGACCGCCTTGCGGCCGAAGCGGTGCAGTTCATGGAGCAATTCAAGATTACTCAGCTTCTTGTCGTCGATTCGGATGCGAAGCTGGTCGGTGCGCTCAACATGCACGATCTGCTGCGTGCCAAGGTGATCTGATTGGACGATATCCTGGCAAGGGCGAAGCGGATTCGCCTGGCGATATTCGACGTGGACGGCGTGCTGACCGACGGCAGGCTGTACCTTTCCGACTCGGGGGAAGAAATGAAGGCGTTCGACACCCAGGACGGGCATGGCATGAAAATGCTGCAAGCTTGCGGGGTGAATATCGCCATCATCACGGGAAGAAATTCGCGCTGCGTCGAGCTGCGCGCAAAGAATCTGGGGATTGCCCTGCTTTTTCAGGGAGTATCCGACAAGCTCTCCGTCTACCGGGATTTGGTGGCGTCCCTGGGGCTCGATCCTGCTGAAACCGCATACATGGGAGACGATCTCGTCGACTTGCCTGTGCTGAGGCGATGCGGGTTCGCGCTTGCAGTGCCGGATGCCCCTGAGATCGTCAGGCAGCATGCGCATTATGTGACGAGAAGACGGGGAGGGCGTGGCGCCGTGCGCGAGGTCTGCGAATTCCTGATGCGGGTGCAGGACAAGTTCGACGAGCAGCTTGCAGGGTATTTGTGATGTCCGATCAGGTCAGGAAATGGTTTCCGGTCCTGTTCCTCCTGCTGTTGGCGGCGCTTTCCTACTGGCTGGAGAACAAGGTCAAATTTGCTGCATTGTCCGAAGCTTCCAAAAGGCATGTGCCGGACGCCATTGTGGAAAATTTCACAGCGACGAAATTCGACCTCGATGGCAAGCCGCGCCAAACCCTTTCGGCGCAGGCGTTGTTTCATTATTTGGACGATAGCAGTTCCAAATTGATCGAACCCCGCCTTCTGCTGGTTTCCCCGGGACGGGCGAATGTTCATGTAAGCTCAAAATGGGCGTGGCTCTCCGAAAACGGCGAAGATGTCTACTTGCACGACAAGGTGGAGGTGATTCGAGATGCCTATGGTGTGCACAGCAAAATGGACATGAAAACGGAATATCTGCACCTGAATGCCGACAAGCATGAGGGAGAGACGAGTCTGCCGGTCAGGATACAGGATCCGAAAACGGACGTTCATGCCGTCGGCATGACTTTCAACGACGAGACGAGAGTGGTCAATCTGCTTTCCCAGGTGCACGTGGATTATGAAAAATAGGCATCTGTTCGTGGCGCTCGCGCTTCTTTTGCAGGCGGTGCCTGCCATTGCCGAGAAGGCTGACAGGGACAAGCCGATCCACATCGATGCCGACAGGGTCGAGATCGATGATGCGAAAAAGATCAATACCTTCTACGGCAATGTCATCCTGACGCAGGGAACCCTGATCATCAAGGCAGACAAGGCCGTCGTGACCCAGGATGCTGCAGGAAACCGGCATGCCACCGCCTATTCCGGGGCACATCCTGTTTATTTCAGGCAGAAGCGCGAAGGTTACGATGAATATATCGAAGGGGAAGGCGACAGAGGCGAGTACGACAGCAAAACCGATACCGTCGAGCTCTTCGGCAATGCTCACGTCAAACGGGGAAAGGATACCGTGAAGGGGAACTATATTTCATACAATTCGAACACCGACTTTTTCCGGAGCGAAGGGGGGGCGAAGACGCCGACGGGAAGAGTGCATGCCGTGATTCAGCCCAAGAAGAAGGAAGGACAGAATGCATCAGCTCCAGCCCCGGCGTCCCCTGCCATGATCCGGCCTTCCGAAACGCTCGCAAGCCCCCCACAGCAATGAGTTGTCTCAAGGCGGAAAATCTGAGAAAGCGCTACAAGTCGCGAACTGTCCTGCAGGATGTTTCTCTCGAGGTGAGTAGCGGGGAAGTCGTCGGATTGCTCGGACCGAACGGGGCGGGGAAAACGACCTGCTTTTACATGATGGTCGGGCTCGTGCCGCTGGATGGCGGAGACATCTACCTCGACGGAGAAAAGCTGTCGCGCATGCCCATTCATTTGCGCGCGCGCCTGGGACTCTCCTACTTGCCGCAGGAAGCTTCCGTATTCAGGAAACTCAACGTTGCGCAGAATATCCAGGCTGTTCTGGAATTGCAGCGCCATCCGGACGGAGAGATACCCAAGCTTCTCGAAAATTTGCTCGAAGACCTGAACATAGCCCATCTGAGGCATAGTCCCGCAGCCAGCCTGTCGGGCGGCGAAAGACGGCGGGTCGAGATCGCACGTGCGCTGGCTACCAATCCCCGTTTCATCCTGCTCGATGAACCCTTTGCCGGCGTCGACCCGATCGCCGTTCTCGATATTCAGAAAATCATCCATTTTCTGAAAGACCGCGGCATAGGGGTATTGATCACGGATCACAATGTGAGAGAAATGCTGGGCATATGCGACCGGGCGTACATCATCAACGAGGGGGTCGTCCTGGCTTACGGAAAGCCCGATGAAATCATTTATAATGAAAATGTCAGGAAAGTCTATCTGGGCGAGCATTTCCGCATGTAACGGAAAATTGAATTGAGTCGATGAAACCTACGCTACAGCTCAAGTTATCTCAGCAACTGACGCTGACCCCCCAACTGCAGCAGGCGATCCGGTTGCTGCAGCTTTCCACCCTGGAAATGAATCAGGAGGTGGAGCGCTTCCTGCTTGAAAATCCCCTGCTCGAACGCGAAGAGCCGTCGGATGATGAGCCGGCGGCTGTTTTTCAGCCTGGAGAGGCTGTCGTCGAGAAACCGGAATCTCCCGAAGTCCAGCAGGAGATCGACTGGTTCGACAACGATGGCCCCTCCTATGCGGCTTCAGAGGCTTCCGGCGACGACGATGTTTACGACTACCAGCAGGCGCAGAGCCCCAGCCTGAGGGATCACCTGAACTGGCAGCTGGGCATGACCCAGCTTACCGACAGGGACAAGAAGATCGTATCCCTGCTGATCGACGCGCTCGACGACAACGGCTACCTGTCGCAGGATCTGGAAGAACTTACCGCCATGTTGCCGGCCGAGCTGGAAATCGACGCCGAGGATTTGGGCATTGCGCTGCAGCATTTGCAGCATATGGATCCGGTAGGCGTCGGGGCGAGAAACCTTTCCGAATGCCTGGCGCTTCAACTGAAGGCGATGCCGCCGGATACCCCTTTTCGCGAAGAAGCCCTGCAAATCGTGGATCACCATCTGGCGAGTCTTGCGGCTCACGACTTTGCCAGGCTGAAAAAAAGCCTGAACTGCAATGATGCCGTATTGCGCGGCGCGCAACAGCTCATCACGCACCTCAATCCGCGGCCGGGGAGCGAATATTCCAATCAGGTGGCGCGCTACATCGTTCCGGACGTCATCGTTCGAAAAATCAAGGGGGAATGGATCGTTTCCCTGAATCCGGATGCCATTCCGCGCCTCAAGGTGAACAAGCTGTATGCCGATATCCTGCAGCGCGGACAGGACTCCGGCCAGCAACAGATCGGCCAGCAATTGCAGGAGGCGAAATGGCTGATCAAGAATGTGCAGCAGCGCTTCGAAACCATACACAGGGTGTCGAAGGCGATCGTGGAGCGGCAGCACAATTTTCTGGAGCATGGGGAAGTCGCGATGCGGCCCCTGGTGTTGCGCGAGATCGCGGAAGAAATCGGGCTGCACGAGTCCACCGTGTCCCGCGTCACCACCCAGAAGTTCATGCTCACCCCTCGCGGCATTTTCGAACTGAAATATTTTTTCGGCAGCCATGTTTCGACGGAGGCGGGAGGGGCCTGCTCTTCGACTGCCATCAGGGCGCTGATACGTCAGCTCGTCAATGCGGAAGATGCCAAGAGCCCGCTCAGCGACAGCCAGATTTCTGAAATTCTGGGGAAGCAGGGTATTGTGGTCGCCCGCCGAACCATTGCAAAATACCGGGAATCCCTGAAAATACCCCCGGTCAATCTTCGTAAGTCACTATAACCAAAAAGGAGTTCTTCGATGAATATCAAGCTCAGCGGGCACCATGTGGAAATCACCCCGGCAATCCGCGATTACGTGCAGGCGAAGCTGGGGCGCGTGGCCAATCATTTCGATCATGTTATCGACATCAGCGCCATTTTGTCGGTCGAGAAGCTCAAGCAGAAGGTGGAGGCGACTGTTCACCTGCCTGGAAAGGACTTTTTCGCCGAATGCAGCGATGCGAACATGTATGCGGCAATCGACAATCTCGCCGACAAGCTGGACAGGCAAATCATGAAGCACAAGGAAAAAACGATCGAGCGTCGCCTCGACGGAGAAGGGCTGAAGGCTCAGGCAGCCGAATAAGCCGTGAACCTGATTGCCAAACTGCTCTCTCCCGGGCATGTTCTGATTGATCTCGATGCGGGGAGCAAGAAGCGGGTCTTCGAGCAGGTCGGGATTCTGTTCGAGAACAGCCTGGGGATTGCCAGAAGCGAAGTTTTCGACAGTCTTTTCGGGCGCGAGAGGCTCGGCTCTACCGGCCTTGGGCAGGGAGTGGCGATTCCCCACGGCAGGATCAAGGGGCTGCGCGAGGCCGCCGGCGCTTTCGTCAAGCTGTCTTCGCCGATTCCTTTTGATGCGCCGGATGCAAAGCCGGTCGGCCTGATATTCGTGCTGCTGGTGCCGGAGCGGGCAACGGATCTTCATTTGCAAATTCTGGGCGAACTGGCACAGATGTTCAGCGACAAGGATTTCAGGGAGAGCCTGCTGAATGCTTCCGATGCGGATACGGTCATTCGCCTGGTCACCGAGTGGAAGGCGCATGCAGCAGATTAGCATCGCAGCGCTTTTCGATGAGCAGAGGGAGAAGCTCGCGCTCGAGTGGGTTTCGGGGAGAGGCGGGAGCGAAAGAATCCTGGATAGCGACAAAATAGGAGAGTCGCCCCAGGGATTGATCGGGCATCTCAACTTCATCCACCCCAATTGGGTTCAGGTCGTGAGCCGCGTCGAGAACGACTACCTCGATGCGTTCGACCTCGGCGCGCAAAGAAGCATGCTCGAACCGATTTTTCGGGGGGACATTGCCTGCATGATCGTCGCAGAAGGCGAACCCGTATCTGCCGTACTCGCTGAAATGGCGGACTCCTTCGGCGTTCCTTTGCTGCGCTCGCCACAGCAGAGCGTGCACTTGATGTGGCTGCTGCGCCATTATTTGACAAGAAATCTCGCGAAATCGACTTCCCTGCACGGTGTGTTTATCGATGTGCTGGGGCTGGGCGTGCTGATTACCGGCGAGAGCGGAGTGGGAAAAAGCGAGCTTGCCCTGGAGCTCATCAGCCGGGGGAGCGGGCTCATTGCCGACGACTCGGTGGAGTTCTACAGAATCGCGCCCGAGACGCTCGAGGGGCGCTGCCCCGCCATGCTCAGGGACTTTCTGGAAGTGCGCGGCATCGGTCTGCTCAACATCAGGACCATCTTCGGCGAGAATGCGATGCGGCCGAAGAAGAATCTGAAGCTGATCGTCAATCTGAAGCGTTCGAACGAATCGGAACTGGTGGAAATCGAGAGGCTGCCGCTGGATCGCGGAAAGCGCGAAATCATGGGGGTCGAGGTATCCGAGGTGACGCTTCCCGTTGCGGTTGGGCGCAACCTTGCCGTTCTCGTCGAAGTTGCCGTGAGGAATCACATTCTCCTGATGCGAGGGATAGACAGCACCCGGGACTTCGTCGAGCGGCAGAGGGCGCATATGCAGAGCGGCGGCTCCTGACATGCAGGTCATCCTGATCAGCGGCCTTTCCGGCTCCGGCAAGAGTATCGCGCTCAATGTGCTCGAGGATTGCGGCTATTACTGCGTCGACAATCTCCCCGTCGGGCTGCTTTCCGATCTGACGCGGATTCTGCTCGAATCGGGGAGCGAACGCATCGCAGTGAGCGTCGACGTCAGAAACGTCAGTTCGCTTTCCCAGTTGCCCCAGCATATTCAGGCGTTGCGGCAGGGCGAAATGGATGTGCGCCTGCTGTTTCTCGAGGCCAAGACCGAAACGCTGGTCAAGCGTTTTTCGGAGACGAGGCGCAAGCACCCCCTTTCCGACGACAAGCTTACGCTTCCCGAATGCATCGAATCCGAGCGCGAAATGCTTTCCGAGATCAGGGAGATCGCCCACAAGATCGACACCTCGGACCTGAGTCCCAACGTGCTGAGAAGCTGGATTCAGGATTTCATCCAGATCGATCGCTCCAGGCTGACCCTGCTTTTCCAGTCTTTCGGATTCAAGCATGGTCTGCCGCTCGATTCGGACATGGTTTTCGACGTGCGTTGTCTGCCCAACCCCTTCTATGACCCGAAGCTTCGTCCGCTGACTGGCAGGGAGCCGGCGGTCGTTCGTTTTCTCGAAAGCGAGGAAAGCGTCGGCCGCATGCTTGATGACATCAGGCGCTTTGTGGAAACCTGGCTGCCGAGCTTCATCCGGGACAACCGCAACTACCTTTCGATTTCGATAGGCTGCACCGGCGGCCAGCACCGATCGGTCTACATGGTCGAAAAGCTCGCGGGGCATTTTTCATCCCTGAACAGCCAGGTGCTGGTGAGACACAGGGAACTGAAGTGATGCGCCTGATCAGGATTGGAGACTGGCTGGTGATCCTGCTCGCCCTGGTTGTCGTGGGCTTGCTTTTTGCGGAAACGGGGCATGCCGGCCGGGCGCAGAAAGTGCTGATCAGGAAGGGCGGGGAGATATTCACGGAAGTGAGTCTGTTCAAGGACAGAAAGGTCGAGGTGCCGGGGCCGCTCGGCGTGAGCCTCGTCGTGATTTCCGGAGGCGTTGCGCGGGTGGCGAAGGATCCTGGTCCGCGCCAGTATTGCGTCAGACAGGGTTGGCTGAGGAATGCGGGGGATGCCGCAATCTGCCTGCCCAACCAGGTGAGCGTCGAACTTATGGGCGGAAACAAGCGCTATGATTCGCTCAACTATTGAAATTCCTGCGACCAGGGAAGACCATCATGTCTCCCGCATGGCGGCCCTTGCAATAGGGCTTTCCTTCGTGGATGCCGCGATTCCGCTTCCAGTGCCGGGAGTCAAGCCCGGATTTGCGAATATCGTGGTATTGATCGTGCTCGCGCGCTACGGACTGCGCACCGCGATATGGGTATCGCTGTTACGCGTGCTGGCGGGAAGCCTGCTGTTCGGGTCCTTCCTCTCTCCCGGCTTCTTTCTCGGCCTTTGCGGTGCGATTTGCAGCCTTGCCGCCCTGTTTCTGGCAAGTGCGCTTCCGGAAAAATTTTTCGGTGCGGTGAGCCGCAGCGTCATTGCGGCTTTCGCGCATATTTCCGGGCAACTGATGCTGGCCTATTTCTGGCTGATTCCCCATGTCGGGCTGTTTTCGCTTGCGCCCTTCTTCGCGGCGG
>Ga0207433_10012052_pt1 | contig 13032 bp, 12 predicted proteins | sample YelNatPaOPGAMG01_FD_187559 | JGI IMG/M metagenome (GOLD analysis project Ga0207433, IMG submission 187559) | Hot spring thermophilic microbial communities from Obsidian Pool, Yellowstone National Park, USA - OP-RAMG-01 (SPAdes) (version 3) | ecosystem: Environmental > Aquatic > Thermal springs... | reverse complement strand
TGTACTGGTCGATCAGGATTCGTCCGTGCTGAACCTCTCGGGGCTCCCCTATACGGTGGTGTTCGACAGAAAAGGAGGGGTGGCCGCAACGCACACCGGCGCATGGCCAGAAGCGGAACTTGGCGAGATCATCAGCAAACTGCTCTGAACTTGACGATAAAATCCTGCTGAAAACTGGACAAATGCACCCCATTTGCGGCAAACTTGCGCGGTGAAAAATATACTCGTATTGCATGGACCCAACCTCAATCTGTTGGGAACCCGTGAACCTGGCATTTACGGCAGCGATACTCTGGACGGCATCAATACCCGTCTGGCGTCGATTGCCGAAAATTCAGGATCAAGACTGGCGTGCTTTCAGAGCAACGCCGAATCCGGCCTGATCGACCGAATTCAGGCTGCGGGGCAGGACGGCACCGATTTCATCATCATCAATCCGGCAGCCTACACGCACACCAGCGTGGCGATGCGCGATGCGCTGGCTGCCGTGGCGCTGCCCTTCATAGAGGTGCATCTTTCCAATATCTTCGCCCGCGAGGCTTTCCGCGCCGAATCCTATTTCTCCGACCTTGCGGTGGGCGTGATCAGCGGATTGGGCGCCAAGGGATACGAGCTTGCGCTGCAATATGCGCTTCAACATTCTTCCAGGGATTGAATTATGGACTTGAGAAAACTGAAGAAACTGATCGATCTTGTCGAGCAGTCCGGCATCTCCGAACTTGAAATTACGGAAGGAGAGGAGACTGTGCGCATCAGCCGGGCGTCTTCCCAGCCTGTCTATGCGCAGCATCCCCAGGTGCATCATGTGCCGGTGAGCGCGCCTGCTGCAATGCCGGCCTCCGCAGCATCGGCCGCAGAGGAGCCTTCGGGGCATGTCCTCAAATCCCCGATGGTGGGCACCTTTTACCGCTCCCCGTCTCCGGGGGGCAACGCTTTCGTCGAAGTCGGAAGCAGCGTGGAAGCGGGCCAGACGCTTTGCATCATCGAAGCGATGAAGCTTCTGAACGAGATCGAATCTGACAAGACCGGCGTAATCAAGGCGATTCTGGTCGAGAACGGACAGCCCGTCGAATTCGGCGAGCCCCTGTTCGTGATCGAATGACCGGAGTTTTTTGATGTTCGAGAAAATTCTTATAGCCAACAGGGGCGAGATTGCCCTGAGGATCCAGCGCGCCTGCCGCGAGCTCAACATCAAGACGGTTGCGGTGCATTCCGAAGCCGATGCCGATGCGAAATATGTCAGGCTTGCGGACGAGTCGGTCTGCATCGGTCCCGCTCCTTCGTCCCTGAGCTACCTCAATATACCCGCGATCATCAGCGCAGCCGAAGTCACCGATGCGCAGGCGATCCATCCGGGCTACGGTTTTCTTTCCGAGAATGCCGATTTCGCGGAGCGCGTGGAAAAGAGCGGATTCGTTTTCATCGGCCCGCGCCCCGACACCATCAGGATGATGGGGGACAAGGTTAGCGCGAAGAATGCCATGAAGCGTGCCGGCGTGCCCTGTGTGCCGGGCTACGACGGTGCGCTTCCGGAGTCGCCCGCAGAAATCGTGAAAATCGTGCGCAGCATAGGCTATCCGGTGATCATCAAGGCTGCTGGCGGCGGCGGCGGGAGAGGCATGCGAGTGGTGCATACCGAGGCAGCCCTTCTGAATGCGGTGACGATGACCCGGAGCGAAGCCCAGGCTGCCTTCGGCAATCCCATGGTTTACGCGGAAAAATACCTGGAAAACCCCAGACACATCGAAATCCAGGTGCTCGCAGACGAGCACGGCAATGCAGTCCATCTCGGAGAGCGCGACTGTTCGATGCAGCGGCGGCATCAGAAGATCATCGAAGAAGCGCCCGCATTCGGCATTCCCTTGCGGCTCAGGAACAAGATAGGCGAGCGCTGCGCGGAAGCCTGTCGAAAGATAGGCTATCGCGGAGCCGGAACCTTCGAATTTCTCTACGAGAACGACGAGTTCTACTTCATCGAGATGAACACGCGCGTTCAGGTCGAGCATCCCGTCACGGAAATGATCACCGGGGTCGACATCGTTCAGGAACAGATCCGCATCGCTGCCAGTCAGAAGCTCGGCTTCCGGCAGCGCGACATCCAGTTCAGGGGGCATGCGATCGAGTGCAGGATCAATGCGGAGCACCCGTTCAAGCTCACCCCTTCCCCTGGCCGAATCACCGCCTACCATACTCCGGGCGGGCCCGGAATCAGGGTGGATTCCCATGTTTACCACAATTACTTCGTTCCCCCCCATTACGACTCGATGATCGGAAAAGTGATCGCTTACGGAGAGACGAGGGAGCAGGCCTTTGCCAGAATGCGCAGCGCGCTTTCGGAAATGATCGTCGAAGGCATCGACACGAACATTCCCCTTCATCGCCAGCTTCTCCTGGACGCCGCATTCGTCCGCGGCGGCACCAGCATCCATTATCTCGAACAGAAGCTGGCGAGCCTTGCTCCCCCGGAATGAAATGACCTGGCTGTCGATCACTGCTGAGATCGGTGCCCGGGAGGCGGAATCATTCAGCGATGCCCTTCTCGAGATCGGTGCGATCTCGGTCGATATTCACGATCCCCATGCCGGGACGCCGATTGAGCAGCCCATCTTCAACGAGCCCGAGGAGCCCTGCGAGAAGATGTGGGATACGGCAAGGGTCACGGCGCTTTTCAATCCCGGAACCGATCCCGGACATCTGGTCGAAGATGCGGCAGGTAAGGCGGGGCTCGATCATGTGCCGGACTATGTCATTGGGCAAGTGCAGGAGCAGGACTGGGTCAGGCTGACGCAATCCCAGTTTTCTCCGATCAGGATTTCGGATCGGCTCTGGATTACGCCGACCTGGCATGACAGCCCGGAACCCGATGCGGTGAATCTCGTCCTGGATCCCGGCCTTGCTTTCGGAACGGGCAGTCATCCCACCACGAGGCTCTGCCTGGAGTGGCTCGATGAACACATCGAAGGCGGGGAGGAGATTCTCGATTATGGATGCGGCTCCGGAATTCTCGCCATCGCGGCAATGAAGCTCGGCGCGTCCCTTGCAGTCGGCATCGATATCGATCCCCAGGCGATTCTTTCAAGCAGGCAGAACGCGGAACAGAATCGGGTGGAAATCCCTTTTTTTACCCCACGGGAAGCCCCGCGCAGAACCTACGATATCGTCGTCGCGAACATTCTGACCAATCCGCTGAAGCTGCTCGCCCCCCTGCTCGCGGAGTCCGCCGGGGATCGAATCGTGCTGTCCGGCATCCTGGAGCGGCAGGCGCCGGAAGTCATGGCGATTTACGCGCAGTGGTTTGAAATGAAGGAGCCTGTCCTGAGCGAGGGATGGGCATGTATCGCGGGGAAAAAGCGCACATAGGAATTCGACCATGAGCATGGTGACTCGTTGTCCGCATTGCACGACTTCCTTCAGGATCACTTCCCCTGTCTTGAAGATGCACCATGGCCTGGTCAGGTGCGGACACTGCTCCGAAGTGTTCAATGCCTTCGACAGCCTCTCCACCACTCACGATGCGCCGGAAGAAAGCGCGGTAGCCGTTCCTGAAGCGCCTGTGCAGGAAGTGCCCGTTCATGTCCCGGAGCCTGCTGGCGAAACAGCGGCCAAGCCTGCGGCTCCCGAGCCACCCGAAGAGCCCTTCCAGGAAGCGGAGCTCGAGGTGCTCCCGGATGAGCCGATGGAGGAATTTTTCGTCGCAAAGAAACCTTCCAGGTTCGGTCGGGTATGGGGAGTCGGATCGGCGCTGCTTCTCGTTTCGCTGCTCGTCCAGGCCGTTTATTATTTCAGGATGGAAATCGGCATCGAACTGCCCGGGCTGAAGCCTTACCTTGAGGCTTCCTGCGCTTTGCTGGGCTGCACCATTCCCCTTCCAGAAAAGATCGATCTCGTCGGGATCGAATCTTCCAGTTTGCAGAACCAGCCGGGCCGGACCGGCGTGATCGATCTTCACGCATCGATCAGGAACAGCGCGCCTTTCGCGCAGGAATATCCGCTGATCGAACTCACGCTGACGGATGCCCAGGAGGCTCCTTTGGCAAGGAAGATTTTCAGGCCTTCCGATTATCTTGCCAGGAATGCCGGAATCGGAGAAGGCGTTCCCGCCAATGCCGCCGTGAATGTCGGATTGCATCTCGATGTCGGAACGCTCCAGGCGAGCGGATACCGGCTCTATCTTTTCTATCCCTGATCCCGGATCAACCGGTACACGACCCCGAGCGCCAGAAGCGAAATGGCGAGCGCTGCGAGAATGGTTGCCGAGTCCGTCTGCAGTTCGAATACGATGAATTGCCGCGACACGGCGAGGATTGCAATCAGCACGATGGCTCTGGCCTTGATCACCCCGGAACTTCTGGAGGAAGGGTGCACGATCGAATGGCTGAATTCCAGTGCGATGAGCAATGTCAGAATCATGCTGAAAACGGACTGGAAAGCCTGGTGATCGAGGCGGTTGGATGCGCTGTGCAGAACCAGATGGTAAATTTCGATGATCAATCCCCATAATGCAGCGAGAACCATGATCGAGATCAGCACGGCGAGTATTGCGGTGACGGCGTGCTCGAACTTCTGATGAAGCAGGGGTTTCTTGTCGTCTTCCATGGAATTGCCTTTTTGATCGTTCATCCGGTTAGGCAGGGCAAGGCCGCATAAGTTTCCAGGCTTGCCAGCCAAATGGCGCTCGGGTATAGTTCACCTTGCCGTCAAAGGCATCAGTGGGAGAGCGTGCCGCAAGGCACCGCCGAAGGCGCAACTGCCCGGAATCGCTCAGGCCGAAGAACCGCTGAATGCAGGCTATTCTGGAGAGCGCTGATCATCTCAGCCACCGAAGGGGCACGCAGGCATCCTGCAATCTCTCAGGTATAAAGGACAGAAGGGTGAAGCTCGACCGGGTTTCCCCTTTTTTATTTGCCGAGGATGTCATGCTCAAAAGAACGCCGCTCTACCAGTCTCACAGCGACATGGGCGCCAAGCTCGTCGATTTCGGCGGGTGGGAAATGCCGCTCCATTACGGCTCCCAGATCGAGGAGCATCATCAGGTCAGACGCGACTGCGGGATGTTCGACGTCTCCCATATGCAGGTTCTCGACATCAGCGGCAGCGACAGCCGCAATTTTCTAAGCCACCTCGTTGCAAACAATGTCGACAAGCTCCGGATACCGGGCAAGGCGCTCTACTCAGCCATGCTGAACGAAGAAGGTGGGGTGATCGACGATCTCATCATCTATTACATGGATGAATCCTGGTTCAGGATCGTCGTCAATGCCGGAACGGCCGATAAGGACATCGCCTGGATGGAAAAGCAGGCGACAGGCTTTTCGGTCGAAATCAGCCCCCAGCGGGATCTGGCCATGATCGCGGTGCAGGGACCGAATGCTCGCGAAAAAGTCTGGGAGGCGCTTCCGGGCAGCCGTGAGCTCACCGAGCGACTGATTCCTTTCAGCGCGGTGGAGATGGGCACGATGTTCATCGCGCGCACCGGTTATACCGGGGAGGACGGCTTCGAAATCATGATTCCCGCCAAGGCCGCGCCCTTCTTCTGGGCAACGCTGGCCGAAAAAGGCGTTAAGCCCATCGGCCTCGGCGCGCGAGACACCCTCAGGCTGGAGGCGGGAATGAACCTTTATGGACAGGATATGGACGAGGCGGTGAACCCGTTGGAGGCCGGGCTCGCCTGGACCGTGGACCTCAAGAGCGAACGGGATTTCATCGGCAAGGCGGCGCTTCTTGGAAGGCCCTTGAAATACCAGCTAGCAGGCCTGCTTCTGCTCGACCGGGGGGTGCTGAGGAGCCACCAGAAGGTGTCGACTTCGCATGGCGAAGGCGAAATCACCAGCGGCAGCTTTTCCCCCACGCTCGAGCAGTCGATCGCTCTGGCGAGAATCCCGAGGGAAGTGCCTGCGGGCGAAGAGGTTCGCGTAATGGTGCGAGACAAGCTGCTGCGCGCCAAGGTTGTGAAGTATCCGTTTGCAAGAAACGGCAAATCCCTGATCTGAACTGGAGAGAACATGAATATTCCCGGAAATCTGAAATACACTGCATCGCACGAGTGGGTGAGGCTTGAGGATGACGGCACAGTGACCGTCGGAATTACCGACCATGCCCAGAGCCTGCTGGGCGACATGGTTTTTGTCGAAACTCCGGAAGTGGGCCGGAAGGTGTCGAAGGGAGAGGAGTGCGCGGTGGTCGAATCGGTGAAGGCGGCATCCGACGTTTATTCGCCGATCTCCGGCGAAATTGTGGCGATCAACGGCGATCTTGATGGCTCCCCCGAAAAGATCAACGAAGATGCGTTTTCTGCCTGGATGTTCAAAATGAGGCCTGACAATGCTGCGGACCTGGGTGCGCTGCTCGATGCCGCTGCCTATCAGTCCATCGTGGAAAGCGAAGCACACTGAAACCCATTCATTTCGAGATACGATGAATTCAGAACAATTTGTAAAACGCCACAACGGCCCTTCCGAACAGGACGTTCGGGACATGCTGAAGAAAATCGACGCCTCTTCCCTGGATCAGATGATCGACGAGATCATCCCGAAAGGGATTCGCCTGAAGAAGCCGCTGGGCCTGCCCGAGGGCATGTCGGAATACGAGTATCTGGCGCATCTTCGCGGCATTGCGGCAAAGAACAAGCTGTACCGGAGTTACATCGGGTTGGGTTATTACGGCACGGTTCTGCCTCCCGTGATCCAGCGCAACATACTGGAAAACCCCGGATGGTACACCGCCTATACGCCCTATCAGGCCGAGATCGCGCAGGGGCGTCTGGAAGCGCTGCTGAATTTTCAGACCATGGTGGTCGATCTGACCGGAATGGAAATCGCCAACGCTTCGCTTCTGGACGAGGCGACCGCAGCGGCGGAGGCGATGACCATGCTGCATGGCCTGCGCTCTCGGGAAGCTGCGGGGAGGAACAGTTTTTTCGTGTCCGACGAATGCTTTCCGCAAACCATCGAATTGCTCAAGACGCGTGCGAGACCGCTTGGCATAGAGCTCGTGATCGGCGACTTCAGGACGGTCACCCTGAACGACGCGATGTACGGCGCGCTGCTCCAGTATCCGGCTGCAAGCGGCGCGGTTCACGACTATGGCGATTTCGTCAGCCGCGCAAAGGCGCGCGGCATGACCGTCGCGGTAGCGGCAGACATACTGAGCCTGGTGCTGCTCACTCCCCCGGGCGAATGGGGCGCTGATATCGTGCTGGGCTCCACGCAGCGCTTCGGGGTGCCGATGGGCTACGGCGGCCCGCACGCCGCCTATTTCGCCTGTCGCGATGCCTTCAAGCGCTCGATGCCGGGCCGCATCATCGGCGTGTCGGTCGATGCCGACGGCAATCCCGCGTTGCGCATGGCGCTGCAAACCCGCGAACAGCATATCCGCCGCGAGAAAGCCACTTCCAATATCTGCACCGCGCAGGCGCTGCTCGCGATCATGGCCGGCATGTATGCGGTCTATCATGGCGCGGAGGGATTGCGCTGCATCGCCAGGCGGGTTCACCTTTCCGCCGTGCTGCTTGCACAGGAATTGAAAAAGCTCGGCTTCAATGTCGCCCATGAAAACTTCTTCGACACGTTGAAGCTGCTGCATACCGACAACGTGAGGCTCCGCGAGCTGGCGGAGGCGGCGCAGATCAATTTCCTGTACGGCAGTGACGGGCTCTCGGTTTCGCTCGATCAGACCATATCGCTTGCCGATCTTGAGGCCATCCTCGCCGTTTTCGCGAAGGCTGCCGGAAAGCCTGCTCCCCGCGTGAGCGAAGAACAGCTGGAAGCTCAGGTGATGGCCATCAAAGCCAGGGAATCTGCCATCCTGACCCATCCCGTATTCGGCGCCTACCATTCCGAAACGGAAATGATGCGCTACATCAAGCGGCTGGAGAATAAGGATCTTTCATTGACCCATTCGATGATTCCGCTGGGCTCCTGCACCATGAAGTTGAACGCGGCTGCCGAGCTTCTGCCGCTCACCTGGCCCGAATTCGCCAATCTGCATCCCTTCGTGCCGATCGAGCAGGCGGCAGGCTTTCAGTCGATCATTTCGGAACTGGATGCTGCGCTCTCGGAGATCACGGGCTTTGCGCAGATGAGCTTTCAACCCAACAGCGGCGCGCAGGGAGAATATGCCGGCCTTCTGGTGATCCAGGCCTATCATCGCTCGCGCGGCGAAGGGAAGCGCAACGTCGCGCTGATTCCTTCTTCCGCGCACGGCACCAATCCCGCCAGCGCTGCGATGTGCGGCATGGACATCGTGGTGGTGAAATGCGACAGGAACGGCAACATCGACGTGGAAGATTTGCGCGAGAAGGCCGAACAGCATCGCGACCGGCTTTCCTGCCTGATGGTCACCTATCCCAGCACGCACGGCGTTTACGAAGCATCCATCATGGATATCACCCGCATTGTGCACGAGAACGGCGGACAGGTTTACATGGATGGCGCGAACATGAACGCCCAGGTAGGTCTGACGAGTCCGGGCAACATCGGGGCGGACGTATGCCACCTCAACCTGCACAAGACATTCGCCATTCCGCACGGCGGCGGCGGACCCGGCATGGGCCCGATCGGCGTGGCCGAACATCTGGTATCCTTCCTGCCCGCGCATCCGGTGGTCAAGACGGGCGGGGATCAGGGCATCCATGCGGTTTCCGCAGCACCCTACGGCAGCGCGCTGATCCTGCTGGTTTCCTACGGGTACATCAGGATGATGGGCGGTTTGGGGCTTGCCGAAGCGACCAAAATGGCAATCCTGAATGCCAATTACATCAAGGAATCGCTGAAGGATCATTATTCGACATTGTACGTCGGGGAAAACGGTCGCTGCGCGCACGAGATGATCCTGAACTGCAGCGAGTTCAAGCGCGACGCGGGCATCGAAGTGGCGGACATCGCCAAGCGCCTGATGGATTACGGCTTTCATGCGCCGACCACTTCATTCCCGGTGGTGGACACTCTGATGGTCGAGCCGACCGAGAGCGAGTCGAAGAGGGAGCTTGACCGCTTCATTGATGCGATGATCGCCATCCGAAGCGAAATCGACGAAATCGCATCAGGCCGCGCGGACAAGAAGGAAAACGTCATAAAATTTGCGCCGCATACCGCGAAGGCGGTGGTCTCCAGCGACTGGAACCGCTCCTATTCCCGCGAGAGGGCGGCCTACCCGCTGCCCTGGGTGCGTGAGAACAAGTTCTGGCCTGCCGTCGCAAGAGTGGACAACGTCTACGGCGACAAGAACTTGATCTGCTCCTGCCCGCCTATAGAAAGCTACCTGTAACCCTGGGAATGCATAATCAGGGCGCGGGATTGGGGTAGCGGAAATGGATGGCGTCTATCTCTCTCAGGGCTTCCTCGACGAGCTCGACTTTCAGGCTCCCGATGTTTTCCTTCAATTGCGCCATCGAAGTTGCGCCGATGATGGTGGAAGTGACGAACCGGCGGCTTCTGACGAAGGCGAGCGACAATTCGGCGGGGGAAATGCCGAGCTTTTTCGCGAGATCGCAATAGCCTGATACCGCTTCAGCCACGTTTTGCTTGTGGTAGCGCTGGCCGAACTGGGGAAAGCGCGTGAGGCGGCCCGATCCCCCGTTGCCGTATTTTCCCGTAAGCATCCCGAACCCGAGCGGACTGTAGGCGAGCAGCCCGATGTTCTCCCTGTGGCAGATTTCAGAGAGTCCGTATTCGAATACCCGGTTGATGGGGTTGAAAGCGTTCTGGGTGGATACTACCCTGGGAAGGCCGTGTTTTTCGGAGAGCTGCAAAAATTTGCAAATCCCCCAGGGGGTTTCGTTGCTGAGGCCGATATGACGCACCTTGCCCGATTTCACCAGATCCGACAGCACCTCGAGCTGTTCCAGAATCGGGACGGTATCGTGTTCGAGCTTCGGGTCGAAGAAGCTCTGTCCGAACATCGGCACGTTCCTGTCAGGCCAGTGAAGCTGGTACAGGTCCACGTAGTCCGTCTGCAGCCTTTTCAGACTGGAATCGATTGCGGAAAGGATGTTTTCCCGATCGAGTGCTTTCGGACCGCCCCTGATCCATGAAAATCCCCTGGAGGGTCCGGCCACCTTGGTCGCGATGAACAGCTTGTCCCGCTGCTGGTTTTTCAGCCACTTTCCGACATATTCCTCGGTCCTGCCCTGGGTCTCGGGTTTTCCCGGGACCGGGTACATCTCGGCCGTATCGATGAAATTGACGCCGTTTTGTACCGCGAAGTCGAGCTGTTCGTGGGCTTCAGCAAGGCTGTTCTGTTCGCCGAAAGTCATCGTGCCGAGGCAGATTTCGGAAACATGCATGTCTCCAAGCCTGTTGTATTTCATGGTTACGCCTTTCTCAGCAGATCGACCCTGATGGGCATGGAGAATTCCGCGCCATTTGCCCCCATGTGCTTCTCGAATTTCGCACGCACTTCCTGAAGGAGTTCGGGGGATAGTCTGTGGTCGGTATGCGTCACTCCGATGATCTTCTTTTCGAAGTCCGCGAAATTCTCGAAATGCATGGGGGTCATGAAGAATTCCTGCCTGACAAGCCCGAAAAGGCCGCGCGAAACAGCGCGCTTCACCGCTTCGAATGCGGCTTCGCGCACGACTTTCTCGTCGTGGAAGAGCCGCAATATTTCGTTGAAATCGCCCTTGTAAATCGGTTCGGAAATGTAGGCATATCCTCCCGACTTCAACACCCGGTGGATTTCGCGGAAGGCTTCATCCATCAGTTCGATCGGCACGTGGTGCAGCGATTTGAACATCATCGCGATGTCGAAGCTGCCGTCTTTTCCTGGAATTTCCTGCGCGCCGCCGCGATCGAACCTGACGTTGGGGAGGTCGGCAATTTCCCTGTTTTTCGCGAGCTGGATTTCGTCGACTTCGAGGGCCAGGATGGACGCAGCCTGCTGCGCGACGATGCGGGTTTTCTCGGCTTTTCCGCAACCGAGTTCGAGGATTCTTGCGCCTTTCAGGGGCAGCTTTCCGAAAATTTCCTGCTCGTCGCAAACAGGACCTGAATCAGGGGAAGAAAATAGCATGATGGCTCCGTTCGGTGTTTTCATTTTAAAGATACAGCATATCAACCGGCCTTGTCTCGGAATGGGACATCCTCTAGACTGGATTGGTTCATGAGGGATGGAAAATGGGCTTTCACGACACCTACAGGATGAGTTCTCACGCGGTCATCACCAATCCGGAAGGGCAGGTGCTGATGGTAAAGGCGACCTATGGCAATCTGAACTGGGGGTTCCCTGGCGGCGCGCTGGATCCGGGCGAGACGGTGCACGAGGCTTTGCGTCGCGAATGCATGGAAGAGCTGGGCTGTGAAGTCGAAATACTTTACCTGAGCGGCATCTATTATCATGGCGGGGTGAATTCCCATGCCCTGATCTTCAGATGCGAACTTCCTGGAGATGCCCGGATCGTCCTGAGCGAAGAGCATTCGGCATGGAAATACCTGCCGCTCGATGAACTGAGTCCGAGTCAGAGAAAAAGGGTGGAGGACTGCCTTTCCTTTGCAGGGGAGGTCAGGAGCGAAAAGTTCTAGGCGTTAACGCGCCCTAGATGGACTCCGGAATCATCTTGATCGCGCCGCAGGGGCATTCTGCAGCGCAAAGGCCGCAGCCCTTGCAATAATCGTAGTCGAACGCAAAGCGCAATCCCGGCCCCCGCTTGATCACGGCATTGTCCGGACAGACGCCGTAGCAGTTGTCGCATTCGAAGCAGTTGCCGCAGGAGAGGCAGCGTCTGGCCTCGAACAGGGCGTTTCCCCCGGTAAGCCCCTTGACCACCTCGTCGAAAGTGGACCCGCGCCTTGCGATGTCGAGTTCGGGCTGAATCGTCCTGGGGGCGTCGCTGTAATACCAGGTATTCATCTTGTCGAATCCGGCGATTTCGTGCTTTTCCGGGGCGATGTAAGCCTCGTTCCTCAGCCAGGCGTCGATGTTTTTCGCAGCCTTCTTCCCGTGCCCGACTGCCGAAGTGACGGTCCTGTCGGAGGGCACCATGTCGCCTCCAGCGAAGATGCCGGGATGGCTCGTCATCATTGACCGGTTTACCTTGACCGTGCCTTTTTCGATTTCGAGATCGGGAACGTTTCTCAGGAGATCCAGCTCTGACTCCTGCCCGAGCGCAAGCACGAGGGAGTCCGCCTCGATTTTCTCGAATTCTCCGGTCGGCTTCGGGAACCCGGCCTCGTCCAGCGTCATCTTTTCGACGGTGACGCTGCCCCCGTCCATGGCCTTCACCGTGCTGAGCCACTTGAAGAGGATTCCCTCTTCCAGCGCCTCGTTGAGTTCCGACTCGTGCGCGGGCATCTGCGCTCTCGTCCTTCTGTAGACGATGAGGGACTCAAGAGCGCCCAGGCGTTTTGCTGTCCTCGCCGCGTCCAGCGCCGTATTGCCCCCGCCGTAGACGACGACGCGCCTGCCCAGCGCGGGGGGCGAGCCGTCTTCCATGGCGTGCAGCAGGGAAACCGCATCGAGTATCCGGCTGGCATCTCCTGCGGGAATGTCGGTACGCCTGGCAAGATGCGCCCCCACTGCGAGAAAGGCTGAGTCGAACCCCGCCATCGCTGCCATGAGGTCGTCGATTTTCGAGTTCAGGCGCAATTCCACGCCCATTCTTTCAATGCGCGAAATTTCCGCATCCAGTACGTCCCGGGGAAGCCGGTATTTCGGAATGCCATAGCGCATCATCCCCCCCGCCGCTTTGGCCGAATCCATGACGGTCACTCGATGCCCCATGAGGCAGAGATGGTAGGCGCAGGAAAGTCCGGAAGGCCCCGAACCCACGACCAGAACACGCTTGGCGCTGGGTTCTGCATTTTTTCCGGGAAGCCAGCCTTCACGGACCGCCAAGTCGCCGAGAAAGCGCTCTACTGCATGGATGCCGACCGCCTCGTCGAGTTTTCCCCTGTTGCAGGCAGTTTCGCAGGGATGGTAGCAGACGCGCCCCATGATTGCGGGGAAGGGATTGTTCTGCATCAGCGCTTCCCAGGCGCGCCTGTAATCCCCGCCTTCGGCATGATAGAGCCAGCCCTGGATGTCTTCTCCTGCCGGGCA
>Ga0207433_10012049_pt1 | contig 13035 bp, 13 predicted proteins | sample YelNatPaOPGAMG01_FD_187559 | JGI IMG/M metagenome (GOLD analysis project Ga0207433, IMG submission 187559) | Hot spring thermophilic microbial communities from Obsidian Pool, Yellowstone National Park, USA - OP-RAMG-01 (SPAdes) (version 3) | ecosystem: Environmental > Aquatic > Thermal springs... | reverse complement strand
TCGCCATCGCATCTGAACGTAAAGCCCTCTGGAAAATAGGCGTTAAAGAAGCCGAATCCTTTCCTCCCGGCCATGTTTTAATAGCAGACAAAAGAAGTTTTAAAACAAAGCCTATAAAGACTCCTCGAAGCTCTGTCTATCAAGCATCCGTCGAAGAGGCTGTTGAAAAACTTCAAGAGTTGTTAATGCAATCACACTTTGAAAGAACCGCTAATTTGGGCGAGGTTGCAGTGGCTTTCTCCGGCGGATTGGACAGCAGCCTAACAGCCCTTCTGGCAAAAAAAGCCGGAGTTAACGTGCACCTTATCCATGTAAGTCTCGAAAACCAGCCGGAAACACGGCAAGCTGAAGAAGCAGCCCGTCTGCTTGACTTCCCGCTTCACAAGTATCTTTACAGCGAGGGAGATGTGGAGAATGTCCTTCCAAAGGTTTTGTGGTGTGTTGAAAGCCCAAACCCGCTTAAAACAAGCATAGGAATACCGGTCTACTGGGCGGCTGAAAGGGCTTCTGAGCTTGGCTTTAAGGTTCTGCTGGCTGGGCAAGGAGCAGACGAACTCTTTGGAGGCTATAGACGCTATTTAACCCTTTATTCTCGTTTCGGCAGCGAATCTGCAGAAAGGGCAATGGCCCGTGACATTTTAAGCTTGTATGAAGACAATTTTGAGAGGGATGCTAAAATTTGCAGTTTCCACAATGTTGAGCTTCGCTTGCCCTTGGCCTCTTATCCGCTTGTCGAATTTGCCCTAAGCCTACCATTAAACTTGAAAATTGGGGGTGAAGGCGAGACTCTCAGAAAGTTAGTTCTGAGAAAAGCGGCGGAAAAGCTTGGGCTTCCAAGGCAAATATCCTACAAGCCTAAAAAGGCAATCCAATACGCCACCGGAGTGGATAAAGTGCTTAAAAAGCTGGCTGAAAGGCAAAATATGCCATTAAAACAGTATCTACAGAAGGTTTTCCAAAAAGTTTTGCAGAATTGTTCAGAAGAATAAGAGGGGATGGAAGAGGTTATTCAATTACTTGGATGGCGCCTTCGGGACATTGTGCCTCGCATGCTCTGCAGACAAGGCATTCTTCAACCTTTACGGGGACTGATTTTCCCTCTTTTATTTCGTAAACGCCTACGGGACACGTGTCAACGCATGTTCCGCATCCAGTGCACTTGTGGTTGTCAACTACTATTTTTACCACATCTTCCTCCTCCCTTTTTTAAGCTAAATTTCATTCAAGTTTAGGGAGTAAAATAAAAGTCTTTAGGTTTGCTAGTGGATTTCTTCACGTAGCCTTAATAGGATTCCGTTTATCGTTGTTTCAGCCTTTTCCCTTCTACGCTGATAATCGGCGAGGAGTCTGCGGTACGCCTCTAAAGTTAATTCTCCCCTCCTGTGGCGGGTTTCTATGCTTCGAATGTTCGCCTCAACCTCGTTGATTTCCGTTTCCGCAACCTCAAGCTGATGCATCAAATCCGCGTATCGCCCTCCAGCTGACCGCAACCTGAGCCTTAAATCATCCAATCTTCTGGCAAGCGTGGTGAGGCGGGTTTCCAAGGTCTTTCTCTGCACCTTATATCTCCTTCTTGGAATTCTACCTTTGCTAACCGCGGTTTCAAGGGATTTTATTTCCACCAATATCTTCTTCTTTTCCTCATAGAAGTCTACAAAGGACTTTATTGTTTCCGGAGTTAATCTCGCCGTAAGCATCGGCGCGGCAACTGTGACTGCTGTTGGCGCTTTGGGTCTTTTCAAGATGGCTATTATGGCGCATCCGAAGGTTGCTAAAGCCCAAGCCCACATTGTTGGGCGGAAGGACAGCCAAAGCATGCTATGGCTGTATGAAACCTTCACCGTCAGATTGTCTAGGAAAAAGGTTCCCAGCTTGTTCACCGTGAATTTTTCTTGGAAAATCTCCCTTACAGTTCCATAGGTTGTGTTTTCTGAAGCGTTTTCGCAGCCTGCGCTTGTTATTTTTGCGCCTTCTGGAAACGCTAGGGTTATCTGCGCCTTTTTAACGTAGTATTTCATGTTTTGAAACATTGCAAGGCTGAGTTTGCTGTCGCCAGTTTCGCTTTTCACGATAAAACTGTTTGGAAGATTATACTTCACGGTAAATTTCGCTGATTTTCCGCTTTCCAGCGGCATTGACCGTTTGGCAAATTTTAATGTTATGCTGTAGCGGTTCGTTTCCGCATCAACTAGTGTTGGCTTTTCACCAATCCTTCCAAACTCATCTTCAACATTAACGTTGGACGCGTTTGGGAGAAGAAAAACATCAATGGATGCAATCTGTTTAGGAGACTGATTCACAACATCGTAGCTGTCTGAGACCGTTATCCCTCCCAAGGCGTCTATGACGACTTCCCGCCGAAACTCCTCCACGGAAAAAAGTTTTATCTCTTCCGTGGCTAATGCGAAGGTTACATTTGCCGGCTCATAGGTGAAAGGCTGCAATTCCCTGTTTTCTGCATATTTGAACGCGTTAACAGTCCCAGAGACGCGTTGGGCGTCCGGGGGCAAAATGACTGAGGCGTTACACGAAGAAGCCCCCACTGTTAAGCTTGAAAAGGCTGGAAAATCTAAAGTGTAAAGGCTAGTGTTCGCTGCATCCTGCCGGAGAAGGCTTTGCGAAAGCACAAAACACACCGTGAACACTCCGTCATCCGGTGGCGGGTTAAGACTTACATTAACACCATAAAAGCCCACTCGATCCGCCAACGGCACACCAACCGTAACCTTATACCTTCTTGTAGGATCAGCGGACGGAAAAGCTACACATTCTAGAACATGCGAGCCGTACTGGTATGGCAAGCCTAAGAGGAAACTGTTTGGTGCTCCGCTCACCTTGACAGTGTCGTTTATGAACACATAGCCATTGTAAAGGACTTCCACGTTGTGGTTAACCCACTCAACAGTATACCCATTTGCCGCACGAGCATTTTTAACATAAAAAGCGTTTAATGCCAATGTTAGGAGGGCAACTGTCCAAACAGAAAGCGCCAAACACTTCCTTTTCAAATGTTTTCCTCCGTTCGGCTTTTCTAAAATATTCAAAGACCTATTTATTTACTTTTACAGTTTCGGAATACTTTTCACGGGTCTTTAGGGGCAACAAAGGCCGAAGCTTCGGCTCTCTCCAGTCGATAGACAAAGACGTTTCGCATTTTCCCATCTACATCGGGCTGTTTTTCCGTCTGCACTGATGTGACGTTATATCTTCCCAAAAACATGTACTTTCCCGGCGTTTTCTTCTCGAAGACGAAAATGGGGTAGCGCTTCTCCATCTGCAGTTTTAATGCGAGGTTTCCCCTCCTCATCTGTTGGTTTCCATGAAGGCCTTCCCCAGTGTATAGGAGGAATCCGCCTTCAAACCTGTCATGGTAGGGGTTTGCAATGCCTTCTTCTGGTGTTTTATTCAAAACCGTTGTCAACACAACATGTCTAATTCCAGTTTTAAGGCTTCCGCTGTATCTTATTCCCCGCCTTACGCTCACATTGAAAATTCTCGAAATTTCACGGTTGCTGAGGACATCGCCAGCTTTTAAGGACATAGGCGTAGGCGCTTCCATCACCATGTTAAGACAAGCAATAATTTAAGAAATCCTTCACTTAAACCATAGCGTGGCCAAAACAGCCTAAAAGGAAGGTTTGCATGCCCTACGATGCAATAAAGAGGCATGTTGCCATCGAAAAGCTGGTTACCCGCATAGGCCCTGAAGGGCAGGAGAGGAAATATTACCGTTTAAGGCCTGCCAGATGGTATGGCGGGATAGTCACTGCTGACTGTGTGGGCTGCGGTTTGCTCTGTCGCTTCTGCTGGGTTTCAGATGCTGTTGCGGGCCATCCCACTGAAGTTGGCAGTTTTTACACGCCTAGGCAGGTTGCCGAAAGTTTGGTTTCTCTCGCCAGAAAATGCAAACTGGAACTGCTTAGGCTTAGTGGCGGTGAACCCACCCTCGGAAGACAGCATCTACTAGCGCTTCTTGACAACCTCCAAGGGAAGGGTTACCGCTTTATTCTGGAAACAAACGGGATACCCATAGCCTATGATGAGGGTTATGCTGAAAGCCTCTCTAAATATGGCTTTCTCCACGTGAGGGTTTCGCTGAAGGGCTGCAACGAGGAAGAGTTTACACTGCTTACAGGAGCCAAACCGGAAGGGTTTAGGTTTCAGCTTAAAGCCTTGCAGAAACTTGTGGAGGCAAAGGTGAGCTGCCATCCATCCGTTATGGCTTCTTTCTCATCGAAGGAGAGTCTTCAAAACCTTTTGCGGGAAATCAGCAAAATAAGCCCAAAATTAGCTGAAGAAATCGAGATTGAAGAGTTAATACTGTATCCCCATGTTGTTAGAAGGCTGCAAAAATATGGTTTGCGGTATTATACTGGATATGCTCCGGAAAACGTGCCTCCAGAGCAGATTTAACGCTATTCCTCTAGAAGCCCTCCCCGCTTTAAGTAGTAGTTTTCTTCCTTTTTAGGGCCAAAGCTTCTAACGCCTTTCTCTTTAAGCTGTTTTCTCAATTTCGCTGCATATTCTCTGCTTATTTCGCCTCGCCTCTCCATGTAGGCTATTATTTCCTCAGCTTGCTCCTCTGTGTCGCAGCGGCGCAGAAAGTCAATAACGTCTGGGTCATAGTGGACAAAACACCTCGCAGAAGCTTTTTCTCCCGATTTAATCTCCGTCCGAACAGAGTTTAATGCAACCCTGTTTTCGCCTGACTCCATTTCTCTGGCTAAGTTTGGGAAAAGCTTTTTGAAGGTTTTCTTGTCGAACTCCACACGACTACCTTCAACACTTTCTGTTCTATTCTATAACGAGACTGCTATTTAAGCGTCTAGCAGAAAGCCAGCTCTTTCAAAGGGGTACAAACCTCTTTGTGGGATTTTCTGAAAGCACCTTCTCTAACTCTTCAATACTGAGTCCAGAAATCAAGTCGCCATATATCTCGCACCGTTCTTTGGCGTCGTATTCGGCGGGGCTTCTGATGGTTATTTCGGCCTTCTCGCTGGATGGCAGTACCAATAGTATGCGGAAGTATTTTTTCCACTCCTTTCCTTTTGTCATGGTTATCCATCCTTTCTCCATTATTTTGAAGTTTTTCCGCTCCAGCAGTTTTAGAATTTCTTCTGGTTCGTTGTGGTACACGTTTATGTCTATGTCGCTGCCCCAGTGTATTATGCCCCGCCAAACGCTTCCCACAAGCTTAGGCTTGTATTTTTTAAGGATTCTCATAAGCTCTAAAGCTTCTAATCTCATTTTGGTTAGGCGTTCATAGCGAGCCGCGCCTTCTTGTTCTTCGGCTATTTTGTCCAGTTCCACTGCCACTTCAAGGTTTGTTGGCAAAAAGTTTACGCCTAAAGTTTCTGCAGCCCTCAATTTCGCCTGTTTATACTCCTTTTCAACTCCAAAATAAAGGAGGGCAGCGGCTTCCCTTGCAACTTTCCGTCGGGCATTTGCCAAAATTGGGGAGCCCAAAGCCACGGTCTCTTAGCGTTTTATTACCCGCTCATACAACTCAATGGTTTTCTCGGCTATTTTATCCCACGTGAACTCGTTTAAAACTCGGCGTCTACCGTTTTTACCCAACCACTTTTTCTTTTCCGGGTTTTCGAGGGCGCTTAAAACGCCCCAAGCGATGTCCGCTGGGTTGCTTGGGTTGATGTGGAAACCGCACTGTTCTTCGCCGCAGGGAATGACTATCTCCCGCATTCCGCTTACGCCGGCCGCCCCCACGACGACTGGGCGTTCCATGCTCATGGCTTCTAGAGCAACTATGCCGAAAGGCTCGTAGAGGCTTGGGAAAACAGCCACGTCGCACGCTGCATAGTGGAGGATGCGCTCCTCCTCTGGTATAAATTCAAAATTGAATTTTACAGAGTCTTGAAGTTTCATCATCCTAACAAGGTTAACCAAATAGTCCTGCAAATCGCCCAAGCCGACGACGACAAGCTTTGCATTTGGGATTTTCTGCAGTATGTGGGGCATAGCCATTATAAGTTTGTCAACGCCTTTAACGCCAACAAGTCTTCCAATGAACAGAATCATGGGGTCTTCGGGTTTTATGCCGTAAAACTCCCTAATTCGCTTTATTTGGTCTTGGCTTACCGTTTCCGGATTGTATTTCTGTGGGTCAACGCCGTTGTAGCAAACCTCTATCTTGTCCTTGGGAAAACCAAGCTTTATCAGCTCGTCTTTCATGGCGTAAGAAACTGTTACAACCATATCCGCGGCCCGGGCACCGCGGAGCTCAATGTTGCTGACAACTTCAGAGCCGTTTCCAAGGGTTCGCCCCTTCTCTGTGGAGTGGACATGGAAAACCAGTGGCAAACCGGTCTCTTTTTTGATGGTTATTCCAGCGATAACCGAAAGCCAGTCGTGGGCAACCACAATGTCAAATTTGAAGTTTTCCTTCCCAACAAGCTCATTGACAAGTTTTGAAGCACTCAAATAGTTGTAAACCAAAATTTTTGAGAAAAGCTGAATGCCCCTACCCCATTTCCTAACGTCTTCAGCCACCACGTCTGGAAGCGAATCCGAAATATCAATGTGAAGCGGCCTGTGGATTTCTATGCCCCGCCAAATCTCCCTCGTTGGAAGGCTACCCTCATCATCATTCATCGTGAAAACCGTAACATCATGATCCATTAAAACAAACTTCCGAGTGATTTCAGCCGCATAAGTGCCCAAACCACCAACTATTTTCGGCGGATACTCATAGACAAGCACAGCCATCTTCATAGCCTTTCCCAGTTTCAAAGAGCGTTTGTAGGCTTAATGTAGCCTAACGGTTCCTATTTACGTTTTCGGAAAGTAGTTTAAGTTTTCTTAAGCCACTCGTTTATCAATTGGTCAAGCCTCTTTGTTTTCTCTTTTTTGCAAGCCTTGATGGACGTCGGGTAGCCGCCTACTGTTTCGAAAGCTTTTAGGGCTAATTTGTCTGCTTCTCCCCTTGTGAATTCTCGCCACTTGACGTTATGTCTGAAACCGTCCGGTTGAATCCATTTCAGAGAGAAACCGTCAAGTTCGTTTGGCTTCATACAGACGCACACCACGTCTAACTGGCGATGGAGGCTTAATGGGCATGTGAAAACTCTTCCCGCATCCATTCTGTTTTCGACGCGCACAGTCTCAAGGTTTAAGTTTTCAGAAATATTTGGCAGAACGTTAATGTTCACGTATTCCACGATTGCATAGGCCAAGTCTAATGGGTGTGCCCTATTAAGGGCTGCTTCGGATAGGGCTTCTTCGTGAATGTGGATGTGGCAGCCGTTTCCAGACCACTTCACATAAACTGAGTTTTTCACACCCTCGTTTTCAAGAAACTTGACCACTTCTTTGGCAACTATTATGGTTTCACGCCAGTTAGAAAGCGTTCCGTCAATGTCCCATGTAGGAGTGCAGCGGACTATGTTTGAAAACGTTGAGACATCCTCAGCCTGGTTTATTGAACAGTATTTATTAGCCGTAGCGTAAAGGGTTCTCACTTGAAAACCCAGCTTTTTCAGTATTTTTGGGACATCATCCTTCCCTCCAATTGCAAGGGGTTTGCCTTTAAAGTATCTTCTGAAGATCAACTCGCCCTTTTCGTTTATGCAGTGGGCTGCAACCCATCTTCCAGCGCAGAAGTCTGCTATCTCCTTTTGGACATCCGCCCTAGAGTAGTGTTCCTCAGCTAGGTTTTGGCTGTTCAATTTCCTTCTTCTCCGCCGTCCGTTGGATTTTCTCCATGACTTTTCTGGGCAGGGCTATGTCTTCCTTGCGTTCCTCCACTGGGCCGAGAATCACCAGTCCTTTTCCATGTTCAATGGCTATCTAATGCATTTGAAGGCTGTGGGGTGTCTGCCGCATTTTCTCCACAAGAATGTACCGTCTCAAAATGCCATTGCGGACGAAACGCCTAAACCTTATTATGCCGTCGGCTATATGCTCTACGCCCCAACCGAAAGCCTCGGAGGTGGTTATGGCGTACTGGGAGGTCGCCAAAATCGTGAAGTCCCATTTTGCCAAAACCTTTTTCACAAAGTAAGAGTACCGCCGTGCCATGGCCGGCTTGTCAAGCCAAAAAGCTGAAAGGGAGTCAATCACCAGACGGGCTCTCCCGTAGCCCAAAGCCTTCTTCGCCTCAATAACCTTGTTCACAAGCTTCTCAACCGTCAACGCCTTAATAGTCCACTGGTCTTCTGTTCCCATCAAAGCGTCAATCAGCACAAGTTTTCCCTCTTTCACGGCGCCGGCAAAGTCGAAGCCAAACTGTCCAGCTTGGGTTATTATGGATTCCCTACTCTCCTCGGTTGTTACATAAATACACTTATCTCCGTCAGCGATGCCCTGTGCCATAAAATGGATGCATAAAATGGTTTTACCAGTGCCAGGCTCGCCCGTAACTGCCACACAGAAACCTCTGGGGATTCCGCCAGCAAGCATTTTGTCGAGGGCCTGCACCCCTGTAGAGAGCCTTTCCACAGGCAAGTTTAACCCTTCCAAAATATTTAGGAAGCACCTTTCTATAAGGCATTTGTTGTGGTTAAAATTTGAGTTAACGTTTTAAGTTAACGTTTGCGGCAATTTTGAAGCGAAAGTTTGAAAAACCCAACAGCAACATAACTGTTCTTGAGGATGCTGGGTGTGAGTTTATCCCCCGTTAAAAAGCTGGTTCTTGAAACTGTTTGGATGCTTGGCAAACCCGTGAAACCCGCAGAGGTGGCTTCAGAGGTAGGCCTCAGTTTTCCAACCGTTATGATGCACATGATAGGTCTAGCTAAAATGGGCTACATTGGAACTGTTGAGAAAAGCTATTACACCGTCACCAAAAAGGGGCTGGAGGCTTTAGGCTTGCCGGAGGTTGACCGCGAAAAGGCCAAACAGATTTTGGCGTATGTGCCCGCGGAAAAGGCCTTCCACTTTTATGTAGATGTTGGGAAGCCTTTGAACATTTTCGCCGCAAGCCTTGGCGACTTTTGCGACAAAATCCAGAAAATTGACATCGCCTCCTTGGAGTTCCACCTTTACCGCGGAGACTTTGAAGCTTGGTTTAATGGACTTGGCGACGTTGAATTAGCGAGAAAAGCCACACTAATCAGGGAACGGAAGCTCTCGGGAGAGGAGCTTCGGAGAAAACTCTACGAAATCGTGAAAAACCGCTGTGAAGAGCTTGCCAAAATAAGACACTAGCGCGTGTCGCTTAGATAGGCGTAAACCTTTCCTTAAGCCTCTCAATGACTTGCGGCAGAGTGGTGTATTCCATAGATTCAACGCTTAAGCGGGCTGGTTCAAACTCCCCCATGCGCCTAAGCATAGCAGCATATTTTAAGGCCTCTTTCCGCGCCATTTCAAAGGCTGGGTCTTCAAAAAAGTCCGTTATCATGGGTTTGCCTTCATCGTCGCTTGCCATAGCCCCGTTAGAGACCTGAAAGCCTAACGCAACAAGCCTTGGAGGGCCGTCGAAAAGCGTGCACCGGGCGTCTTTCAGTCCAACCGGCATTATGGGGCCCCAGTGGCTTCCCCGCATCCAGCCTGCCACAAGATAGCTGTGCATGAAAGGCGCGAGAATTTCTCCAACAGCTGGCAGACCATGCTGTGCCCGCACAATCATAACTGGGTCGTCCTTACCCACATATTTACCAGCAATCAGCGAAAGCCTTGTCACGCTGCCAGAGGCACATATTAAGTCGTCTCTGCAGCGCCAAACCCTCGAGACTATGTAACGTTCAACAGTTCCAATCAACGCGATAAGTTCGTAAATCTCCTCTGGACATTTGAGAACAACCTTCTTTCCTTCTTGCGCGTCTATGACTTCGAACTTGAAGCCTCCAGCCATGTTTGGATCTATCACGAGGCCGGCGGTGTTCATTGGATCTGCAAATATTCGGTAGAGGGGTAGGTTGAAGCTTCCAGCAGAAGTCTTGTCTGCTGCAAAAATAACTATGGGGTCTGATTTGCGCTCCTCAATCTCCATTTCCGCCACGCCGGGTCCAAGGCCGCGGACTGTTCCGCTGAAGGCGTTTTTCAATAGGTCTTGTCCAGCTCCGTAAAGCTTGAGCTGCAAGGCTTTGTTGGCTGCTTCTTGGAAGGTGTTCCAGGCGAGCTGGTGGATTTCGGGGTTTGACTCGCCTTTTTCGTGAACCATGAGAAGCTGCAAGTCGTCTCCAACATTAAAAACGTAATAACTGTTTATCAAACCCTTTTCCTTCGCCTCTTTAAGCCTTCTCTCCCCTATATCCAGTAAGGGTTTAGGAACCACGTGGTGTCCTGCCAGGGAGCCTACGTCGCATTTTATAAGCGAAATTGTGGTTTTTCTAGCCATGGGATACCACTTTAGCTTGGATTCGGTTAAAAGGTTAGACCCTTAGCTTTTAAAAGATTTCCGAAAGAAATAGAAAACAGTTAACATAGAAACATGTAGGGCCGTTAGCTATGAGCGAGTTAAGGGTTATTTCCATAAAAATCCCAGAAGACGTTTATCAAGAATTGGCGCTGAGGGTTCCAGAAGGCGAAAGAAGCAACTTCATAAGAGACGCCATAATAGAGAAACTTCAAAAAACGCCGAAACCAGACAAAATTCTCGAACTTGAACGGAGACTGGAAAAACTTGAGGATGGGTTCTCTCAAATAAAGAAGTACATTGCAGACTTGGAGCTCCTAACCTACGAAAGAGGCAAAACAAACCCGCATGCCTTCTGCCTAGACGAGCTAGACCACAAAATAGTAGACTACCTAACCCACTATAAAGGCGCCACAACACCAGAGCTGGCTGAATACCTAAAAACCAACAGGTGGCTAGTCCTAAATAGGCTAAAAAGAATAGAGAAGGCTTCAAAAAAACAGCTCGGCAAACCGATAATAGAGTATTATCCAGGCGAAAGGTCTGGCAAGAAAAAAGCTTGGTGGATAAACGAGGAACTCGTAGAACTTTAGGCGGCCAGCGCGATAACCATTAATTCTCGTAAAGCCTAACATATCATGTAGGGCCCGTAGCCCAGCACGGATTAAGGCGCCGAACATGCGATGCAAACGCCAGCATGTGTGCAAGCCTCCGGAGCCGGAGAACCGGGGTTCAAATCCCCGCGGGCCCGCCATTTCAGAAGAATAAGCCTTCGTCTAGTTGGTCTTCCTCAAGTCGGTAGAAACCATTTTATTCACTGTACTCTCCTCTTTTGCTTCAAGTTTTTGCTGGATTCCAGCATTAAAGGCGTTGAGTGTGGTAGCCCGGGGGAGATTCGAACTCCCGTCGGCGGGTCCAAAGCCCGCTATGCTTGTCCGCTACACCACCGGGCTCCTTTAATAGGTTTTGCACTAACTCTTAGATATGTGGGTTTTGATTAAACGTTTTCTTTCCCTTCGCAGCTTTAATATGTTCCTTTTAGCTTTCTCAACCATTTCGGCTGCTTTTGCCTTGTCAGCAATTGTCAAGCCTAGAAATTTTACCGTGTTTTGATAGTTTTTAGGATTTGCCTTTTCAAGGATTTCCATGGAACGCATTAGCGTTGTATAGTCTATAGGCTGTTGTTCCTTTGCTGATTTCAGCCAAGCATAGTTTTCCAGCATGTTTAGGAATATGCTGTCCAAGTAGTGGGCTGCTTCGGCGAAATTTTTAGCGCTAATAATTGAGGTGGCCCGTAAAATGGCGCCTTGCATGAAAGCTGAGTTAAAATAGTATTTCAAGTTCTTTTTAAACTTAAAAGGGGCTTTTTCGATGGTTCGGGGATTTTGCCTAACTAAAAAGTTCATTTCATCCCAAATAGCCTTGAAAAGCTTCAACTTTTCCTCTGCAGTTGTCTTGTCCACTCTATTTAGCCGTGCCAATTCCATGTAATCTGTAAAAATCCCCTTTAAGCCGAGTTTTTCTGTTGCAAGTTCACTTTTCTCTATGAAGTGGCTGTTTGAGAAGGGTTCAAGGGCTATTTCCAAAGGTATTCTTAAGATGTTTTCCATGGCTGTTGCAGCGAAAAGCCAAGCGCTCAAAGGGTCTCCTTTTGAAAGGGCTGAAGTTGCCCTGCTTAAATAGATGTCTGCCTCTATTATGTGGGCGCCTGTTCGAATTTCCACTCTTTCCGGTGAGCCATAGGACTTAGCCATCAATAATTTAACATTTGTTAAAACCCAGTCTCTATCATAGAATATTTGGACTTCAACGAGTTTCTGGTCTAGTTCTGGCGGTATCGGCCCTTGAATCCATTTTCCAGGAATAAAATTCAAGTCTATCATGAGGCCGTTGGCCACGATTCTTTCTATGTACTCGTCTGGAATACTGCTTTGTGTGAGGACCAGAAGGTCGACGTCGCTTGCTGCGGTTGCATCTCCTCGACTCCAGCTTCCAAACAAGGCTAAGCCGGAAACATCCTCTTTTGTCATAATCTCCCTGACAGTTTTTTCAAGCACCCTTCTTATCTTCTCTGGAAGCCTCATCATAGAGCACAACGCTCTTTTCAATAATCAATAGTTGCTGTTAATATTCAAAATTTGTGAGAGAGATATTCTAACTCAAACCGTAAAATTTATATATTGAAACATTTCATCTGGTTAAGCACGCGCGGGCCGGATGGCTGTCTTCTATTCCGATTCGATGAGGAAAATGAAAAGCGCGACGGTTCTACGCCGCGAGCAATGGTGAGGAAATGAGTGAGAAAGAAGTTAGAGCCCGTCAACGTCTAGTCGACAAGTGTCCAGAATGCGGCAGTGTAAACCTTATCCACGACTACGACACTGGTGAGACTGTCTGCGGAGAATGCGGGCTTGTCCTCCACGAGCAGATGATGGATAAGGGGCCAGAATGGCGGGCTTTCACTCAGGAGGAGAAAGCTTCAAGAAGCCGCGTTGGGGTTCCAACATCATATTCCGTTCATGATAAGGGGCTTTCAACAGCCATAAGCCAAGTTGACCGAGACGCCTTTGGAAGAAAACTTCCCCTTTCCACACGTCTGCAAATGTGGCGTCTAAGAAAATGGCAGATACGCTCAAGGGTGCACTCCTCAATAGACCGCAACCTAGCCCAAGCGATGGCTGAACTTGACCGCTTATCCGATAAAGTTTACATTCCGCCACCCA